>Ga0364859_10067_pt1 | contig 74187 bp, 75 predicted proteins | sample ExccelAu500001D3_FD_206911 | JGI IMG/M metagenome (GOLD analysis project Ga0364859, IMG submission 206911) | Enriched cells from Trout Bog Lake Hypolimnion, Wisconsin, USA - BchlTB.Aug20.5000.01 .D3 | ecosystem: Environmental > Aquatic > Freshwater > Lake > Hypolimnion/Profundal zone | place: USA... | reverse complement strand
AAAGTCGATATTCGTAAAGACCAGTACCACATTAATTCCACAGGTACTTTGGCTGCCGTCCTCGCTACCGTATTAAATGACCAAAAGTTAATTCGTGATTCAGTGGGGGCAAATGGCTCAAATGGTTTGGTAACAAACACCTATCAAGAAAAGCGCGGTAATACTGAGCTGCTGATTGCTAAAGTGGATGCCCCGATGAGCATCATTAATTTTTATAAAGTCTCTTCTCGTAGCGCGCCAATAGGAGCAGCACCTTATGCTGGTAAGTTGCTCGATATGCTCACGGTAGGTTACCAATTTATTGGTCGAGATTTACCTGCCAAATCGGTGGTCTTGCCTGTCACCGATGGACGTTCGCTCAAGACTTATACCTTGGTACGTGGAGAGCCATGGGATTTTCCATTTGATGGCACCAAAGTAAAGGCAATCCGTTATTACAAAACCACCTCAAAGGATGACACCGCGACCTTTGAAATCTGGTTTTCAGAAAAAGAGCATGTGCCACTGCGTTCGGTGATTGGTTTAAATGCGCAGTATGGCGCCACTATTCAAGTGGATTTGAAGCAAGTTCCCAAACTCTAATGTGACTTAAGTGCAATCACCATGATGAGCTTGGATGGTGATGAATAAGAAGATACTCATTTGGATGATTGCAGCAATATTGATAATTTTTGTACTTATCAAAGTGCTCGTTTATCAGTTTTGTCATCCAGAGCAACAAAATCAGATAAGTCATTTAGTATCTGATACCTTATCCACATCTTCAAGCCAAGCGAGCTCAACTCCAGAACCTCTTTCTTGGGGGCCGTTATTGCATCAACTGGCCATCTTCTTTTTTAAGGCGTGCGCTCGCTAGATAAGTAAGTAAGTCTTCTCGTTTTGTACTCTGTCCTTAGGGCACCAAGCTCAAGAATAAATATTCCAAGAAGATAATCAGATGCAGTACGCCCTGTAAGAGAGTGGTTTTACCAATGGCTAGGGTCAGTGCGCCAATAAAGAAAGACAGGTACATCAGGACCATATTGAGATCGCTGATACCTAGGCTTAATGGCAGATCAAAGAAAATCGCAATGGCTGCCACCGTCGGGATGGTTAAACCAATACTAGCTAATGCTGATCCCAGAGTGAGATTGAGACTACTTTGCAGGCGATTGGCTTTGGCGGCTCTGACTGCTGCAAAACTCTCTGGCAACAACACCAAAAGCGCAATGGCAATACCCACCACCGTTTTAGGTGCTCCCGCATTTTGTACTCCTGCTTCAATGGCGGGACTGAGTAATTCAGCTAATCCCACTACCGTGATGAGTGATACCAATAAGAGAATGAGACTGACTGCCGTCTTGGCATTGCTCGGCTTATCCGCATGCACGGTCTCATCCGCTATGTGCTCTGCGCTAGCCGGCAAGTAGTAATCACGATGACTGATCGTTTGAAAAAAGAGAAACGCACCATATAAAGCAAAAGACGCAATGCCGGCAAAGGCCAATTGACTCTTGGTAAAGTCAGGGCCAGGTGTACTGACAGTGACTACTGGCATGACCAAAATAAAAGTAGCTAAGGCGGTGAGTACGCCCAAGGAGGAGAGCGCCCCTTCATTACGAAAAGCCATTTCATAATGTTTGAGGCCGCCTACAAAGATGCACAAACCAATGACCCCATTGGTCACAATCATCACAGTAGCAAAGACAGCATCACGCGCAATAAATTCTGAGCCCTCATGACCTGTGAGCATCATGGAGATGATCAGCGATACCTCAATAATGGTCACGCTAATGGACAGAATCAGCATGCCATAGGGCTCCCCCGTTTTATGAGCCACCACTTCTGCATGATGCACGGCAGTGAGAACGGCGCCAATCAAAATCATGCCCAATAAAGCAATGAACCAGGTGTGATTAAGTAGGTCTGACATAGAGGATCTTTTATAAAAGTATTGCAGTTCGGTGAGGGGATTGAATACAGGGTAAGCTTATAGCAATTTAGAGCGGTATTTAAAGGGATTGAGTAAAGATGCAGGCAATTATTTTATTTGGCCATGGCGCCCGTGATATTCGTTGGCGCGAACCCTTTGATCGGATGGCTGCTTTGTGGAGGGAGCAACATCCCGCTACTCCCATGGCACTGGCATTTTTAGAGCTCATGCAGCCCTCGCTAGAAGAGGCGATCGCTAGTTTGGTTGATGCTGGAGCCACTAGTGTCCGGGTCATTCCAGTCTTTTTTGGTCAGGGGGGCCATTTGCGGAATGACTTTCCAGTTCTGCTAGCGGACTGTCAGGCTAAATTTCCTGATGTGCAGATCAGCGCTGCACCCGCAGTGGGCGAAGACCCCAATATTCTGCAAGCCATTATTGATTTTGGGGCGAGAGAGCTTACTTAAAGCGATAGACCAAAGAGGCAATGAGGCTGTCTTGGTAGGAGTTGGCCATGATGGGGCTGTTGCTGATACCGCTACCCATAAACTTGCGCTTACCAAAGACATTGAAATACCAATCGTCCACAATTGGCACCTCTACCATTAAACCCGCTACATAGTTCATGGTGCCAGGTACTGTGTATTGAGAATAGCCCAAAGTTTGCGAAGCTTTAGGGCTCACGCCATAGTAGTAGTTGGCATAAGACTGAGTGAGGTATTCAGCGCCGAGCAGTGGGTAGAGCTTGATGTGTGCCAGGGTCTCAAACTCAGCAAAATAAGACAGCTGATAGATTTGTCCTTGCGAGCGATTGATATCCTGAAACGCGTACATAAAAAACCCACCGATGGGCGTTTCTTGAAAACTGCCCAGGCCCACTGGTATCGGATCTAATTTTGAAAAAGTAGCGCCCGTAATAGTAGATTTGCGATTGTAGTTATCCAGGTTCACCTGACCGGCTACCTCAAGATATCCATAACCCATTTTGATTGTTTTAAATCCAAAAGTATCGATGCGCGCAAAGAAGCGTTCGTAATCAAAAAAGGCGTAAGGCAGGGGATAGGTTTGCGTGCCGGTAGCGCCAATCGACATATTCGAGCTATACACCGCCACACCAAGATCGCCCACGAGATGATTGGGTAAACCATCAGGCACATCACTGGGTACTTCGTATTGGGCAATGCCAGTTACCGCTACCGAGGGCGCACTCGTGGATGTATTACTCGCATTGTTTTCTGCTGCCAATATCGGTGTGTGTAGTGTTGCAAAAAACAGCCCCACACCAAAGGTGCTCGTTATGAACTTTATAAGCTTTTGCTTTGCACTGATTGATTTGCTAGAGCAAAACAATTGGAGCCAACGATCATGGTTGGAGCAGAGCATGGGGGCTATTCTACATAGAATTGCTCACCCTCAGGGCGCCCCCAATCCCTGCTTAGGTGCCTGTGTATTGGTGCTGCGCAGCAATTACATCGGAGACATTCGCTTTGAGGGCCTCGCCAACCATGATCAAGGCAGGCGACTGGGTATCAAACCAATGATCTGCTGCACCGAGTGCTAGTTCTTGCAAAGTGCTGGACCAGTGACGCTCTCGCTTAGTGCTCACTGCCTCCAGAATATGAACCGGTGTGAGTGGTGAGTGATTGGGGCTATGGCTAATTAGTTCTTGTGCAATACGCGCCGCATCTTTGCGGCCCATGTAATACACCAAGGTGTCGGCTGTGGGATATTGGATGGGCGAGTGACTTGTTTCAAGGTGGGGCTCAGCTGCTTGGGCTAGGGTCACAAAGGCCACGCTGCGAGAGACACCCCGCAAGGTGAGGGATTGGCCAATTGCTGCTGCGCCAGCTAATGCAGCAGTAATGCCTGGAACAATTTCCACAGCAATACCAGCAGCCTGCAAAGCCTGGAGTTCTTCATCCGCACGCCCAAACAGCATGGGGTCACCCCCTTTGAGTCGCACGACTACCTGATGCTGCTTGGCGGCATCGACCAGACGCTTATTGATAAATTGCTGGGCAGAAGAGAGCTTGCCACAGCGTTTGCCAACTGGAACCTGAATGGCTTGGGGACACAATGCCAGCATCTCTGGCTCGACCAAAGCATCATGAAATACGATATCTGCCTGCGCTAATAATTTGGCCCCCCGCACTGTAATCAGATCAGCGGCGCCCGGGCCAGCGCCTACTAAGTAGACCTTGCCGTAAGCACTATTGATTGATGATGGCTTTTGCATGGACGCTCTCAAAGGCTGGGGGTAGTGCGCTTACCGCGCCAGCTATTTTGCGTAGTCACGCTAAATAGATCAAATTGCTTGAGGGCAACATCCTTGTCTTGATCGGAGCGCAGAGCAAAGCTATCAAAACCTACCCGAGCACCTTGTAGCAGTTGATCAATCAGGACATCGCCAATCGCACGAATTTCTCCATCCCAAGAGTAGCGCTCGCGTAGCAGTGCCGCAGTACTAAAGCTGCGACCATCTCTAAAAATAGGGAAGTGCGCTGCTACTAGCGGCCACAGCGTTTTACCTTCTTCAAGCAAATCTGCATGCTTGAGGATGTCATCATCGGTAGCAAACCACACCCCAATTTGACCGGCTTGGGCGCGGGCCAGAATGTCTTGTTCTTTATGGTGTTTTACCCACCACGCAAACGGTACCAAGACTTTACTCGGGCCATGCTCTAAATCGGGAATACCACCCTCATCTTGATCCCAGCTGAGGATCTGCCATTGATTTGGCGCAAAATGGGGCTTGCCATCTTTGGGGAAATGGAGGATTTCGTTCATCACGCAGCTCCACCAGTAGCTTGCTCAGAGGCCACTTTCTTCTTGGCATGAGCGTAAGCCGCTTCCTTGAATGGCGCGACACCTAAACGACGATAGGCGCTAATGAATGACTCATCCTCATGGCGTTGGCCCACATAGGTATTAATAATGTTGGTCATGACATCAGGGATTTCATCGGCATAAAAAGAGGGGCCAATGACTTTGCCAATCGCAGCATCGTTGCCTTGTTCGCCACCTAAAGTAATTTGATACCACTCTGCACCGTCTTTATCGACACCGAGTACGCCAATATTGCCCACGTGATGGTGACCACATGAATTAATACACCCAGAAATATTTAGGGTGATCTCCCCTAAGTCATAGAGGTAATCCAAATCATCAAAACGTTCTTGGATGGCTTTAGCAATCGGTAATGATTTGGCATTAGCTAATGAGCAGAAGTCACCACCAGGGCAGGCGATGATATCGGTTAATAAACCAATATTGGGCAAAACCAAATTTTGTTTCTTAGCTGCGCGCCAGAGTGCTACCAATTGCGCTTGCTCTACGTCAGCCAGCACGAGATTTTGTTCATGGGTGGCGCGTAATTCACCAAAGCTATATTGATCTGCCAAATCTGCAATGGCATTCATTTGGGCGCTAGTGACATCACCCGGTGGCACACCATGCGGCTTTAAGGACAGAATGACTGATGCATAGCCGGGAACTTGGTGACTACGTACATTGCGCTCCAACCAGCGGCTAAATGCAATCCGCTCGTTACCCTCAACTGAGCCAAGCTGTGCGAGCAACTGTTCAGTACTCAAAGGCGGCAAGGTTTTGTATGCGGGCTTGGTAAAGTGCCGCGCTACCCGGTCCCACTCTGCTTGCGTGAAGTTATCATCGCCATCGACGATGTGAGCCCATTCACCTTCTACTTGGCGAGCAAATTCTTCTGGGCCTAATGCCTTGACCAAAATCTTGATACGCGCTTTGTATAAATTATCGCGACGGCCAAAGCGGTTATAGACCCGCAGTAATGCTGTGAGATAGCTTGGCAGTAATTGCCATGGCAAACCTTGCTTAATGAGAGAGCCCAGAATAGGGGTGCGCCCCATGCCACCACCCGCATATATATCAGCCAGCAATTGACCGGCAGCATCTTTCTTTAATTCAATGCCAACGTCGTGGCATAACAAAATGGTGCGATCTTCTTTCGCGCCATTGATAGCGAATTTAAATTTGCGCGGTAAGTGTGCAAACTCAGGATGCAAGGTGGACCATTGGCGCAATAACTCACAAATCGGGCGGGGATCAACATACTCATCGGCAGCAACCCCAGCAAAGGCATCGCTAGTAATGTTGCGAATACAGTTGCCAGAAGTTTGAATAGCGTGCATCTCCACCTTGGCCAAATCAGCCAAGATGTTGGGAGTCTCTTCTAGTTCTACCCAGTTGTATTGAATGTTTTGGCGGGTAGTGAAATGACCATAACCCCGATCGTATTTATCCGCGATGAGAGCGAGCATGCGTAATTGCTTGGCACTTAAGAGCCCATAAGGTATAGCCACGCGCAACATATAGGCATGACGTTGGTGGTAGAGACCATTTTGCAGGCGCAGTGGTCGAAACTCTTCTTCAGGCAAGGTGCCATTGAGGCGGCGCTCTACTTGGTCTCTGAATTGGGCAACCCGTTGATCTACAAGGGTTTGGTCAATATGGTCGTATTTGTACATAGCCCCATATTGTCTAGGATTTTAATTATTACTTCAAATACTCAAATATTGGCTCTTTATATCTAAATTGGTATAAAGAATGCAGAAAAAAGTACTAAGTTGGTGGCTTAGGTCTCAATGTCGTGTGGGGACTTATAAATTGCAAGTTGAGAACTTGCGCTGACATAACGACTTTGCTTTGGATTCGGTTATGCAGTGGTCTTGACTCTGGATTGCCTGTCTTTGACCATTTTAAATGTCCCGAGAGCCATCCCGGCCTTCAAAACCTTTGAAGATTTTTTACCCGTGGTTTATTTAGTTTTTATATCCAGGTTAATTTTTAAGGACATTGTTCGGCCATCAAGCAGAACCGCGATACCGTCTTTGGTTACCTCATATGAATAATACGCAGCATGACGAGGCGCAGAAAGCACCTGGGCTTTTAAGATTGCAAAAGTGTCACCACTTAGATTTCTAGTGGACCTTGTCACAAGCCCTGGATGCCCCTCATGATGCAATCTAGCCCCAACGGTTTGGGTGTAGCTATAGTCATTTAGATCCATTAATTGGGGGTGAGACAGAACCTTTTCTTTGAGATTAATTAATGCAGCGTCACACCTAACCCAATAGACCTTGCGTTCAACATATGCGCCTGGTCGATTAAATCCGGCATCACTTAGAAGGCCAGCATACCAATGATGCGCTGATTCATAAATACTGGTTTCTAGCGAATCAGCGCCGTACCAAACCCCAAAAGAGCCATCTGAAAAACGGCTACGCATCCAATGCTTAAATGGGTACGTAATGGCGTTGTCCCATACAGCATCCTCGAATGGGCGATGTATTGCAGGCACAGGCGATTCAAATGGGGATGGCTTGTGGTCAAGCTCAACCATTTGAGCGGTTTCCCAGTCTTTTGGGGAATCACTCAAATCATCAAAAAGATTTTCACTCTCAATAAGGGAAATGATGTTTCGAGCCAAGTCTTGATGGGTGTCAACCAGAGTTAATCCATCAAAAAGGCTATCCATTAGCTGCCCCTTGCTCTATCTAAATAGGACCGCACCATCAGCAGGCCCATAAACCCAAGCTCTCTAACCACCTCGACAGGGGTTCTATTTTCAAAGGCCTTATTCCTAGTTTTCATCCAGCTATATAGATACTCTTTATTGCGAGGAAATAGAATGCGAAGGTTTTTATGAATTCCCAATAGGTGGCCAACACGCGCGTATTGATCAACGTTTTGGCTGATAGGCTCGCCTTGACGATAGCGTCCAAGGGCTGAGCGGTTACTAGAAGCTAAGCCCAGTAGTGCAAGTTGATCTTCGGTAGGAAGATCCCAGTGATCCATTAGTTGCATGACCATTTTGGCCAGCGCTCCGCGGTCAATGATTTGGGGTGTTTCAGTGTGTACTTGCATGTTGTAGTGTATCTGTTTTAAATAAAACTTAATTTGTTTTAATTATAACACTTATTTTTTATGAATCACTAGGCCTCAGGTTCTGTGTGGGCACTCACAGAATGGGATCAGGTGCTGAGGCAGGATTGATCTCCACCGTGGCCCAGATAAACCCTTTAAATTCTTTTTTCTTCTGAAGATCCGTCACTAAGCTAGGTTTAGGCAGATCTTTACCATCATCAAGCGCCATTTCAATCCAAAGCTCGATGGCCTCATCCATCCCGCCATCAGCAGCAGAAACACATCCAGGTAGATCGGGGACGATGACACCCCAGGCCGTCTTGGAACTTCCAGGTTCAATTGCAATGGGATACTTCATCAGCGCCTCTTTATCTGACTTGAGTTTATTGCGGTGCTTTTTACCAGTCCGACCCCTAAATCTTTTTTAGGCTTCGGTAGGGCGATATGCCCAGATTTGCACTATTGAGTATGAAAGACCACACTCATCCCAATCCAGAGCAATACAAAAGCGATGAGGGCAGTAGCGCCTATTTTCTTCAGAAAGTAGGGGAGGGTGTCTTGATAAGCCTCATCATTGCGGCCAAAGTACTGATCAAAGCGGCGCCACACTAAGCGCCCTGCAAATACAGGCAGCAGCATGGCAATGATGCCCATCGCAATGGTCGTACTGTCGTTCATCTCATTCTCCGGTAAGCCTGACGGACTGCATAAAGATACAGCATACTGGTTTTATTACCTTGTTTTACGTCTAGGGCTGATACAGTAGAGGCTCTAACCCTGTTGAAGAAAGAAAGTCATATGACCGATTTATCCGTTGCGCAATTAAAAGATATTCGTGCAGCTGTCATGGGCGCTGCTGCTAAAGCACCTGGTTACCTTATTGGCTTGGGCATCCTATTTATTGTGTTGGGCATGATTGGTGTTGCTGGACAAGTCTTGTTCTCTTTTTTGACAGTCAATGTGTTGGGCGCATTTTTGGTGATTGGCGGCGGTTTGCAATTCGTGCACGCGATTCAATCTAAAGGATGGCAGAGTGTCGGTATTCAAGTGATCTTGTCGATTCTTTACATTGCTGCCGGACTCTTTACTTGGGTATTTCCAATTCCGGCATTAGAGGTGATTACCCTCTGGTTAGCTGCCATCTTCTTTATTACCGGCTTTTTACGTTTGGTATCTGCATTTCAGCACCGTCACTTCAATGAGTGGTTTTGGTTGGCTCTCTCTGGCTTGATTTCAATCTTGATGGGTTTCTTGATCATGAATGGCTATCCTGCTTCCAGCCTCTGGTTACCTGGCCTGCTCATTGCTATCGAATTACTCTTGCAGGGTTGGTCAATGCTCTTCTTGGGCTTTGCGGCGCGCTCTTTAACTCAGCAATAAAGAAAGCGCTTATTGCCTTATGAAAAAAACGGATTTGTATAAGAATCTTGCCTTGAAAACTGCGCAAGAAATGAAGAACGCTGCTAAGTCTCCAAAACTCGGCGCGGTTGCGAAGGCAAAATCCAAAAAAGAACTCGCCGATGCCAACCCTTTATTGGCTTCGTTGATGGGTAAAACAAAATCAAAATAAACGATTTCTGATTCGTTTTATCTAGTGAAATAGGCGTGAGTAAAAATGCGTAGTCGATATGGTGTTTTTTTACTCACGCTGCCCTCAGCGCTTACTTGGGCACAAGTGGCGCCACCCCCGAATTACGATCAAAAGTTAAGTGATGTCGTGGTGACTGCTACACGTGCAGGTACGCCACTGGATCAAATGACCCTCAATACTACGATCTTGACTAAGGAAGTGCTTGAGGCAGCGCCTGACCAAACGATTGATCAAGTCTTAAAAAATGTGCCGGGCGTGTTCTTAAACGATGTGCCTTACTATCAAAAGGATCCTACCGGCCAAAGCATCAATGTGCGTGGTTTAGGTTATGGTCGCACGCTGGTATTAATTAATGGACTGCCTGCCAACGATGCCTTTTATGGCACCGTGCAGTGGAACTTAGTTCCCATGTCAGCAATTGATTCTGTCGAGTTTGTGCGCGGTGGTGTATCGAGTTTGTATGGTAACTATGGCATGGGCGGTGTCATTAATATCAATACCAAGACACCGCAAAATAGCTCACAAGATATTGCTGCAAGTTATGGTGCATTTGGCACTGGTAATGTTGCCGTATCTAAAGATATTGTTGCCTCCGATGCCTATCAAATGCGCTTATCAGCAGATTACTTTTCTACGGCTGGTTTTCAGAATTACGCGACCATTTTTCCAGCATCGCCAAACAATATTAAAAATGGCATGGGGACCGACTCCGCAGCCAATTCCAATATTCGCTTAGAAAACTTTTTTAAGCCAACGGCAGATACCAATGCTTTTTTGCGTTTAGGCTATGGCACGATGGCTGATCTCAGTACAAACTATGCCATTGCACCTAACCTGATTCAAACGGCTAATTTTGCAGGTGGTGCAAACACGCAAATAGATATCGATAAAAAAACGCAGGTCAATGTGTTTTATCAGCAGACTCAGTTCTACAAGCAAAGTGGTTCTACCGCAACATCGGGGGTAGATAGAAATCAGCCCTATATCAATGCCAACTACACCGATCCTTATTCCACGCTTGGAGCTTCTGCGCAATATACCCATGATCTTCATGCCGTAGGAATTGATCAATATATTCTGGGGATAGATGCGCGCAATATTACCGCCTCAAACACCACGAATAATCTCAATGCCAATGGCTCAGGTCAGGTGGTGTCGGTGGATTATGCCCAGGGACAACAAAATTTTTATGGGATATTAGGGCAGCTTAAGTCTAAGTCTTTGGCTATTCCGCTTGAGGCGACATTGGGCGCGCGCTTAGATTATTGGACCAGTCAAACCCCCACCTTATATAACGCTGGGGCCAATGGTATCAATCCGCAATATCAAAACGTAAACAGTCAAAGCAAAACGCAATTGAGTCCTTCTTTAGGACTGCTCTATCAAGCTACTAGCGATTTAGATTTGCGGGCGGCAGCATATCAAGCCTTTCATGCGCCGAGCATGAACAACACATTGCGCAGCTATGGTTCGCAAACCAGCTGGAATTTTGCTAATCCCAATCTGACTCCGGAAACCATGACGGGATTTGAGTTGGGTTCTGACTACCGCTGGGGTGCTGGTTTTGCGCAGATCACTGCTTTTAATAATTACGTCCAAAATGCGGTAGCCAGCTATGCCTTAAATGCAAATAACGCCGGTGATGTTGCTTTGGCACAATCGCTTTGTAATGCCACGGGTAATCCACTGACAGGGGTAGGAAACGTGGGTATTTGTAATTCCAAGTCGGTTAATTACTTTACCAATCGCCAGGATTTATTGAGTCAGGGGGTAGAGTTTGAGTATCACCAAGATCTAGATGTGCATTGGGCGGTCGATAGTGGCTATACCTATACCAACACCCGCCTGACTTGGAATGCAACCAGCGATCCAACGGGCAGTCAGCTTGGGGGTGTACCGCGCAATATGTTTAATTCTGGAGTGACGTATTACCCTGCGCCTTCAGCCAGCCTGTCTGCAACCATGCATTATGTGGGGAACTCATGGATGGATACCGCCCACCTCTATCCAGTACCGGCCTACGCCATTATTGGTTTGCGGGCTAACTATCAAGTTACGCAGCATGCCTCCGTCTTTGCTTCTGTTGTGAACTTACTCAATCGCCAATACATTACCTTCAATCAGGCCACCTCGAGCAGCTCCTACCAGGCTGGAATGCCGCAGGCCATTAGTGTTGGGGCGCGAGTGAGCTTTTAGGGTGCTCAGGCTTGGGTGTTTATTGTGCGCCGCGGTAGAGGCGATCTCAAGCCAAGCCTTTTTCACAAAATTAATAAAAATGCTTTAGGATTGCGTTAGAAATTTGAATTACATCAAAATGCAAGATCAATCATTTAAAACCAAAATATTTGGAGACCGCTTATGAAGTTCAAAGTAATTTATTCGCTGATGTTCGCTGCTGGCATGACCTTGACAGGCCTAGCTAGCGCTCAAGCACCAGCTGCTCCGGCTGCGATTCCCCCTACTTGGGCGCAAGGCCGCACTGCGGATGGTATGAATCCTTCCTTAGCGCCAAATCCCCCAGGTATTTCTGCGATGCCTGCAGAAGATATCCCGGTAAGCAAACTAAAGGTGCCACCTGGTTTTAAGATTGAGCTCTGGGCAGCTGGTATGCCCAATGGCCGCTCTATGACTGAGGCGCCAAGTGGTACGGTGTTTGTTGGTACCCGCTTTACAGGTAATGTGTATGCCGTAGTGACTAAAAATGGTAAGCGTGAAGTCAAGACGATTGCCAAAGGCCTACACCGTCCAAATGGTGTGGCATTTATCGATGGCTCACTCTATGTTGCGGAGTTGTCACGCATTATTCGTTACGACAATATTGAGCAGAATTTAGACAATCCACCTGCACCAGTGGTGGTATTCGATGCGCTGCCAAAAGATGAACCGCATGGTTGGAAGTTCATGACAGTCAGTCCAGATAAAAAGTATCTTTACTTCCAGATTGGCACGCCAGCCAACATTGTGGTGCCACCTTATACACATGCAGCCATTGTGCGTTTGAATCTCAAAACCAATATCTTGGAATACGTTGCTACGGGCGTGCGTAATAGCGTTGGTATGGATTTCCAAAAAGGTACAAATGAATTGTGGTTCACTAATAATGGCCGTGACTGGGTCACTGAAGATTTGCCAAATGACACCTTAAACCGTCTATCGCGTCCTAAGGGTATGAACTTTGGCTATCCTTTCTGTCATCAAGGTGACTTGCTTGATCCTGAGTTTGGCAAAGGCCGCTCTTGTGATGAGTTCGATAAACCAGAAATGAAATTGGGTGCACACGTAGCTGCATTGGGAATGCGTTTTTATAATGGTCAGCAATTCCCAGCAGAATACAAAGGCAATATCTTTATTGCCGAGCATGGTTCTTGGAATAAAACCAAAAAATCAGGTTACCAAGTGGTGCGTGTAGTGTTGGATGCCAAAAACAAGCCGATCAAGCTTGAGCCATTTGTCACGGGTTGGTTAGATAGCAGTAATAACGAGGCCTGGGGTCGCCCAGTCGATGTGCAAGTACTCAAAGACGGATCGATGTTGGTATCCGATGATGAGACTGGCTCCATCTTCCGTGTGTCTTACGCTAAATGAAATTGATCTTTAAAACGAAGGCCATCCTCGTGGTGGCCTTTTTTAATAGCCTCTTATTCACATCGAGTTTGGTTCATGCCGCGCCAGGAGATGCTGTGGCCGGAAAAGAAAAAGCACAAATGTGTTTTTCATGTCATGGCGAGAATGGCATCTCTAGTGGGCAATCTATACCCAATCTGGCTGCGCAACCAGCCCTTTCTCTCAGTTATCAATTGATTCAGTTTCGCGGTGAGCAGCGCAAGGGTGGTGGCATGGAGGGGATCGCCCAGGCATTAAGTGATCAAGATATCCGCAATATTGCTGCCTACTATGCTGCTTTACCGCCACCACCAGGCAAGCCTGGTAATCCGGATTTGATTGCCAAAGGGCAGAAGCTGGCGGGTACTCTGTACTGCAATTCTTGTCATGGAGCCCAGTTACAGGGGCAAAAACATATCGCCCGCTTAGCTGGCCAATGGCAAGAATATGTAGTAACCCAGCTAAAAAATATCCGTTCTGGTGCACGTATCGATATGGACGGCACCATGGGCAGTGCCGCAAAGGGTTTAAGCGATGAGGATGTAGAATCACTGGCTACTTACGCCGCATCCCTTAACTAGTACCCCTTTTAAGTCACCTCATTGCAAACTAAGAATCACTACCTATTTATTGATTTTTTAAAGGTTTTTGCTGCCTTCATCATCATCCTTCACCATCTATCGAGCTATGGGCAGATGGCACAGGATGCTGGAAAATTGTTACCTGGTGTGATGGGATGCTTATTTGAGTATGGACGCTATGCTGTCCAAATATTCTTGGTGATGGGTGGGTATCTCGCCGCACAATCCTTGATGCGCGCTAATGCCGTTGACAAGCCCCGCAACACGCTTAAATTAATCATTAATCGTTATTTGCGTCTTTTTGCGCCTTACGTGGTTGCTTTGGTATTTACTATTGCCTGCGCTTGGGTGGCGCGCTTCTGGGTGAGCGATGAGTTTGTTGGCCAATCAGAAACGCTCAAGCAATTTTTGGCACATCTATTTTTCTTGCAGGGCGTCTTGGGCATAGATTCGATCTCTGCTGGCGTGTGGTATGTGGCAATTGATTGGCAGCTCTATGCCGCGCTCACTATCATGTTGGCGACATTTCCAGGTTATCGCTCGCTGATCTGGACGGCCACTATTTTGATCGTCGCATCGTTGTTGTACTTCAATCGCCTCACGCAGTATGAAAATTATTTCTTCTACTTTATTGGCTCTTATGGCTTGGGTGTATTGGTTCATTTGGCAAAAGATCATGCTGATCCAGCGATTAAAAGACTCTCACAACTTTTGCTTGCTTTGATTGGGGTGATTGTACTGATCTCAAGTTTTCAGGATCTGTGGATTAGAAATATTCTGGCCTATGTAGTCGCAATTGCCTTGGTGCTGTGGGGCAGTCGGGCCTATAAGGATGAGAAACACCACAAAATGCATAACCTCATCTTCTCTATCCTCTGGGGTAGTCGTCGATCTTACTGTGCTTTCTTATTGCACTTCTCATTTATTTTGATTGCTAACACCATTTACATCGCCTCAGGCTTGAGTTTGCTTAATAATGGCTTTATCGCAATTGGGTTTATGTTAGCCACTATGGTGGCAAGTTGGTTTACCGCAAACTACTTATATCGCTATGTTGAAGTACCTGCGCGCCACTTCAAGCTCTAAGTATTAGAGACCTAATTCTTTGAGGCAGCGGAAGATTTCTCGGTACGCTTTTGGCGGCTTATTCTGCTCTTTTTCTCTACGCGCATTTCGGATTAAAGTGCGCATATTCTGAATATCCATCTCCGGAAACTGTTCAATCAGTTTGGTGAAGGCATCATCATCGGCAATTAAGCGGTCGCGATAGCTCTCTAAAAAATGCAGCTTTGCTGTTTCAGCTTTACTCACCCCTTGAATTGCATCAAGACGCTTCTGAATGGCCTCTAACTCTGCCTCATCCAAAAAGCGCATCAACTTTCCGAGGTATTGCTTATGCCTACGGATTGCTTCAAAACTTTTGATTTTGTTTGTTTCTGCGATGGCCGCCTTGATTGCCTCATCCATTGGAATGGTTTTGAGTGCGTCGCTACTTAAGGCGGCTAAAACCTCAGCTAGCTTTTGACGTTCAGTCATTTGCCGCTTAAGTTCGGATTTGCTGGGCCCGTCATTTGGATCTTCCAGTTTTGGGGTGCGATTTTTCTCGTTGACGTGCATTTGCTCATTTTAGACGGGTATTGGGTGCAATCAGTCTAAAAGCAGTTTTTGCTAGCGTTAGCGCGGAAATCCTGTTTTGGTAAATAATGTTTCCAAAGTAATAGAATTTACGCAATAGCTGGCAAAAAATAGAAAAATGACAACAGAGACCCCATCCGCTTCTATGAGCAGCGCTTCTGCTTATGACTACATCATTATTGGCGCCGGTAGTGCAGGTTGTTTACTCGCCAAAAGCCTTTCAGCTAATCCCAATAAGAAGGTCCTACTGATTGAGGCTGGTAAAAACGACAACTACATCTGGATCCATATTCCGGTTGGCTATCTTTACTGTATTGATAACCCGCGAGCAGATTGGCGCTTTAAAACCGCTAATGAAGCTGGATTAAATGGACGATCCTTGCTTTATCCTCGCGGCCGGGTATTGGGTGGCTGCTCTTCAATCAATGGCATGATTTATATGCGTGGTCAGGAAGGTGATTACAACTCTTGGGTTACCGCAACGGGTGATGAATCTTGGTCTTGGCAAAATGCCCTCAGACGTTACAAGGCAATTGAGGATTACCACGGGCCTGCCAATGAATGGCATGGTAAGGGTGGCGAGTGGACAGTATCTAAACAACGCCTGCGTTGGCCAATCATGGATGTGTTTAAGCAGGCTGCTATTGAGACCGGAATTCCGGCAAGCGATGACTTTAATACTGGCGATAATTTTGGTGTGGGTTATTTCGATGTGAGTCAGCGCGATGGCTGGCGCCTCAATACCGCTAAGGCCTTTTTGCGTGATGCTGCTAAGCGCAGCAATCTCACGGTTGTGACACAAGCGCTGGTTGATAAATTACTGATTGATCCGGCCACTAAAAATTGCTACGGCGTTCAATATCTTAAAGATGGCGTATTGACCAAGGCTTTGTGCCATATTGCTGCGCAAGGTGAGGTGATATTGAGTGCCGGTGCGATTGGGAGCGTTCAGGTTCTGGAGCGCTCGGGTGTTGGCGCCGCAGACCGCTTAAATGCTTTAGGCATTCCCGTAATGAGTGATTTGCCTGGTGTTGGAGAAAACCTGCAAGACCATTTGCAATTGCGCATGATTTACAAAGTCAACGGTATTAAAACACTCAACACCAAAGCAAATACCCTGTGGGGAAAAATGCTCATTGGTTTGGAGTATTTCTTTAAGCGCTCCGGCCCCATGTCGATGGCGCCATCTCAGTTAGGTGCTTTTGCATACAGCGCTCCTGATCAAGAGCGTGCCAATGTGGAGTATCACGTGCAACCACTCTCTTTAGAGAAGTTTGGTGACGATTTACATTCTTTCAACGCGTTTACTGCCAGTGTATGTAATTTGCGCCCAAGCTCACGCGGTAGTGTGCACATTAAGTCCTTGGATCCCGAGGCGCCTCCAGTGATTGCGCCCAACTATCTCTCTACCGAGGAAGACCGCAGAATTGCAGTGGAGTCTTTACGTCTCACGCGCAAGATAGTGCAAAGCCCAGCACTGGCGCCCTATAGCCCAGAAGAGTACAAACCGGGCAGTCAATATCAAAGCGATGAAGAGTTAGTTAAGGCGGCAGGTGATATTGGTACCACCATCTTCCATCCAGTAGGCACTTGCAAGATGGGGCGCGCAGATGACTCAATGGCAGTTCTCGATTCGCAATTGCGTGTACGGGGTGTTGGGCATTTACGGGTGGTGGATGCTTCGGCCATGCCAACAATTACCTCTGGTAATACAGCTGCTCCAACCATGATGATTGCTCAGCGTGCTGCTGAGTTAATTACCGGTAAGTAAGTACACTTTGACGGCACACAAAAGTAATCGCTTACCCTTAAGTCATTTGCTATTGGCATTAGCGATTGTGGCGGTGTGGGGTACCAATTTCGTGGTAATGAAAAATTGTTTGAGTAGCTTTCCACCATTTTTATTTGCCACGCTGCGTTACGTCTTTTCTTTATTACCAATGGTATTTTTTGTCGCCAGACCAAAAGTTTCTTGGCGTAATCTCTGCTTGTATGGCCTGTGTACTGGGGTGGGGCAGTTTGGTGTGCTCTATTACGCCATTGAATCTCAAATTCCACCAGGCTTAGCTTCTTTGGTAATTCAAACCCAAGTATTTTTTACCATTGGTTTTGCCATGTTCTTTGCAAAAGAGCGGCTCAAACTCTATCAGGCTATCGCGGTTTCTATTGCCTTACTGGGTTTGATCATCATTGCCTTGCATACCGATGCTAATACGACTTTCTTGGGTTTATCTTTGGTGGTTTTTGCTGGGTTTTCTTGGGGGGTTGCTAATACCGTTAGTCGCCGGGCTGGCAATATTAATATGTTCTCGTATGTTGTGTGGGCAAGCGCATTTTCTATTCCACCATTGATGGCGCTTACCCTTATTTTTGAAGGTGGCTGGCAGCAAGTTAGTTCAGCGCTTGTCAATGCTTCGCTAGCAGCTTGGATTGGCGTCTTTTGGCAATCATGGGGCAACACTTTATTTGGTTATGCCGCCTGGGCTTGGTTGCTCTCCAAACATCCTGCTGCCTTGGTGGCTCCAGCCCCATTACTGGTGCCAATATTTGGCATGGGGGCATCAGCCTATTATTTGGGGGAGCCATTACCAGGCTGGAAACTATTGGCTGCGAGCTTGGTGATTACTGGGCTGGTAATTAATCTGTTTTGGCCAAATCTGCGCCAACAGCTGAATGCAAAAATCTCATAATTTCTTCCCAAGAGTACAGTGAAATCACTCAGATATTCGTTATCATGGATGCGTCGGAGACAAAAGGACTCGAAATGAAAAAAACTATCTTTGCTTTAACAGTAGCTGTATTGAGTTTAAATGTGTTGGCCCAGGATCGCTTGCCAACGATTGCCCCAGAAAATTACACCCCCGAGCAAAAGCAGGCCGCAGATGAATTCATGGCGGCTAGAAAAAGAGCAGTTTTTGGCCCATTTGAGCCGCTGATGTACAGCCCTGAAGTGATGACACAGGCGCGCTCTATGGGAGATTATTTGCGCTACCACTCTGCCATTGGTAATACCTTAAGTGAGTTTGTGATCTTAATTTCTGCGCGTGAGTGGACTCAAGATTATGAGTGGTATGTGCATGCTCCAATCGCATTGGCTGCAGGTATTAGCGCAGATAAGATTGCGGCGATTAAAGAAGGTCGACGCCCTGAGAAGATGTCTAATGATGAAGAAATGGTCTATAACTTCTCAACTGAATTGCATCACAATAAGAGCGTTTCTGATGTGAGCTTTAAGCGCGTAGAGCAACGCTTTGGGAAAAAAGGCGTGGTTGACTTAACTGGCATCAATGCCTATTACACTTTGCTAGCAATGCAGATGAATGTGGCCCAATACCAAGCCCCAGGAAATGTGCCTTTGCTGCCTAAGTTTCCAAATTAAGCCCTACGTCTTAGTGCGTGTAAGCAAAATAGAGAAAAGAACAGCAGACCCACTGACCAGTGGGTCTGAATAGCCTTCTCTCGAAGGGCTTCAGGACCGTAATAGAGTAGGAGTCCAGTAATCATGAGGATGGGTAATGCGAGAAGCTGAGTGATGCCACTCAGCCTTTTTTGTTTTGCTCTCCAGCCAGCCTTAATGTGAAAAGGCAGGACTGATCCTAATCCCATGATCGCAAGCACTGCCGTACTGCCGTGTAAGCTCAGCATAGTGTGGCCGCCAAAAATTTTCTTTTGTAAGTCGAATAGATCACTCAATAAATAAGCAATACCGCTAAGAGAGCAGCTGAGCATGCTCGTAAGTATGAGGACTTTTTGCCAGCCAGGCATCATACCTACAGTTCTTTTACTGACATGGTTGATATTTTTCATGCGGGGATTCGAATGGCTTTCGCCTTGAAATGATCAAAGCAGGCATGATGCGCGTTTTCAGAGAGAATAAATACTTTTGTCAGTGCATCTGCGTAGATACACTCTTGGGCAAGCACTGAATAAGATCCTAAAAATTCGTGATGAATCTGCTCGAGTGAATTTGCAGTGGGGTTGATGATATGGCTAGGAAAGCAGGAGTCTCTTCTTGCAAAATAAAGACCGCTAGTAGCGATTGCACCATTTTGCAATTTCCCAATGTCGATTGGTGGCCTCCGACCCTCGGGATCTCGTAGAAAAATAGTTTCAGCTGCATCACCAAAGACTCTTAAATCACCGCCAGCATTGACTGCACCTCCTGCAATTCCGCCTGATTGCAATATTTGAACTGCTTGATCTACTGCAAATCCTTTAGCAATTCCACCAAGGTCAAGCCGAATAGGGCGCCGAGAATAAATGAGATGTGGTTCAAGAAATTCTAAATCGGCAAGACCACCAAAATGAATTTGCTCTAGGAAAAGATGTTGGGGCAATAAACCTGCGGCAATGAGTCTATGCCCTATGCCACAATCAAATAATCCCCTAGAGTGATGATGAATATCCTTTGCGGCGAGTAGAACTTGAGCGGTCCATGGGTGAATCTGGATAGGGCGCAGATGCGCCGCATGATTCATTTTAGAAAGCTCACTTTGATGCTGATGAAACCCCATTAACTTTTGAACTAACTCTATTGATGCAAATGCTTCGGATATCAGTTCCGTATGGAATGCCTCCATTTGATCTTTAATCACAATCTCTACAAACGTACCTAGTAAAGGCCTGCATCGTCTCATTTGGTTTTGGAAGATTGCTCTTTGAGAGCGAGCTCGTAGAGCATGACAACTCTCTTGACACCATCGGTTAAATGCTTGCAGGAGAGGGTGGCACCACCAATGTTTTGAATATCTTGATTGAGTTTAATGGGATCATTTACTTGCTTCCCAATGAATTGTTTGCGCCAAGCGGGATTAGCTACTTCATAGCCATATGACTCAACATACTCCAGAATCTCAATACCTAAAATTGTCCCCCTTGGGCTCAAAGCCACCGCGTATTGAATCATTTCGTGTTTACCCACCACCTCATCGACTACAAACCAACTCCCATCCTTTGCTTTCCAGATGCGGTCGCCTTGAAAGGGGTGTCGAATACTTGAAGCTAAGCGCAATTTTTCCTGCAGGCCCTTGCTGATTAAGATTGGTGATTGCGTAAGCAATTGATTGGGCAAGAGTAAGACTTGCGCCTGCTCAATTGATACATAGATTTTGGCTTGCGAGGTGATCGGCGCTGCTAAAGCAGCAATTCCAAGCAAGCTGATCGTGTGAGGGTGCCAATTCATTAGATTGATTTGTTAATTGAGTGGAAAGCCTACCTTCAAGATGAACTCATTGACCGAGTGACTATCCCAGACACGTGCGCCGGAGCATTCCGCTTCACCGCCACCCATGCAGGTTCCGCCTGCAAGCTGATAGCGCCATGCGCCAGTGATCCACCAATCTTTACTGGCATAGTGAATGTTGGGACCAAGAAATGTTGCTCTTTGAACTTGATTTTTTAAGTTCAGTTCTGAGTAATCATTATGAAAGCGCGCCTCCACACCGGCAGACCACTTCGGAGCAAAGCGATAGCTTGCACCCACTAAAAAATCCAACATCGATTCTGGAACATTGCCATTCTCTATAAATTTGAGGCGCTCATTTGCTGCAACGATATTGCCTGCCAAAATGAGTCGATCATCAATAAAATTCGATTGCAATAGCACTCTTGCTTCGAGCTCGTCCTTATTCTTACCCCATGTTGGCTCTAGGTATAAACCGAGACCCACAGGAGATGTCACTGGATTGGTGATGCGGTAAATTGCTTCTAGAGATCCACCCTCTAAACCTCCTTTTCTGTAGGGAGTTGCTGGATCATGGCTTGAAGGTACGCCGTACCCTCCCGTACAGCTTGATGCCTCTTCGCACGCTTCGGGGTTGGTGTAGTTTTGGTTGGCGCTTGTGAAGTAGGAATTGACGTAGCCTGCAAGCTGCAGATCATTCGTGGCGCCATATTCCAATTCCGTTCTGGCTGTCCAGGCATCGTAGTTTCCAGCGGCTTGCTGCTGATTTAATTGCAGGCGTTGTTCAAATTCCCACTTCTCTTGGGGCTGGAGGTCTAGGGTATAAATCCAACCAAAAGCACCTTCACCAGCATAGGCAAAGGAGAAGCTGAGGGCGGTAGCAATTAAGAGGCAAAACGTGAGCAGTCTTTTGATGGTTAATTTCATGGTCTTCATTTGATGGTGGTGATTAATGCAATGAATCTAAATAGTAATCATTCTTATTAAAATAAAAAACCATGAGTTGCAAATTGGATCAGCCTGTAGGGCTTATGAAGATTGCCTTGGTGGACTTGTTATATTGGCTGCATGAACCCAGAAGCACTTGAAAAGCTTGTAACCATGAAGATGCCTTTTGGTAAGTACGCAGGACGTTATCTTGCGGATTTACCAGGCAACTATCTAGCGTGGTTTGCGCGTGAGGGTTTTCCAAAGAGTGAGTTGGGGCAGTTGCTCGAGTTGATGCATACCCTGGATCACAATGGTCTGCGTGGCTTACTCGCTCCAATACAGCGAGCGCATGGTATTAGTGCCCGTATCCATCCTTAAAGATTGGGTGTGGCGTCAGTCGTTATTTTTGGTGAACAATCACACTAACCCGATTACGTTCATATTGAACAGTTGATGAGGCAGGTGGACTATTTTGTGTGAGCTCAATCCGCACGCCATTGTCTGTCTCAAGTGCTGCTGCAATCCGCTTTGCTAAATCTGCGTTTTGGTCATATTCAATCTGAATGCGCGCTACCCTGCCTGCTTTGATGTGTGCGTTTAATTCGTCCACCTTTTTAGTGGCGTAGACATCAAAAAAGACGGGATACCAGCCACCCACAGTGTGGGCTGGTTTTACTGCATTTGATTTTGTTTCGACTAAGGGTAGATGAAAATCAATACCGGTTCTCTCAACCAATTCTGAGTAGCTAATGGGCGGAGTCATGTGCGCCTCATTGGTATTGTCAATCCAAAATGCCCATGCTCGTTTAGTGCTGGAGTCGAAGACCAACTTATATAAATGGCTGGGAATGGTGACTTTATTCGAGCCAATGCTGCCTAAGTCTCCCGTCGAGCCCGTAAATACATAGACATCACCATGCGCTCTTTTAACGTAATGGCGGGTAGGCTCTTCAACCTGCTTGGCCCAGATGCCTTGATTATTTAAACGCGCCTGCGGCATCATATTAGCTAGGGAGAAGGACTGAGTCATCCCTTTTTCAGTATGCATGTCACCAGCCGGAACATTGTGGCCGCGATCGTAGCCGCTACCGCGGTAATCTGTAAGAAGGGCCCGCTCACTACGAGGAAGTCTTGCCTCTTCATAAAATCGGTTACTCCTGCGGGGGTGTTTACCTTGAAATTGCTCTGCGTTTAAACGTTCAACGGTATAGATCGGTTTCTTATCTATTGGAGAGTAATAGACTGCAAAATCATCAAAGCAGAGGTCTTTGCCAATCTGGGAGCTCGATGGAATTTGCTGGTTAGGAAAAAATTGCGCGCACCCTTCAAAGAGGGCAAATGCACTGAGTGGCGCAAAAAGTGCAGCCAATAAGATTGTTTTAGCGGTCAATCGAAGAGTCAATTTCATATTTCACCAGTGTAGGCTGTGAGTCTATTCAATGCCATCACCCGTAGGCAATTCCTACTCCCAGTAGAGCGAGTGCATGGCGCCACACACTAGATGTACAGTTTAGAAATCTTTTTTTGCAGCAAAATTGCAAATAAAGCGGATTTTGAGCGATTTTTTATAGCATGAAATTGGTGACTACTAACTTTTATAAGTATCTGATTTAAATGAAATTAATTAAGTAAGAGGTTCATTCATTCAGCTTAATGCTAAAAATGAGACTCATAAGTTATTAAAATCACCCCCTTTATTCTTGACTTGATATAAGAACTTTCTTAGGATGACCCATGTTTTTAACTTATTGCATTGCAGCATAAATCAGCAGTTTGATTTTTGGGTAATGCAACAGACTGAATGAGTAAATGTATTTCTTCCTATTCGAGTGACTTTCAGGGTGAGCAACTAGAGGCTTCTAGTTCAAGCGCCTTGTTGGCAAATGCTATGGTTCCGGTCTATCGGTTACTAAATGGCTTACTCGTTATCACCGTTTTTCTTTTGGTTGGTCTTTGGCTTTCAGGCAATGGAACCAACGCCGGTGCATTCGACTTCGCTCGCATTCTCGTTCCAGATGAGGCGCGTCAGGTAGTTTGGCAAAACGGCTTTGGCATGCTCGATCAATATAAAGATCAGACCCCCCAAGCTGCTGCAGATAAAGACATTACCGCCGTCATTTACAACAAAGGTACTACTAGTAACAACACCAAGATTCCCCTTGGGCTTGCTAAGCCCCAAACGGTTGCACTATTAATGCCCTCAGTAGCTCATACGCAGGTAAAGCCAATTTCTGCCTTAGCCGATCAAATCCCAACTTCAAAAGTGGATCCGCAGGCTTTAGATAGCAAGCTTTTGATCTCCGTCCAGAATCAGCGCTCTGTCGCCGACTTCTTTGAGCAGAAATACAAGTTGGATCGCGCTAAGATTGAGGAGTACGTATCCAACACCGTGTTGATTGCAAAAGAGGTCAATATTGACCCGATCCTTTTATTGGCCGTTATTTCAGTTGAATCGAATTTCAACCCCCTTACTAAGAGTCAGGCCGGGGCAGAAGGTTTGATGCAGGTGATGACATCCATTCATAAGGAAAAGTACGCCCTCTATGGCGGAGCTTCAGATGCGATTAAGCCTGAAGTGAATATCCGCATCGGCGCTTATATTTTGAAGTACCTCATTGCCACTTCAGGATCGCTGCGCAATGGTTTGAAGTTTTATGTAGGCGCGGGTAACGCAGATACTGATGGCGGCTATGTGGATAAGGTCATGTCTGAGCGTAATCGCTTGATTGAACTCTGCAAGGGTTCTACGCTCCAGGCAAACTCTGGGCGTAAGCTCATTCTGAATGGTAAAAACTTACGTTCTTAAGCCTGCTGCTCATTAGCAAGTTTGGATGAATAAAGGCCACCTAAAAAGGTGGCCTTTCATTTACCAGATGAAATCTAGGCTTTAGTTGACGCCATGGAGCTCAACATCAAATACGAGGGTAGCATTCGGTGGAATGACCCCACCGGCTCCACGAGCTCCATAACCCATATCAGCCGGGATGATAAGGGTGCGTTTGCCACCAATCTTCATGCCAACCACGCCTTGATCCCAGCCTTTAATCACATGTCCAGCGCCTAGCGGGAAGCTAAATAGCTGTCCGCGGTCCAAAGAGCTGTCAAATTTTTTGCCCTTATGATCGGGCGCGCGCTCATCAAAGAGCCAGCCGGTGTAATGCACATCGACATGATTGCCGGCAACCGCTTCTGTGCCATCACCAACCAAAGTATCTAATTTCTGAAGCTCGCTCATTTTATTTTTCCTGTTCAACTTAAAGGGAGTGCTAAGTATATTCGGAGGCCTATCACCAGATAAATTTCAAATTAGTTACAAAAACCTCTTGGTGGAATCCCTTAAATTGGGCATCTTATGCATCATTAGCGCCCAAAACGGCCAATTTTGGAAGATCCCATGATTTAAAATGAAGTTCTTGCCTCATGGCGTCCAAGCAAGCTTAAGCAGTGCTGGGAAAATTTATCAATATCGAGGAAATTTCAATGGCTTCAGAGAAATCAAAGATCATTTATACGCTGACAGATGAAGCGCCATTTTTGGCCACTAGTTCATTTTTGCCAATTATTCGCAGCTTTACAGCACCCGTTGGAGTGGAGGTTGCTACAAGTGATATCTCTGTTGCAGCACGTATCTTGTCTGAGTTCTCTGATTGCCTGACGGAAGAACAAAAAGTTCCAGATAATTTAGCTGAGCTAGGTCGCCTCACCTTGCTTCCAGATACCAACATCATCAAGCTGCCGAACATTAGCGCCTCAGTTCCTCAACTACTCGCCGCTATTAAAGAATTACAAGCGAAGGGCTACAAGCTCCCGAACTTCCCAGAAGATCCGCAAACGGATGAGGAGAAAGCGATCCGCGCTCGTTACTCAAAATGTTTGGGGAGCGCTGTGAATCCAGTTTTGCGCGAAGGTAATTCAGATCGTCGTGCGCCAAACGCAGTCAAGCAATTTGCACGCAAACATCCACACTCAATGGGTGAGTGGAGTCAGGCATCGCGTACCCACGTTTCACATATGCATGGTGGCGATTTTTACGCCAGTGAAAAGTCCATGACGATGACTAAGGCTTGTGATGTCAAGATGGATTTGGTAACTAAGAGTGGCAAGACCATCGTGCTCAAGCCAAAAGTCTCATTATTAGCTGGCGAAATTATCGACAGCATGTATATGAGTAAGAAAGCGCTCTGCGAATTCTATGAAAAAGAAATTGAAGATGCCTATAAGACAGGCATGATGCTTTCATTGCACGTGAAAGCGACCATGATGAAGGTTTCGCACCCCATCGTGTTTGGTCATGCTGTGAAGATCTTCTACAAAGAAGCATTTGAAAAGCACGCCAAGTTATTTGAAGAGTTGGGTGTCAATGCCAATAACGGCATGAGCAGTCTTTACGACAAAATTAAAACCTTGCCTGAATCGAAGCGTGAAGAAATCATTCAAGACTTACATGCATGTCATGAGCACCGTCCAGCATTGGCGATGGTTGACTCTGCCAAGGGAATTACCAATCTGCATTCTCCTAGCGATGTGATCGTCGATGCATCGATGCCAGCGATGATTCGCGTGGGCGGAAAAATGTGGGGTGCTGACGGACGTTTGCACGATACCAAAGCAGTAATCCCTGAAAGTACGTTTGCCCGTATTTACCAGGAGATGATTAACTTCTGCAAAACCCATGGCAACTTTGATCCTACTACGATGGGTACAGTGCCAAACGTTGGTCTGATGGCTCAGCAGGCTGAAGAGTATGGTTCGCACGACAAAACTTTCGAAATCCCTGAGGCTGGTGTAGCGCGTATTGTTGCTGACGATGGCACTGTACTGCTTGAACAACATGTAGAAGAGGGTGACATCTGGCGTATGTGCCAAGTAAAGGATGCCCCAATTCGTGACTGGGTCAAGTTAGCGGTCAATCGTGCACGCCTCTCTAATACACCAGCAGTTTTCTGGTTGGATGAGTACCGTCCGCATGAGGCTGAGTTGATTAAGAAGGTCAAGACATATCTGAAGGATTATGATTTGACTGGTTTGGATATTCAAATCATGTCTCAGACTCGTGCAATGCGCTTTACTTTAGAGCGCATCATTCGCGGTAAAGATACCATCTCTGTAACTGGCAATATCTTGCGTGATTACCTCACCGACTTGTTCCCGATCATGGAGCTAGGTACCAGTGCCAAGATGCTATCGATCGTGCCGCTAATGGCTGGCGGCGGCCTCTTTGAAACAGGCGCTGGTGGATCTGCTCCTAAGCACGTTCAACAGCTTGTTGAGGAGAACCACTTACGTTGGGACTCTTTGGGTGAGTTTTTGGCTTTAGCGGTTTCCCTAGAAGACATCAGCGATAAAACTGGTAATCCAAAGGTGAAAATTTTGGCTCGTACTTTGGATGAGGCTACCGGTAAATTATTGGATAACAATAAATCGCCATCTCCGCGAACGGGTGAGCTTGATAACCGTGGCAGTCAGTACTATTTAGCAATGTACTGGGCTGAGGCTTTGGCTGCACAAACGGAAGATAAGGAATTGCAGGCGCACTTTGCACCTTTGGCGAAAGCCTTGGCTGACAATGAGCAAAAAATCATCGCTGAATTGACGGCAGTACAAGGTAAGCCAGTTGATATTGGTGGTTACTATGTCCCAGATATGCAAAAGTTAGAAGCCGTGATGCGTCCAAGTCAAACCTTAAATGCAATATTGGCAAAGGCTAACGCAAGTTAACCTGCAGTCAAGTAAGCAGAAAGGCAAACCTCAGGGTTTGCCTTTTTAATTTTGTAGCTTAGCTTTTTTGCGAATAGAGTGTTCGACTGGGATGGAGTCCAGTGTCGGCTCCAAAGCTTCTCGCTCATCAAACACAAAGCAGCTTCCCTTGTAATGGGCTGAGCCTACTTCTTCAAAGTATTTCAAAATCCCACCCTCTAATTGGTAGCTATGCTCCATACCTATCTCGCGCATGTAAAGCCCCGACTTTTCGCAGCGGATACCTCCCGTGCAAAAGCTCACCAGGGTCTTGTCAGCCAATTCATCTTTGTGGGCGCTAATTGCCTCAGGAAATTGTGTGAATTTTTCAATATTAAAGTGCAGGGCATTTTCAAACGTGCCGTAATCCACCTCAAAAGCATTGCGAGTATCAACCATCACCACTGGCCTACCAAGATCATCCGTGCCACGATCTAACCATTCTTGTAATTTCTTAGGAGTAATAAAGTTAGCTCTACCTTCCTCGGGCCGAATGGTGGGATGATTCATGCGAATGATTTCATTTTTCAGCTTAATAAGCATTTTCTTGAAAGGCTGCTCCTCGGACCAACTTTCTTTGGCTTGTAGTGGTTTAAAACGAGGATCAATGCGTAACCAGTCTAAAAAACCACGCAACGAATCAGCCTGACCCGCTAGGAACATATTGATGCCTTCAGGCGTCAGTAGGATGGTACCCTTGAGTTCGCGAGCATTGCATTGATCTAGCATACGTGCACGCAGTTCAACTAGCTCATCTAGACTGACAAATAAATAGGCGGCAATATTTAATATGGGCTTCATGGAGATTCTTTTCTAACTACCCTCTATTATCAAACAAAGCCTCATGGAGGTGGTAATCTTGCTTTTTAGCCAACCTAATTTTATATAAATGATTCGCACAATCGCACGTATTATTCCGGGTATACCCACATCAGATGGCGCTGGTGTGCAATTGCGCCGCAGTCTCGGTGGTCAGCAGCAATTACGCTTGGATCCCTTTTTAATGTTGGATGAATTTTCATCGAACGATCCCAATGATTATGTGGCAGGATTTCCGGCACATCCACATCGTGGCTTTGAGACGGTGACATACATGCTTGAAGGGCACATGCTGCATGAGGATCATTTAGGCAATCAGGGGCATCTTAAAAGTGGTGGGGTGCAATGGATGACTGCTGGTCGAGGGATCATTCACTCGGAAATGCCACAGCAAGAAAGTGGCGCTATGCGTGGTTTTCAGCTGTGGATTAATTTGCCCTCGCATGAGAAGATGAAGGAGGCGGGGTATCAAGATATTCAAGCGGAGGATATTCCGGTAGCGAAGTTGACAAATGGTGGATCCGTCAAGGTGATTGCAGGCATCTATCATTCTGCAGATTCAAGCATCGCTGGGCCCATTCATGGCATTACTACTGCCCCTTTATTTTTGGATGTGCATCTTCCTGCACATGCGCAGTTTGAGCACCCCATCCCGATGACACACAATGCCTTTCTATACGTCTACGAAGGCGAGCTATTGGTAGGCGATCCCGCTCAAGCAGTTCCAAAACAAGCGGCAATTGTGCTGGGGTCGGGTGATCAGCTGCATGTGAGGGCGGGGCCTTCTGGCGCACAATGTATTGTGCTTGCTGCCATGCCCTTAGGTGAACCCATTGTCCAATATGGTCCATTTGTCATGAATACCCGTGCTGAAATTGAGCAGGCCATCGATGATTATCAAAACAATCGATTGGTCGCGGCAAAGTGATGTCTTCAATCTCCTGGGAGGAGGCTGGGCAATCATATGAGGCAGATTGGCGTTCAGAGAATGGGATTGCAGCCCATAAAAAAGTATTGCTTGTTGATGACACACTAACTGCAGATGCAGCTTATCAATTGGCTTGTGAGGGAACTGCAATGTTGTGGCGTGGCGATTTTCAAAATGCGCGTCAACTTTTGCAAGCCTTGGCTAGAAGAGTAGACCGACCTTCCAAGAAATCTCGGCGAGCTCCAAAAGCGGCTAATGGAGCTGCCAAAAAAAGTCCTATAGACATTTTTAATCTGCATCGCTTATCCCAATCCCAACGTGCGCGAATATTAGGGATGTTATTGGTGGAGTGTGATGCGCAACATACAATTTCTTTGAGCCGTGCTCCAGATATTGCTCAGGCTTGTTTGGAGGCTTATGGAGCAGTAAGGCGCCCATACCTCGTTTCTTTGAGAGAGTTATTGGGGGTGGTTAGTGCATATGAGTGGCGCAAGAATGGGGTAGTCATTCCGGCACTTTCGCATACCAATGAAATACGAATCTTTCCACATTACGGCGTCTTCTCTCCCATTCGTGGCGAATATATTGATTTGGTCTGGGAAGCGCCTCTTCCAGAATCCATTCACAATCATTCAATTGCATTTGATATCGGCATGGGAACTGGTGTGTTGTCGATTGCATTAGCGCAACGTGGGATTGAAAAAATTATTGGCACCGATTTGGACAATCGAGCTCTGATTTGTGCAAAAGAAAATATTGATCGTCTCAAACTTGGTTCAAGCATTGAAATAGTTCAAGCTGATTTATATCCACAAGGTAAAGCTTCATTAATTGTTTGCAATCCGCCATGGCTGCCTGCAAGGCCAAGTTCTTCACTAGAGCGAGCGGTATATGATCCTGAAAGCCAGATGTTAAAAGGCTTTTTGACTTGTTTGGCCGATCACTTGTTAGATGGTGGTGAAGCTTGGTTGATTATTTCTGATCTTGCTGAACATTTAGGTTTACGTACTCGGAAAGAATTACTCGAGTGGATAGAGCAAGCTGGACTATTCGTTCTGAGTCGCATGGATACCAAGCCGAAACACAAAAAGGTATTCGATAAAAATAATGCCTTGCATTTAGCCCGTGCTGCAGAAGTTACCTCTTTGTGGAGATTGGGTAAGAAGTAATAGCCCTACGCTATTCACCATGATTAGTAAAAGGGTTGTATCTCAATGCCTACTTGCCTAAAATTATTTAGAAGATTTTCTTTTTCTGTAATGGTGAGTAAGGTTCAATTTGCACTTAAAGCACTGGTTAATACATCAAGATGGCTTGCTTAGCTGCGTAGTTTTACTGGCGCATATTGCCTTGCTCGCTACCGGTATTTTTCTAAGTAGTAAGCCGCTAAACATGGAGCAAGATCAAATTATTCAAGGTCAACTTCTTGGGGTAGCGGTAGAAAAAAAGGGGCATCCATCATCAGCCTCTATTCCGAGAAACCAGTCCCCAGCCCGCCCTGATGAACTAATAGAGGGGCAACTTGGGTCATCTCATGAAGGCATTTCCAAAGAAGGTGAAGCCCCACTTTATGGAGCTGCAAACTCAAGGCTCGCATCTCATCAACCACGTCCCAGTTACCCACTTTCTAGCAAGAAATTACGAGAAGAAGGTTTGCTGATGCTCAAATTCTGCGTTAATCCCGCTGGTACCGTAGATACCGCCCATATTATTACTAGCTCGGGTTATAGCCGTCTTGATGAATCAGCCCTTGAAGCCATTCGGCGATGGCGTTTTCCACATGCTTTACAGGCAGATCTAGCTCGCTCGGATTGTTATCGCATGCCTGTTCAGTTCAGTTTAAGAGCATGAAATGATTGCACGACAAAAGCCTGAGGATTGTTTTGCCATTGATTCTAAAAGTCCTTATCCAAAAGTGATCTTAAGTAAGACCTTGTTTGGAAAAGATAAGCAAATTGTGATTTTGCATGAAGGACAGCATTACCAATTACGGCTGACTAAATATAAGAAATTAATTTTGACAAAGTAATACCCATCACCGTATTAGCCAGCAAGCGCAATTTCATATGCCAGTAGCCAGCGATTTTTTTTGATTTATCTCTGGAGGTAGCATATGAAGTATCAACAGTATGGGCGTTTTCGCGCGCCATTCAAGCTGGCATCATCAATTGCATTGGCATACAGCATTTCTTTTTCAAGTATTTCTGGCGCTCAGGAGATTGAGCTTCCGCGGATCGATATCGTTGGCCGGGAGGAAGATTCTCGTAAAAAAATTCCAGGAACAGTTGACGTCATAAATCAAAAGCAATTAGAAATACTCCAACCTCTCTCACTGCAGGACGCATTAAAGACGGTACCCGGGGTTAATGTCCGTGGTGATGAGGGCGGCTTAGGCGCTATTCCCAACATTGGCATACGTGGTTTAAACCCAAGCCGTAGCCAAAAGGTTTTATTGCTTGAAGATGGTGCGCCGATTGCTCCTAGCTTGTTTATTTCTAATGCCTCCTACTACAGTCCGCCAGCCAATAGAATGAGCGGCATTGAGGTGCTTAAGGGTGCATCGGGACTTAAATATGGACCATCGAATATTGGGGGTGTAATTAACTATCTTAGTAAAACCCCTGAAGATGGATTTAAGTTAACAGGGAAGGCTGGAGATTATGGATATCAATTAATGGAAATTGAGGCTGGCGGAAAATCAGAATCCAATGGTGCGCTGGGAGGGTTAAATATCATCAAATCCGATTCTCAGGGCTACCAAAATAATGGTTACCAAATGTATGACATTCTCATCAAAGGGGGTGTTGAAGTCACGCAAGATCAATGGATTAGTTTGAAATATACCCATTACGACAACAACGTCAATACTTCCTATGTTGGTCTAAGACCCAATCAATATGCAAGTGGCATGACTGCCAATCCAGCACCAAATGATAATTTTCTATCACAGCGTAATGCAGTTGATTTAAATCATTCCTGGGAGGTCAATAGCGATACCAAGCTCAACAGCTTAATTTATTGGAGTCAATTACAACGAGATTATTGGCGACAAAGTGTGCTTGGTCGCAATGCAAATGAAACAATTTATAAAGCTTGCAGTGCAAATGCCGAATGTTACTTTGGGCGCAATCGTCAGTTCAATATGCTTGGCTTAGACACCCGTCTTTCTGTTCATTATGAGGCTCTGGGCATCAAGAATGAATCTGAATTAGGCTTACGTTTGCATACTGAGACTCAAGGCAATCAGATGGTCGCCTCTAAAACATTTGCTAGATCTGGGCGACTAGCGAGTCACGAGGAAAATAAAGCAAATTCAACCGCCCTTTATGCTCAGAATAGCTTTTATATTACCGATGATTTTGCCGTGATACCTGGGGTAAGGGTGGAGAGTTATAGACAAACACGATCAAATATATTTACTGGAAAAAGTGGTAATGCGCAAAATATTGAAACTGTTCCGCAATTGGGTGCAACTTGGCAGTTAAGTCCACCGGTTCAAATTTATAGCAGCATTTATAAGGGATTTGCTCCGGCTCAAGTAGCAACAGCAATCGATGAGAAAGGGGTGGATCAGCAATTGGCGCCTGAGCGCTCAACCAATATCGAATTAGGTTTAAGGGGTAAGGCTGACGCTTTTAAATATGATGGCGCTATCTTTAGCATGGACTTTAGCAATCAAATTGTGAATCAAAGTCTCGCTGCGGGTGTCACAAAGGCAAATGGTGGCAAGAGTTTGCATCAAGGTCTTGAGTTAGCTCTGGGCTATGAGTTAGGCGGGGGATGGAGCTTGAATGCAAATGGAACCTACATACCAGTAGCAAAATTTGTGGGCACGAGTTCCTTGGGTCGAGACGGAAATCGAATTCCATACACTCCCGATTTGACATCCAATGTGGGCATCAATTATGAGAAAAATGGATTTAATACCTTAGTCACCCTGAATTACGTTTCTCCCCAATATGCTGATTCAGCCAATACACTAGCCCCTAACAGCATTGGCACCTTGGGTGAGCTACCATCCTTCACCACTATTAATTGGACGGCTAACTATGCGGTAAATAAGGCATGGAAAGTATTTGCTGCTATCAACAATGTATTTGATAAACGATATATTGCCAGTCGCAGTCCAGATGGCATCTTTCCTGGGGCGCCAATGAATTTTCAGGCGGGGATGAGTTATCAGTTTAACTAAGAAGGTGCTTTAAAAGCCTTTATATTTTAATGAAAGGTAAAAATGAAAACGCCACCAATGCAGGTGGCGTTTTATCTGAAAGTGTGATGATTAACGAGTGTTTCGAAAAAATGGATCAAGAATTTTTGTTTTTAAATCGGTAGCAATATATATTGCGGCTGCAGCGGTAGGATGAAACTCATCAAATGTCACAGGAGCCTTATCTTCTTCTGGTAAAAGCATCATACATCCCTCTTCATTACATAATCTTTGATATGGTGAGTAGTACATCACACCATTTTCTTTTGAGAACTGTTCAAGTGCCCTGTCGACCAATGCTGGGTATGCAACCAGATTTTTGTTGTAAAAGAGTGGTGGCAGAGAGTGATGGTCCTTCCAATATTTATAAGCCAGACGAGAAACATCTTTATCCCATCTTGGTGGCGGCCCAATAATCAGAACGGGGATATTGTTCGAATGAAGTATTGCAATAGTTTTTTTAGCTGTTTCGAAATCAGGGGAGTGTAGTAAAAATGCGATATCGTTTTGAGTCTCGAGAGGGCCGGGATCCCAAGTTTTACTGATGACAACTAGATTTGGTTTTAGTTTAAGTATTTCAGATAGAGCTAATTTATTCGCTTCTATACAAAAATTACTTTGGTAGTTTGTTGGCATTAGACCACCGCAACCCGATGCCGTAAATTGGGTAACCCCAATCCTATCATCCCGCTCTTCTATATAACTAAAGCCCGGATAATAACTTGCTCCAACGGAATCTCCCCATAAAACAAGCTCGATGGGCCTATCCCTACGAATGCATTTTGTAGAGAAATTGGTAACGTCATCACCTGTATCCATGAGAAAGCAGGTTCGCTGTCTTTGTGCTGCAACTTTATCAAACTGATATGTTGTCACCTGCTTTAAGAAAGCCCTGTTTCTAAATTCCAAGCCTTTGCGGTCATAGCTATTAAAGCCAAGATACCCCACCAAGAGAATTAAAAAAACCAGAGCGCTCACCTTTAGGCGATTGTGACCACTCTTACGAATGGGGGTCTCAATGAAGCGGTAAGTCAGCCACGCCAATCCAATCGATATCAACACCAGTCCAGCCCGTAATGGAAGACTAACTTCTGCTTGTGTAATGTGCGCAAAGGATAGAAGTGGCCAATGCCAGAGGTACAAGGGAAAACTAATTAAGCCAAACCATACTAAAACTGGGTTTGACAGAATCTTTTGATTAACCCAAGCTTTGGGTCCGGCAAGGAGGATGAGGGCACCCCCACAGGTTGGGAGTAAAGCCCACCATCCTGGGAAAAGGCTATCCTTTGCAAGCAATCCAACGCCGACCACAAAAAGACTAAAACCAAGAACCGAGATGGCATCACTCGACTTAATCCAGCGATTCATTAAATCGTTTTTATAGAGCACGACATAAGCGAGGATTGCGCCGATGAGGAGTTCCCAGAAGCGACTTAAAGGGGAGTAAAAGGCGGCTACAGGGTTTATATAAACTGACACAATATTGATAGCAAAAGAGCCCAAAGCTATCAAAACGGTGATGGTTAAAAAATTAACTCTACGCTTCCACGTTAGCCAAAGTAACACTGGCCAAACGATATAGAACTGCTCCTCTATTCCAAGACTCCATAAATGCAATAAGGGCTTGGTGTTGGCACTGCCATCAAAGTAGCCACTTTCATTCCATAGGAATAGATTGGAGAGAAATCCAGCCCCACCGGCAATGTGTTTGCCTAAAAATGCAAAGTCGTCAGAAAGCAAATAAAGCCAGCCAAATCCATAGCAGGTAAAAAGTACCAGTGCTAGTGCGGGAAAAATACGACGAATGCGGCGACTATAAAAATCACTAAAGCTAAAAACATCTTTATCAAGATTCTCAAAAAGAATGGTCGAAATGAGATAGCCGGAAATCACAAAGAAAATATCCACCCCAATAAATCCACCCGAAATCCATTCTGGAAAGGCGTGAAAGGCAACCACTGATAGCACTGCAATTGCCCGCAAACCATCTATATCTGGACGATATTTAGGGTGCAGTTGGGGATGTATGGAATTATTTGTCATGAATGCGAATGATAACGAATTCTTAAGGTGAATTATTTCGTATTTAGCTCGCAAGATGCCAGTAGAAAAGGGCCCAAAGGCCCTTAATCTACATGACAAAATGGTGGAGTCGGCGGGAATCGAACCCGCGTCCGCAAATCCTCTACAGCAAGTTCTACATACTTAGTCATATCATTTAATTTAGCCGGTTAGTCACAGATTGACATGTTCCACACCAGCGATTCACTAAATTTTTCGAACTATCCCTCGTGACGCGAGCTAGTCTTATCTCTTGTAAATGACCCTGATGTAGCTTTCGCTACCTGACCCAAGAGAGAATCAGTTCAGGGGCAACCGCAATTAAGCGGCTAGTGCGTAACGTTCGTCGTTAGCAGTTATTACATTCCCATTGATTTACGAGATAACGGGTCCTCGGTATGCCCTTGATGCTTTGTAATCCACGTCGAAACCATGTCGACCCCGGAGTTCATGCATAAGAGGCTCTATTTTAAAGCCGCTGGCCTCAAATTTCCCAATATCTTTTTATTCCCTGCTGGGAAAGATGATTTGCAATAAATCGAGAGGGTGATGAATGATGTAATCCGCTCCCCAGGCCTCTGGAGGCTCTTTACAGCCACAGTAGCCATAGGCAGCAGCAACAGTTTGCATGCCCGCTGCCTTGCCTGCAATCACATCCCTAATGTCATCTCCCACATAAATTGATTTCGCAGGATCAATATTTGCGATTCTGGCAGCATGCAAAATGGGCTCTGGGTGTGGTTTTGAGTGTGGCGTAGTGTCGCCAGAAACGGTTGCAATAGATCTGTCATGCAGGCCCATCAGTTTTATTAATGGGTTGGTAAAGCGCTCACTCTTGTTGGTGATGATTCCCCATGGCAGTTTTGCGTCATCCATTTGATTAAGTAAATGCTCGATACCATCAAATAGGGTGCTATCGACCAGGAGACCTCTTTCATAATTAGCCATGAACTCATCTCGCAGACCAATGAAATCAGGGTGCGCTGGGGTGATTCCAAAGGCGCCTTCGATTAGGCCGCGGGCACCAGCAGATGCGCATGGTCGAAGAATGTCATAGGGCTTTAATGGCTGATTACGCACTGCAAGCAGTAGATTCGTAGCGGCAACCAAATCCGGGGCGGTATCAGCTAAGGTGCCATCCAAATCGAAAAAGACCCCATGGTAAGGGCTTTGATGTGCCTCAGAAGTCATTTGCGCACTGTAATCATGTAGTTGACTGCAACATCCTCACCCAAGCTATAAACCTGAGTGAGCGGGTTGTAACTCAAGCCCTTAATACCAATCATTTCTAGGCCCGCTTGTCGTGTAAATGCCACGAGTTCAGAGGGTTTAATAAATTTGGCGTATTCATGAGTGCCTTTAGGCAGTAGTTTGAGGATGTATTCCGCGCCGATAATCGCAAATAAGTAGGACTTTGGGCTGCGATTCAAAGTGCTAAAAAAGAGCGTACCTCCTGGCTTACAAAGCTTGGCGCAGGCTCTGACAACTGAGGCTGGATCGGGGACGTGCTCAAGCATTTCCATGCAAGTGACTACATCGTATTGTTCTGGCTGCTCTTGAGCCAAATCTTCGGCTGCAATAGAGCGATAGGTAAGTTGTGCTCCTACTTCTAGGGCATGTAATTGAGCTACTTTGAGGGCTTTTTCGGATAAATCAATGCCGCAGGTGTCTGCTCCAGATTGAGCCATGGATTCAGCTAATATGCCACCGCCACAGCCAACATCGAGCACCTTCTTCCCGCTGATATCTACAAAAGATTGAATCCATGACAGACGTAATGGATTAATGGCATGCAAGGGCTTAAATTCACTTTCAGGATCCCACCAGCGATGGGCTAGAGCGCTAAATTTGGCGATTTCAGATTGGTCGACGTTCATATAAATTATTTGAGCAGGGAGGGCGAGAATGCTTACGAATATAGCGGAAATAAAAAAGCCCGGCATGACCGGGCTTTTTTAAGTGAGACGCGAATTACTGCTTAGGTGTACCAACAACTTCGATGTCAGTACGGCGGTTTTTAGCGCGGCCTTCAGCAGTTGCATTGCTTGCAACTGGATTGCTCTTACCTTTAGATTCTGTGTAGATGCGGCTACCGTCAACACCTTTAGCTGTCAAATAAGTCTTAACAGATTGTGCGCGACGCATACCCAAAGCCATGTTGTAAGCGTCTGTACCAACGCTGTCAGTGTTACCAACGGCAACGATTACTTCCAAGTTCATCTTGTTCAAATCAGCAGCGATTTTGTCCAAAGTAGCTTTGCCTTCTGGCTTCAAATCAGACTTGTTGAAGTCATAAAGTGTGTCAGCTTGCAAAGTGATCTTGTTTTGGCTAACGCCTGCAGGAGCAGCTTTAGGACCGATCCAGCCATCGCAACCCTGAGCAGCAGTTGCAGGTGTCCAGTTGTTATCACGCCAGCACAATGTGCCGTCGCCATTTTTCCAGTTCAATTGGCCATCGCCGTTTTGCCAGTTATCAGAAGCCATTGCTGCAGTTGCAGAAACGGTAATAACAGAAGCGAGCAACAGTTTTAGGGTTTTGTTCATTTTTAGTCCTCAAAAATCTCTTTTTAATTAAAGTCAAACTTAAATGTAATTCGCCCTACTTTGAAGCAAAAACCGCAAAGCGACACATCTCAATTTCGTACAAACTGACAGAATCTTAGCATAGGGGCTATCAGTCATCAAAATGATATTATTTCTAAATGGAACAAGCCGCTAAAGAAACACTACCAATATCCCTCGAAGACGAAATGCGGCGGTCCTATTTGGACTACGCAATGAGCGTCATCGTCGGCAGAGCCCTGCCAGACGTACGCGATGGCCTGAAACCCGTGCATCGACGCGTTCTATTCGCGATGTATGAATTAAACAACGATTGGAACCGTGCTTACAAAAAATCTGCCCGTATAGTTGGCGATGTAATCGGTAAATACCATCCACATGGCGATTCTGCGGTGTATGACACGATTGTTCGTATGGCTCAGGATTTCTCTCTGCGCTATATGTTGGTTGATGGGCAGGGTAACTTCGGCTCCGTTGACGGCGATAATGCCGCTGCAATGCGGTATACCGAGATCCGCCTACGCAAGATTGCCCATGAGCTTTTAGCTGATTTGGACAAAGAAACAGTCGACTTTGGCCCCAATTACGACGGTAGCGAGAAAGAACCCCTGATTCTGCCGGCAAAAGTGCCGAATTTACTGATCAACGGTAGCTCTGGTATCGCCGTAGGTATGGCGACGAATATTCCGCCACATAACCTCGATGAGGTTATTTCTGCCTGTTTGCACGTGTTGCATAACCCTGAGTGTTCGATTGATGAGCTCATTGAGATCATCCCAGCGCCTGATTTCCCAACTGCTGGGATTATTTATGGGGTTCAGGGGGTTCGTGAGGGCTATCGCACCGGTCGCGGCCGGGTGGTGATGCGTGCCAAGACTCACTTTGAGGATATTGACAAAGGATCTCGCCAGGCGATCATCGTCGATGAGCTTCCTTACCAGGTCAATAAAAAGAACTTGCTCGAGCGTATCGCTGAGTTGGTTAATGAGAAGAAGGTCGAAGGCATCTCTGATTTACGCGATGAATCAGATAAGTCAGGTATGCGCGTTGTGATTGAATTAAAGCGCGGTGAGGTGCCAGAGGTTGTGCTCAATAATTTGTACAAGAGTACCCAGTTACAAGACAACTTCGGCATGAATATGGTGGCTTTGGTGGATAACCAGCCGCGCCTGCTCAATTTGAAACAGATGCTCGAGTACTTCTTGCAGCATCGTCGTGAGGTTGTTACACGTCGCACTATTTTTGAATTACGTAAAGCGCGTGAGCGTGGCCACGTATTAGAAGGTTTAGCGGTTGCCTTGGCAAACATTGATGAATTTATTGCCATCATTAAAGCGGCAGCAAACCCAGTGATTGCTAAGCAAGACTTAATGGGCAAGGCATGGGATTCATCTATGGTACGCGAGATGTTGGCGCGTGCTGAGACCGATACCCCAGGCGGTCGCAATGCGTATCGCCCAGAAGGTTTATTGCCTGAATACGGTATGCAAACTACTGGCTTGTATCGCCTCTCTGATAGTCAGGCGCAAGAAATTTTGCAAATGCGTTTGCAACGTCTAACAGGTCTTGAGCAAGACAAGATCGTGAATGAGTACAAAGATGTGATGGCAGAAATTTCTGACTTACTCGATCTGTTAGCCAAGCCAGAGCGTGTCACTCAAGTGATTGAGAGCGAGCTCAAAGAAGTACAGGCTGAGTTTGGTATTGCTGGTGGTGATAGTGGTCGTCGTTCATTCATTGAGATGAATGCGACTGAGTTGTTCACTGAAGATTTGATCACCCCGCAAGACATGGTAGTAACACTGTCGAATACTGGCTATATGAAGAGTCAGCCCTTGAGTGAGTACCGTGCACAGAAGCGTGGTGGTCGCGGCAAGCAAGCAGCGGCAACCAAAAATGAAGATTGGATCGAAACTTTATTCGTTGCTAATACGCATGACATTATTTTGTGTTTCTCCGATCGCGGCCGGATGTATTGGCTCAAGGTGTGGGAGGTTCCACAAGGTAGCCGTACTTCTCGCGGCAAACCTATTGTGAATATGTTCCCCTTGATTGAAGGTGAAAAGATCACAGTGATCCTGCCGATTAAGGGTTACCAAGACGATCATTACGTCTTTATGGCAACCAGCCTAGGCACAGTTAAGAAAACACGTTTGTCTGATTTCTCAAATCCTCGTAAAGCTGGAATTATTGCGGTCGATTTGAATGAGAATGACTTCTTGGTTGGTGCAGCTATCACCGATGGTAAGCACGATGTGATGTTGTTCTCAGATGCAGGTAAGGCTGTTCGCTTTGATGAGAATGATGTTCGTCCGATGGGTCGAACTGCGCGCGGCGTGCGCGGCATGAACTTGGGTGAAGGTCATCAGGTGATTGCGATGTTGGTTGCTCCTGCTGAAGCGGCTGAAGGTGCTGAGATCAATACAGTTGATGCTGCAGGGAACGTCATTCCAAGTAGTGTGTTAACTGCAACTGAAAATGGTTACGGCAAGCGTACGCCAATTGGCGAATACACCCGTCATGGTCGTGGCACTAAAGGAATGATTGCAATCCAAACAACTGAGCGTAATGGCAAGGTAGTGGCTGCATCTTTGGTTTCGCCCGAAGATCAAATTATGTTGATTACTACTGGCGGAATTTTGGTGCGCACTCGTGTATCGGAGATTCGTGAAATGGGTCGCGCTACACAGGGCGTTACTCTGATTAACGTCGATGAAGGCACTCGTTTGTCTGGCTTGCAGCGCATTGCTGAAAGCGATTCGGATGATGATGGCGAAATCGATGACGGTGAAGATGGCGATATGACTGCTGATCCAGCGACTGATACTGGCCCTAGTGAAGCGAGTGATGCCTAATCGGCATTTTTAAAGGGCGAGCATATTTATCATGACGTTTGATAACCGCATTTATAACTTCGCTGCGGGGCCTTCAGCTGTTCCCGGTGAAGTTTTAAAGCAAGCTGCTGACGAACTCCTCAACTGGCGGGGGCTCGGCACAAGCGTGATGGAAATTAGTCACCGCAGTAAAGAATTTATGGCGGTCTATGAGGAGACGTTGGCGGATCTGCGTACCTTAATGAATATCCCCGATTCTTATGAGATTTTGCTTTTGCAGGGTGGGGGCATTGGTCAAAATGCTGCTATACCTATGAACCTGATGGCATTGGGTCAAAATGGCCCCAAAGCAGATTTCATCGTTACTGGTATTTGGTCTGAAAAATCTCTTAAAGAAGCTGAGAAATATGGTGTTGCACATTTAGCTGCTACATCGGCAGATTTGCAATTTAATACCGTGCCACCACGTTCAAGTTGGCAGTTATCGGATGATGCTGCTTACGTACATTACTGCGATAACGAAACTATTGGTGGCGTTGAGTTTTCTGATGTACCAGATGTTGGTAACAAACCCCTAGTGGTGGATGTCTCAAGTAGCATTCTTTCTAAAGAAATTGATGTCACTAAGGGTGGTGTTTGGTTTGGTGGAGCGCAAAAAAATATTGGCCCATCTGGCGTAACGATTGTCATCGTACGCAAAGATCTACTTGGGCACAGTATGAAAATCACCCCATCGATCTGGGATTGGTCTAAGCAATCAGCCAATCAATCCATGCTCAATACCCCGCCAACTTTTTCGATCTACATGGCTGGCTTGGGATTCAAGTGGTTGCTCAAAAAGGGCGGTGTAAAAGCAATTGCAAAGATCAACCAAGAAAAAGCAAATTTGCTTTACAACTTCATTGATCAAAGTAGTCTTTATGAGAATCGTATTGCCAAGGAATACCGTTCCAGAATGAATGTGACCTTTTTCTTAAAAGATGAAAATTTGAATGCTGCATTTTTGGCGCAGTCTAATGCTGCTGGCTTGGTTGCATTGCGCGGACATAAGGCGGTGGGTGGAATGCGTGCCAGTATTTATAATGCTATTCCCTTAGAAGGCGTTCAGGCTCTTGTTGAATTTATGCGTGACTTTGAGAGGCGTGCTTAATGAGTAATGAAGAACAGCGTTTAGCCCCACTACGCGAAAAAATTGATTCTTTAGATGCACAAATCCTAGAATTACTGACTCAACGTGCGCAAGCAGCGCAAGAGGTCGGGCATATTAAAGGCGGATTTTCTTCCCCAGTTTTTAGGCCTGAGCGTGAGCGTCAAGTAGTCTCTCGCCTGCAATCAATCAATCCAGGGCCTTTATTGCCTGATGGTATCGCTGCGATTTGGCGTGAAGTGATGTCTGCATGTAGAGCACTAGAGGCTCGCCAAACAATCGCCTACCTTGGGCCTGCTGGCACATTTTCCGAGCAGGCTGCACAAACCTATTTTGGTCATTCCATTGTCGGATTGCCTTGCGTGAGCCTAGATGAGGTGTTTAAGGCGGTTGAAAAAGGCGCAGCGCAATTTGGCGTGGTTCCAGTTGAAAATTCTAGTGAAGGCGCGGTCTCACGTACTTTGGATTTGTTGCTTGATTCTCCAATGCAGATTAGTGGTGAAATTGTTTTGCCTATCTGCCATCACTTGTTAACTAAGAGTGGTAATTTAGACGGTGTTACGACTGTATGTGCGCATGCTCAGGCTCTAGCGCAGTGTCAGCAATGGTTGAGTCAGCACGCACCGCAATTAAAGCGCCAAGCAGTCAGCAGTAATGCTGAGGCAGCACGTCTCGCCGCTGCTGATCCAACCATGGCGGCAATTGCAGGCGACCCGGCGCAAATTACTTATGAATTACAGGCTGTAGCCTCACGCATTCAGGATGATGCGCATAACCGTACCCGTTTTGTTGTGATTGGCAATTACGCTTGCCAAGCTACGGGACATGATCAAACCTCTTTGGTGTTATCGGTTGATAACCAGCCTGGCGCCGTGCATAGTTTGTTAGCGCCTTTAGCCAAGCATGGCGTCTCTATGAATCGCTTTGAATCCCGTCCGGCGCGCAAAGGTACGTGGGAGTATCACTTTTACATTGATATCGCAGGTCATGCGGATGATGAAAAAGTAGCGAAGGCAATAGATGAGCTAAAGAGTATTGCTGCTTTCTATAAAAAACTGGGCTCCTATCCGCGTTCAGCTGCTTAATTGCTTTCTTACGTAATGTATTGACGATGACTTCAAAACTAGGTTTAAAACACATTCAAGCGATTGCTCCTTATGTAGGAGGTCGCCCGATTAGCGAGGTAGCGCGCGAGTACGGCTTGGATGAAAGCAAGATTGTAAAGTTGGCTTCGAATGAAAATCCTTTGGGCATGCCCCAATCTGCCAAGGATGCCATGCTCAAGGCAGCGAGTGACTTAGGTCGTTACCCCGATTCCAATGGCTTTGAATTAAAAAATATATTGGCTGCGCGTTTGGGTGTTCCAACCGATTGGATTACCTTGGGCAACGGTAGCAATGATATTTTGGAATTAGCTGCTCGTGCAGTTGCGCAAACTGGCGATGAGATTATTTTCTCTAAACACGCTTTTGCGGTCTACCCCCTTGCTACTCAAGCAGTTGGTGCGAAGGCAATTGAGGTGACTGCTACGGCAATGTACGGCCATGACTTGCCAGCTATGTTAGCGGCAGTAAAAGCATCAGGCGATAAGGCTAAATTAGTATTTGTGGCTAATCCCAATAATCCAACTGGCAGTTACTTAACTGCAAAAGAGATTGAGGCGTTTTTACTGGCGGTGCCATCCGATGTGGTGGTAGTTTTGGATGAGGCTTATAACGAATACCTCACTCCAGAACAGCGCTACGATGCGATTGCGTGGGTCAAGCGCTTTCCCAATATGATTTTGTCGCGTAGTTTTTCTAAGGCTTATGGTCTGGCGGGTTTGCGCATAGGTTATGGTGTAGCGCAGCCGGCATTGACTGATTTACTCAATCGTATTCGTCAGCCATTTAATGTTAACAGTCTTGCGCAAGCTGCTGCAATTGCAGCATTTCAAGATACAGAATTTTTGCAGCAAGGTTTTGAGCTTAATCGCGCGGGTTACGCGCAACTTACCCAGGCTTTTGATGAGTTGCACCTTGCTTACTTGGCATCCGCTGGAAATTTTGTGTTGGTTCAGGTTGGTGAAGACGATCAAGCTGGTGCACGTATTAACTTAGCTTTACTCAAGCGTGGCATCATCGTTCGCCCGGTTGGTAACTATGGATTGCCGCAATGGCTGCGTATATCGATTGGTTTACCTGAAGAAAATGCCGCCTTCATTGACGCCTTAAAAGATATTCTGGCGCAAAAGTAAATTTCTTATGACCATCATTCATTCTGCGAGTAATTACGGAACAGTCACCATTGTTGGCGTAGGTTTGATTGGCGCTTCCTTAGGTTTAGCATTAAAGCATGCTGGTGTTGTTACCAAGGTCTATGGAGTTGGTCGCAGTAAGTCAAACTTGGATGAGGCGCTCAAGTTAGGTGCGATTGATGCGGTTATTGATTTGGTGCAGGCTGCCAAACAATCCGACGTCATCGTGCTGTGTGTGCCGGTAGCGCAAATGCGTTCTGCTTTTGAAGTTATTGAACCCTATCTTGAATCTCGCACCATGATTACCGATGCTGGTAGTACTAAAGGTGACGTGATATTGGCTGCAAAAGAGGTTTTAGGTAAGAAGGCCTGTCAATTTGTGCCTGCACACCCAATTGCTGGTGGCGCTCAGCATGGAGCTGCTGCAGCTAAGGCCGATCTCTTTAAGGGGAAGCAAACTATTCTTTGTCCTTTGCAAGAAAACTCAGCGCAAGACACCGATTTGATTGCAGGGTTTTGGGAGTCCGTTGGATCTGATGTGAAAAAGATTGGCAGCGTACAGCATGATGCAATTTATGCCGCCGTGTCGCATTTGCCGCACATCCTTTCTTATGCGCTAATGGCTAGTGTTATGAACTCAGAAGATGCCGATCAAAAATTGGGCCATGTGGGGGCTGGCTTTAAAGATTTCACTCGTATTGCAGCCTCTAGTCCAGAAATGTGGCGCGATATTTGTTTGGGTAATCGCACTGCGATTTTGAAAGAGTTAGATCAATATTTATTGATTGTGAACCATTTGCGTAAGCTGATTTCTGATAATGATGGAGCTGGTCTAGAGAAGTTATTTAATAAGGCAAGTAAAGCACGCCAAGATTTGGATGTGCTTTGATGGGTGCTTTATCTGATATCACGATTGGTCCATTCACACGAGCGCAAGGTTCAATTGATCTACCTGGCTCCAAGAGTATTTCCAATCGAGCACTATTGCTGGCAGCCTTGTCCTCGGGAACAACTACCCTCAAGAATCTTTTAGATGCCGATGACACACAGGTGATGCGCAATGCATTGCGTCAGCTTGGCCTTGCAGTTGAGGATCAAGCAAATCATATTTGTGTTGTGCAAGGTTGTGGTGGCCAGTTCCCGGTGCGCTCTGCCGATCTCTTTATGGGTAATGCAGGCACGGCGATTCGCCCATTGACAGCTGCTTTGGCAATGCAGGGTGGCAACTATCGATTGTCTGGTGTGGCCCGCATGCATGAGCGACCTATTCGTGATTTGGTCGATGGTTTACGTCAGGTAGGCGCAGATATCTCTTATGAGCTAGAGGATGGGTATCCGCCAATCCAGATTAACGCAGCTCATATTCAAATCAATGATGTTGTAAAAGTGCGTGGCGATGTATCAAGTCAATTTTTAACTGCACTGCTAATGGCCCTCCCTTTGGTGGCAAAAGATCCGGTGCGTATTCAAGTCATTGGTGAGTTGATTTCTCGTCCTTACATTGAAATCACATTGAAATTAATGGCGCGCTTTGGAGTTGTAGTCGACTGTCCCGATGCTCAGTCTTTCATTATTCCAGCCAAGACTTCTGAGTCAGTTTATGTCAGCCCAGGCACTTTGCTAGTTGAAGGGGATGCCTCTTCGGCTTCGTACTTCTTGGCCTTGGGTGCAATTGGTGATGGCCCCGTTCGTGTCTTAGGAGTAGGTAGTGACAGTATTCAAGGCGATGTCGCTTTTGCAGACGCGCTGGTGATGATGGGGGCTAGGATCACTGCTGGCGAAGATTGGATTGAGGTGGCCGGCGTCAAGAATGTCAGTGGAAGATTAAATGGCATCACGATTGATTGCACTGAGATCCCAGATGCAGCGATGACCTTGGCGGTGGCTGCTTTGTTTGCTGATGGGCCAACCCGCTTGAATGGCATTGCAAGTTGGCGCGTCAAAGAGACGGATCGCATAGCTGCAATGGCTAAGGAGTTAACGAAAATTGGTGCCCATGTGGAAGAGGGTGCCGATTACATCGTCGTGGAAGCACCTAAGAGCCGCTCTGATTGGCAGTCACCTCCAGAGGGAATTGATACTTACGATGACCATCGCATGGCGATGTGTTTCTCACTTGCCGCCTTTGGTCCTCATGCTCTGAAAATCAACGATCCAAATTGTGTGGCAAAAACGTTCCCGACCTACTTCGGCGAATTTGCGGCAATCGTCTCTTAAAGCAAATGAATGTGCCCCAGATACCTGTTATTGCTATTGATGGACCCACTGCATCAGGCAAAGGCACGGTTGCAGCCATCGTTGCCGAAAAACTCGGTTTTCATTACCTGGACAGTGGTGCGCTCTATCGATTGGTGGCTCTTGCAAGCGAAAAACAAGCAATTGACCCTAAAAATGCCTCTAAATTAGGTGTTTTAGCTCAAAAATTACAGATTTCCTTCGAAAAAGGGCAAATTATTCTGAATGGCGAGGTGGTAACTGATGCCATTCGTACTGAAAGTATTGGCTTAAAAGCCTCCGCAATCGCTATTTATCCAGAAGTGCGGCAAGCTTTGGTCGGTTTGCAGCATCGATTTAGGCAGATTCCCGGCTTGGTAGCTGATGGCAGGGATATGGCGAGTGTTATCTTCCCCGATGCGGTTTTAAAGGTTTTTCTGACTGCAACAGCAACTGCTAGGGCCGAACGACGCTATAAGCAATTGATAGCTAAGGGAATTCCTGCTAAACTAGAGGACTTGCTGCAGGATTTGCAGGAGCGCGATGCCAGAGACAGTAGTCGAGGAACAGCGCCTTTGTTAGTTGCAGATGGTGCAAAAGTGCTTGAAACGTCAGATTTATCGATTGAGCAAGCAGTGAAGACAGTTCTAGATTGGTATCAATCCGCGATTGCCTGATTTTGTAAGTAGTAGTTTTGGTGTCTTAAGAAACCCCACAACGCGATTATCAATTTAGCGTGTTTCTTAGGGCTTTTTTAACCTAACCCGTCAGGCCTTCTGGCGGCACAAAGTGAATATACATGTCTGAATCATTTGCAGAATTATTTGAAGAATCATTAACCCGATCGAATATGAAGACCGGCCAAGTTATTTCGGCTGAAGTTCTTCGCATCGACCATAACTTCGTCGTTGTTAACGCTGGCCTGAAGTCCGAAGCGTTTATTCCTGTTGAAGAATTCCATAACGACGCCGGCGAAATTGAAGTGAGCCCCGGCGATTTCGTTTCTGTTGCTATTGACGCTCTTGAAAACGGCTATGGCGATACCATCCTCTCTCGTGATAAAGCTAAACGCTTGGCATCATGGATGAATTTAGAAAAAGCTCTCGAGCAAGCTGAAATCGTTACTGGTACTGTTACTGGTAAGGTTAAAGGCGGCTTGACTGTGATGGTTAACGGTATCCGTGCATTCTTGCCTGGATCACTCGTTGATACACGTCCTATTAAAGACACCAGCCCTTACGAAGGTAAGACAATGGAGTTCAAGGTTATTAAGCTTGATCGTAAGCGTAATAACGTTGTGTTGTCACGCCGTGCTGTGGTTGAAGCTAGCCAAGGTGAAGAGCGCGCTAAGTTGATGTCTAACCTCAAAGAAGGTAGCGTTGTTCAAGGTATCGTTAAGAACATTACTGACTACGGCGCATTCGTTGACCTCGGCGGTATCGATGGTCTCTTGCACATTACCGATTTGGCATGGCGTCGTGTGCGTCACCCAAGCGAGATGTTGACTGTTGGTCAAGAAGTAACTGCAAAGATTTTGAAGTTCGACCAAGATAAGAATCGCGTTTCACTCGGTGTGAAGCAACTTGGTGATGATCCATGGGTTGGTATCGCTCGTCGTTACCCACCAAATACCCGTTTATTCGGCAAAGTAACCAACTTGACTGACTACGGTGCATTCGTTGAAATCGAAAGCGGTATCGAAGGCTTGGTACACGTTTCTGAGATGGACTGGACTAACAAGAACGTTGCCCCAAGTAAGGCAACTGCATTGGGAACTGAAGTTGAAGTTATGGTTCTGGATATTGATGAAGATAAGCGTCGTATTAGCTTAGGCATCAAGCAGTGCAAAGCAAATCCATGGGAAGAGTTCTCACGTGCCCAACAAAAAGGCGATAAGTTAAGTGGTGCAATCAAGTCTATTACTGACTTTGGTGTGTTCATTGGCTTGCCTGGTGGTATCGACGGTTTAGTTCACCTCTCAGACCTCTCATGGAATGAGCCAGGCGAAGAAGCTGTTAAGAAATACAAAAAAGGTGACGAAGTTGAAGCCACCGTATTGGCAATTGATGTTGAGAAAGAGCGTATCTCTCTCGGTATCAAGCAATTGTCTGGTGACCCATTCAATAACTACACATCTGTAAGCGACAAGGGTAGCCTTGTCACTGGCACTGTGAAGGCTGTTGATGCTAAAGGTGCAACCATTCATTTGGCTGATGAAGTAGAGGCTTACTTGCGCGCTTCTGAGATCTCAACCGATCGCGTTGAAGATGCACGCAATGTATTGAAAGAAGGCGATAGCGTAACTGCAATGATCATTAATATTGATCGTAAGTCACGTGCCATCAATCTTTCAATTAAGGCAAAAGACAGCTCTGATCAACAAGACGCTATGAGCAAGCTCCAAGGTGATGCGCAGTCCGGCACTACCAATTTGGGCGCTTTGTTAAAAGCGAAATTGGACAATCAAGGCTAAATCAATATCGCCGCTTACCACTAGGTGAGCGGCGGTTTTAATTGATAGATCATGTCAGATCAAGAGCAACAAGCAATCACTCGCTCCGAACTAGTGGAGAGCCTGGCGGAACAGTTTCCCCAGCTACTGCCTAGGGACGTGGAGTTGGCTGTCAAAACATTGCTAGACACAATGACGCATGCTTTAGCTGAAGGTAAGCGGATCGAGTTACGTGGTGTTGGTAGTTTTGTATTGCATCATCGTCCTGCTCGCGCTGGACGTAATCCAAAGTCTGGTGAGAAAGTTTTGATTCCAGAAAAGCGAGTGCCACACTTTAAGCCAGGCAAAGAATTGCGTGAGCGTGTGGATTACAAACCGCTAAAACCAGCGGGCCCTAAAGAGGGTTCTGGTGCCTAGTCAAATAGCACATCAGCAGTGGTCCAAGCGGGCCATTTTTTTATTTAATTTCTGTACATCATGATTCAGATAGCCACCTCCTGGTTATTACTTCTTCCAATCATGTTTGGTATTGGTTGGTTGGCATCCCGTTGGGATTTGCGTCTTGAAAATCGCATGGATGAGCGTGAGCGCATGCGTCAGCAGCGGTCCACCTTTAAGGGTCTTAGTCTTTTGCTCAACGAGCAACCCGATCAAGCGATTGAGGCTCTGGTCAAAATTGCTCAACTCGATCCAGAGACAATTGAATTGCACTTTGCCCTGGGTAATTTATTTCGACGTCGTGGTGAAACCGAGCGCGCCATACGGGTTCACCAACACTTAGCCAATCGGGATGATTTAAAGTCGCGCGATCGGGATCAAGCTGCCTATGAGTTGGGTCGGGATTTTCTGCGTGCAGGACTTTTAGATCGTGCTGAGGCTTCTTTAAATCGAGTGGGTGAGGGGAAATATGCAGCTCCCGCCAAAGAGAGCTTGCTGGAGATGTATCAAGTCGAGCGTGATTGGGAAATGGCAATTTCAGCTGCAACCGAGTTAGAGGCTTTGCAGGGTAAGTCGCATCAAATTGAGATTGCACAATTTCATTGTGAAATGGGCCAGGATGCCCTGCGTCGCAATGATTTACCCAAAGCTGCTCGTTCTATTGAGTTGGCTCTCCAGGCTGTACCAAATCATGCGCGTGCACTGATTTTGCAGGGAGATTATCAGGTTGCCTTAAACCACTCAAGCCAAGCTATTGAAGCCTGGGAGTTGGTTGCGCAAATGCATCCCTCTTATATGCATTTGTTAGCAGATCGCTGGATGACTGCTCATGCAGCCTTAGATCGTCAAGAATTGGGGCTCAATCGTTTATGTGAGTTGCTCAAAACCCAGGCTTCAGGTGAGTTGCTTGATATCGTACAGAAATACGTTACTAAGATTCGCGGCCCTCAAGCTGCTGATCAGCTCTTAGTCGAGGTAATGCAATATTCTCCATCACTAAGCGCTCTATCAAAATTGGCTGAGGTTCGTTTAGCACTCGCTGAGAGCAGTGGCACGCCCGAAAAAATATCCGAAATACAGGCGGCCCTCGGATTATTAAAGCAGCGCACAACTAGCCTGGCCCGTTATACCTGTGGGAACTGCGGTTTCCGTGCAAGACGTTTTTATTGGCAGTGTCCTGGATGCAATCATTGGGAGGCATCATCCCCAAGGCGTAGTGAAGGCGCACTTCCAAGTGGACCTTCGATGTGATCATTAACTAAACCGTCATAGATTGAGGGTTTAATAATGCGATTAAAAACAAAAAATAGGCGAAGCTAAGTGAAAGTCACAATCATCGGCAGTGGTTATGTAGGGCTTGTAACAGGAGCTTGTCTTGCTGAGCAAGGCAATTCCGTTTTTTGCCTGGACTTGGACCCTAAAAAAATTGAGATTCTCAATTCGGGTGGCGTACCAATTTACGAGCCTGGCTTAAAAGAAATGATTGACCGCAATCGCGCAGCAGGGCGCTTGCAGTTCTCTACCGATATTGCTGCTTCTGTTGCCCACGGTGATATTCAATTTATTGCAGTTGGCACTCCGCCCGATGAGGATGGCTCAGCTGATTTGCAATATGTCGTAGCTGCAGCGCGCAATATTGGGCGTCACATGACTACTGCCAAAGTGATTGTTGATAAATCAACTGTACCGGTCGGCACTGCTGATAAGGTGGCAGAAGCCATCATCAAAGAATTAAGCATGCGCGATCTCTCCCCAGAACTCTGTTCAGTCGTCTCGAACCCCGAGTTCTTGAAAGAAGGTGCTGCAGTCGATGACTTCATGCGTCCCGATCGGATTGTGATTGGAACATCGAGTGATCCTGCGGGTCTGCGTGCTAAAGAGCAAATGCGTAAACTCTACGCCCCATTTAATCGCCATCATGAGCGAACCTATTACATGGATGTCAAAAGTGCTGAGCTCACAAAGTATGCAGCCAATGCGATGTTGGCTACCCGCATTTCTTTCATGAATGAACTTGCCAACCTAGCCGATCTGGTGGGGGCTGATATTGAAGCGGTACGCCAAGGGATTGGTTCAGACTCACGCATTGGCTATGGCTTCTTGTACTCTGGAACTGGCTATGGCGGGTCGTGCTTTCCAAAAGATGTATCTGCACTATCTAAAACAGCCATGGAATATGGCAGGGATCTGAAAATTCTGGAAGCGGTTGAATCGGTTAATGAAGCGCAAAAAATGATTCTGGTGGAGAAAATCGAGAAACGTTTTGGCAGTGATCTGACCAATATGAAATTTGCGATCTGGGGCCTGGCATTTAAACCAAATACGGACGATATGCGCGAAGCGCCAAGCAGAGTCATTATTCGTGAGCTTGTTAAGCGTGGCGCCCAAGTAGTAAGCTATGACCCAGTTGCCATGGAAGAAGCAAAGCATTGTTTTGAGATTGACTTCAAAGACAATCCTGAGGGGCTTAAAAAAGTCGCAATGGTACAAGATCATATGGCAGCCTTAGATGGCTGCGATGCCTTAGTGATCGTGACGGAATGGAAAGCCTTCCGCAGCCCTGATTTTGATCTTCTCATGCAAAAACTCAAACGGGCGATCATTTTTGATGGCCGTAATTTATATGAGCCAAGCGCCATGCGCGAAGTTGGTATTGAGTACCACGGCATTGGGCGTCATAATTAAACCCATTTATATTTGAAAAGTAGCCCTGTGGAAAAAGCAAACCGAGAACAATTTTCAAAGACCCGCTTACTGGTAGTGGGCGATGTCATGCTCGATCGTTACTGGTTTGGCGACACCAACCGGATCTCACCAGAAGCCCCAGTCCCAGTAGTTCAAGTTGGCAAGATCGATGAGCGTTTAGGTGGCGCTGCAAACGTGGCTCGTAACGTAGCTGCTTTAGGTGCTAAAACAACTATTCTTGGTGTTATTGGAGATGATGAGTCAGGTCGTCGTGTTACCGATTTACTGGGGTCTAGTGGTGTTGATAGTCAACTCGAGATCGATGCAAAGGTTCCCACAATAGTGAAGTTGCGTGTCATTGCACGCCAACAGCAACTGATTCGTTTGGATTTTGAAGAAACTCCTAGTGAGGTAGCTTTAGCTCATAAATTAGAGCGCTTTGAAAAATCATTAGGTGATGCCGATGTAGTGATCTTGTCAGACTATGGCAAAGGTGCCTTAGGTCAAGTTGCCCTCATGATTGAGCAAGCAAGAAGCCAAAACAAAGTCATTCTGGTTGATCCCAAGGGTGAAGACTACGAGAAGTATCGTGGTGCCACGGTCTTAACCCCTAATCGTAGTGAGTTACGACAAGTGGTAGGTCAGTGGACGAGCGAGGAAGATTTAACGCAGAAAGCGCAAGCATTGAGAAAATCACTCAATCTGCAAGCTTTATTGCTGACGCGTTCAGAAGAAGGGATGAGTCTGTATACCGATTCAGGTGTGACTCATGTTAAAGCGCAAGCGCGCGAGGTATTTGATGTTTCTGGTGCTGGAGATACTGTGATTGCCACGCTTGCAGTGGCATTGGCATCTCAATGGCCGCTAGAGAAAGCAATGGCGCTGGCCAATCGAGCTGGTGGTATTGTCGTTGGTAAATTAGGAACCGCAACCGTAACAGCAGAGGAATTGCAATGACCATCATTGTCACTGGCGCAGCCGGTTTTATTGGTGCCAATATCGTTCAGGCCCTCAACGCACGTGGCGAGAAAAATATTATTGCCGTAGATGATTTACGTCCGGCTGATAAGTATCGCAACCTTGCTGATTTAGACATCATTGATTACCTGGATAAAGATGAGTTTTTAGAAGCTTTTAGAAGTGGGCGTCTTGGCAAAATCAGGGCAGTCTTTCATGAGGGGGCTTGCTCCGACACCATGGAGACTGACGGTATTTTTATGATGGCGAACAACTATCGCTACACCATGGATTTACTCGATATCTGTACTGAGCAAAAGGTTCAATTGCTATACGCTTCTTCCGCTGCTACTTATGGCGGCTCTGATGTATTTGTGGAAAGTCGTGAGCATGAGAAGCCATTGAACATCTATGGCTACTCTAAGTTTTTATTTGATCAAGTCATGCGCAAGCGTTTTGCAGAAAAGGCCACTAGCGCTCAAGTAGTCGGTTTTCGCTACTTCAATGTCTATGGTCCACGCGAATCCCATAAAGGTCGCATGGCTTCAGTAGCTTTTCATCAATATCACCAATACAAAGCTAACGGTCACGTAAAGCTGTTTGGTGAATATGGTGGCTATGGTCCGGGCGAGCAAAGCCGTGACTTTGTCTCAGTCGAGGATGTTGTAAAAGTAAACCTCTTCTTTTTGGATCACCCAGAAATCAGTGGTATCTTTAATTTAGGTACGGGGCGTGCACAACCCTTTAATGATGTTGCGCACGCGGTGGCCAATGCGATGCGCAAGCTTGATAAGGCGCAACCAGCAACCCTACAAGAGTTGGTAAAAGAAAAAGCTATTGAGTACATTCCCTTTCCGGATGCACTCAAAGGTAAATATCAATGCTTTACGCAAGCAGACTTAACTCAGCTTCGTGCTGCTGGATATACCGAGCCCTTCTTAAATGTAGAGCAGGGTGTAGGTAAATACATTGAGTGGCTATCAGCCAATGCTGATTTTCTGGCAAATCCGCTTTAGACACTCCCATTTAGTCAACACCTGCTTTAGTTCTCCGTTGTAAATGATCCATGTGCACTGAGTGCCCATGGATTTTTTTATTAATCAATGGAGATTCGATGACTACATATCAGAATTTAAATAGGCTAATTGGTTTAGTAAGGTTACTTGCAGTGTCCGGTACGCTTGCATTTACTTCATTAAATGGGGCTATAGCCGCACCCGTCAATGTCAACACAGCAACACAGTCTGAGCTTGAAAGCATCAAGGGGATCGGCCCATCAAAAGCAAAAACGATTATTGCTGAACGTTTGGATGGGGGTCATTTTCAAGATGCCAATGATTTACAAAAGCGGGTGCGCGGCATTGGGATGAAGTCAGTAGAAAAAATGGTTGATAACGGCTTAACCATTGAGGCCCCTAGCGCGTTTCGTGAACCGAACGGCAGAACTGGCAAGGAATCGGGTAGCTCTAGTAGACGTAGTTCGCGCAATCAGGCTGGCTCTCGCAATAACGCGGATCGAACAGGCTCATCTCGCAGAAATTAAGCCTGTTCGTATTGATGGGAACTTATGGCTAAAATGACTTAATGAGCAGACCTTCATACTTAACTATTTCACAAACAGTGGGCAATACTCCGCTCGTTCGTTTACAGCGCATTCCAGGTGCGGAAAACGATATTCGAAATAATGTGATACTGGGTAAGTTAGAAGGTAATAATCCAGCCGGGTCGGTGAAGGACCGACCTGCGCTGTCGATGATTTTGCGCGCGCAAGAGCGCGGTGAAATTAAGCCTGGTGATACTCTCATAGAGGCAACTAGTGGCAATACAGGCATCGCATTGGCCATGACTGCCGCGATGCTTGGTTATAAGATGGTATTGGTGATGCCGGAGAATCAGAGTATTGAGCGTCGCCAAAGTATGGCCGCTTATGGTGCTGAATTAATTCTCACTGCTGCATCTGGTGGCATGGAGTTTGCTAGAGACTATGCCTTGCAATTGCAAAAAGAAGGTCGCGGAAAACTACTGGACCAGTTTGCTAATCCAGATAATCCGCGCGCTCATATTGAAACCACTGGTCCAGAGCTTTGGCGTGATACAGATGGACAGATTACCCACTTCATTTCTGCGATGGGCACTACCGGCACTATTACAGGCGTGTCTACCTATTTGAAGTCGATGAATCCTGCTATCCAGATTATCGGAGCGCAACCAGAAGCGGGTTCGCAGATTCCGGGTATACGGAAGTGGGCTCCTGAATATTTACCTAAGATCTATCAAGGCGATCGGGTTGACCGCATTGAGTACGTTACACAGGCAGACGCAGAAGAGATGGCGCGCCGACTGGCAGCTGAGGAGGGCATCTTTTGCGGTATCTCTGCCGGAGGTGCACTGGTTGTTGCTTTGCGAGTGGCAAGGCAAGTTGAAAACGCGACTATCGTCTTTATTGTGTGTGATCGTGGCGATCGTTACCTATCGACAGGCGTCTTTCCAGCCTAATTGTTGGCTTAGCTCAGAGTGGATTTAATTCTGACTCTGCTTAGGCTTTTTCTTAGCGGACGATTTTTTCGTTGTGGATTTAGCCGGCTCAATTACTGGAACAGCACTTTGATTTTTATATCCCAAAGCTTCTGCAAATTCAGCAACACTTTGTGCGTAAAAGTAACTGCGGTTGTATTGCACAATGGCTAAGAAGTTATTTAAACCCACAAAATATTGCGCTTGATCATTTCCATCTTTATCAGGGTAAGGTAGATCGATAATGAATGCTTTACTTTGCGGGGCAACACCTCCTTGCTGAAGGTCGCCTTGGCTAGGCTTGAGGATGCCCTTGCTAATGAGTTCTTGCACGGTGTATTTCAGGAGGGGCTCACCATCAGCTAGCGCTTTGGCTTGAGCAATGCCTGCTTCTTGAACCGGGAAATAAATTGGCATACCCGCTTGCCAGCCTTGGGCTTTTAGAAAGTTGGCTACGCTCGCAATGGCATCCTTAGGATTTTGTCGTAAATCAATATGGCCATCGCCATCGCCATCTACAGCGTAAGTACGAATGCTGCTAGGCATAAATTGCGGTAGACCAATCGCGCCTGCATAAGAGCTGTTTTGATTTAAACAGGCATTTAGTTGAACCTTATTGACTCCCAAATTGCTATTTTGGGAGGGTAGTTTGCCGCCCGCGTCATTCCAGCACATCAAAATCAACTCTTTTAATTGATCTTTGAATAATTGCTCTCTACTCGATTTATTGGGTGTGTCTGGATAACTAAATGCTAGGGTAGCCAATACATCCTTCACCCTAAAATTGCCCATCTGGCGACCATAAATGGTCTCGATTCCAATGATGGCCACAATGATTTGAGCTGGCACCCCGGTTTCTTGTTCGGTTTTGCTTAAAAAGGCCTCATTTTGCTCCCAGAATGCCCCACCAGCCTTCAGTCGGACGGGTTCCACAAAGCGCTTGCGATAGGAAAGCCAGTTCTTTTTGAATGTGCTGGATGGGGGTAATACCAATTTGCGTATTGAGGGAATCGTTTTAGCATCTAGAAAAGCAGATTGCAGGGTATTTAGAGGGATTTCTTGGGTTTGTGCCACCTGAACTAATAGTGACTCCAGATTCTGGCTAAAGTGCGCCTCGCTGGCTGCATCATCTGCTAGATTTGGGATAGTCTCATACTTAGTGGTTTGCTGTGTGGGTGTGCTAGAACAGGCGTTCAATAAGAGAATAAAAATAAATGTAATGAAGCGGAATTTCATAGCAAGTCGCAGCCAATGATGATGAAGTAATCATCTATTAGATTATAAAAACAGTAATTTAGATATTAGGGGTTTTGCTTTATGGCAACAGGATACATAACTCATCCAGATTTCTTAAAGCACGAGATGGGTAGTCACCATCCAGAATGTCCAGAACGGATTCAGGCAATCAATGATCAATTGATTCGAAGTGGGATCGATGGCTTCCTGCAGCATTTAGAGGCGCCATTGGCTACTGAAGAGCAAATTGAGTTAGTACATACTCCAGAGCATGTCGCCTTCGTTAAAGAACGCTCACCAGAAAGCGGTTACGCCATGATTGATGGTGACACGATTATGAACCCCCATACATTGAGGGTGGCGTTACGCGCTGCTGGCGCTGCAATTGCAGGGGTCGATGCGGTGATGAAGGGAGAGGTTGAAAATATTTTCTGTGCAGTAAGACCTCCTGGTCATCATGCCGAGCCAGATCGTTCCATGGGCTTTTGTATTTTTGATAGCGTGGCGGTAGCTGCTCGCTATGCAATTGAAACTTATGGCATCGAACGTGTCGCCATTATTGATTTTGATGTACACCATGGCAATGGTACCGAAGCCGCTTTTTTTAACGATCCCCATATTTTGATGTGTAGTTTTTTTCAGCACCCCTTTTATCCCTATAGCGGTCTAGATGGCAGCAAGAATATGGTGAATGTACCTTTACCAGCATCAACCCGCGGCGATGTAGTGCGCTCAATTGTTCAAGAGCGTTGGTTGCCAGCATTGAGAAACTTTGAACCTGAGCTCATCATGATTTCTGCTGGCTTTGATGCTCATCGTGAAGATGATTTGGGGCAAATGGGTTTAGTCGAAGATGACTATGCTTGGATCACTAAACGGCTCAAAGAGGTGGCAGACGAGTTTGCCCAAGGCCGCATTGTGAGTTGCTTGGAGGGTGGTTACAACTTATCTGCATTAGGGCGTAGTGTAGTTGCGCATATTAAGGCTTTGGCCGACCTATAAGTACAAAACAAAGATGAGAACGAGACATGCACAATCAGTTTGAGCAGGGCTTAGAGCGTAATGCGGCTAACTTCACGCCAATTACACCTTTATTATTTATAGAGCGGGCAGCCCAAGTTTATCCAGAACGAATAGCAATCGTTCACGGAAATTTACGTCAGACTTGGAAGCAAACATATGAACGCTGCTGTCGCTTCGCAGATGCCCTGCAAAAGAATGGAATTGGGCTTGGTGACACCGTTGCTGTCATGCTGCCCAATACACCGCCAATGGTGGAGGCGCATTTTGGTGTGCCCATGTCAGGCGCTGTTTTAAATGCCCTTAATACCCGTTTAGATGCAGAGTCGCTCGCTTTCATGCTGAACCATGGTGAAGCAAAGGCAATCATCGTCGATCCAGAATTTTCTGGAGTCATGAAAAAAGCGATCGCACTAGCAAAGCAAGCGAGTGGCAGAGAGTTTTTGGTAATTGATGTTGAGGAAACTCAGTTTGACATTGCCGGCGAGAGGCTGGGCAGCTTAACCTATGAGCAACTATTGGACTCAGGTGATCCAAACTTTGCATGGCCGATGCCTGAAGATGAGTGGCAGGCAATTTGTTTAAATTACACCTCTGGCACCACAGGAAATCCAAAAGGGGTGGTCTATCACCATCGTGGCGCGGCGATGAATGCAGTCTCCAATGTTTTGGATTGGGATATGAATAAACATCCGATTTATTTGTGGACGCTACCCATGTTTCATTGCAATGGTTGGTGCTTTCCTTGGACGGTAGCTGCGCGTGCGGGAGTGAATGTGTGCTTAAGACGGGTTGATGCGCAGCATATATTTGCAGCAATTAAAGAGCATCAGGTGACTCATTATTGTGCGGCGCCCATCGTACACAATCTGCTAGTCAATGCGCCTGCAGAGATGAAGCTAGGGGTTCCTAAGGGTGTGAAGGGTCTGATTGCTGGTGCTCCACCGCCGGCATCGATTATTGAAGGCATGGAAAAACTTGGCTTTGATTTGACTCATGTCTATGGCTTAACTGAGACCTATGGGCCTGCCGCAGTTTGTGTAAAGCAGGATGAATGGAATGATTTAAATATTGGTGAACGCGCTCGTCTCAATGCTCGTCAAGGAGTGCGATATCACCTGCAGCATGCAATTTCAGTAATTAATCCCGAAACAATGGAGCCGGTTCCAGCTGATGGTGAAACCATGGGTGAAATTATGTTTAGGGGCAATATCACCATGAAGGGTTACTTAAAGAATGAGCACGCTACCAAAGAAGCTTTTGCAGGGGGGTGGTTTCATTCGGGAGACTTGGCTGTTATCAACCCTGATGGCTATGTAAAAATCAAAGATCGCAGTAAGGACATCATTATTTCGGGTGGGGAGAATATTTCCTCTATCGAGGTGGAGGATGTGCTTTATAGACATCCTGCTGTAATTGCGGCAGCTGTTGTGGCGATGCCGGACCCAAAATGGGGGGAGACCCCTTGCGCCTTTTTGGAGATTAAGCCCGGGGTCGAGGTCACTGCTGCCGATATAGTGACCCACTGTAAACAGCATTTAGCAGGCTTTAAAGTGCCCAAAGCGGTTGTTTTTGGGGATTTACCAAAGACTTCAACGGGGAAAATACAGAAGTTTGAATTACGCAAGAAGGCAGGTTCAACTGGCGCAATCGATGTTTGATATTGAATCTTAGTGATCAGTTAAAATAAAACGATCGTGCTTTTTGAAGTAGCTTTATCTTTATTACACATAAATCGAAGGAATTTCTTAGATGAAAATCTTAGTAGCCGTGAAACGCGTGGTTGATTACAACGTTAAGGTGCGCGTCAAGTCCGACAACAGCGGTGTTGATATTGCTAACGTCAAAATGAGCATGAACCCTTTTGATGAGATTGCCGTTGAAGAGGCTGTACGCTTAAAAGAGGCTGGCGTTGCTACTGAGATTGTGGTCGTTTCTGCCGGCCCCACTCAATGTCAAGAGACCTTACGTACTGCCCTTGCCATTGGCGCCGATCGTGCCATTTTGGTCGAGACCGAGTCTGAATTACAGCCTTTGGCAGTGGCTAAATTACTCAAGGCATTAGTAGATAAAGAGCAAGCTCAAATGATGATCCTTGGCAAACAAGCGATTGATGACGATAGCAATCAAACTGGTCAGATGCTGGCTAGTCTTTTGGATATTCCTCAGGGCACCTTTGCCTCTCAAGTGGTAGTTACAGATGGAAAAGCTTCGGTTACCCGCGAGGTAGATGGTGGCCTAGAGACGCTTGCACTCACATTACCTGCCGTGATCACCACTGACTTGCGCCTCAATGAGCCACGTTATGTTACTTTGCCAAACATTATGAAGGCCAAGAAAAAAGTGATTGATATTGTGAAGCCTGAAGATTTGGGTGTAGACATTAGCCCACGTCTCAAAACGATCAAAGTAGAAGAGCCACCAAAGCGCTCTGCAGGCGTGATGGTTGCTGATGTAGCGGCCTTAATTGAAAAACTTAAAAATGAAGCGAAGGTGATCTAAATGGCTGCTCTTGTTATTGCTGAACACGATAATCTTTCTTTAAAGGCTGCAACCTTAAATGCAGTGGCAGCTGCTCTGCAGTGCTCTCCTGAGGTGGATATTTTGGTAGCCGGAAACCAATCTGATGCTGCTGCTCAGGCGGCAGCGCAAATTGCTGGTGTTAGCAAAGTAATTCAGATTGACGCTCCTAATTTAGCTGATCAATTAGCGGAGCCGTTGGCTGCGCAAATCTTGGCATTGGCCTCCAGCTACACCCATGTCTTAGCACCTGCAACAGCAAATGGAAAGAATGTCTTGCCTCGCGTAGCTGCTAAGCTAGATGTGGCGCAGTTATCTGATGTTACAAAAATTGTCTCACCCGATACTTTTGAGCGTCCAATCTATGCTGGCAATGCAATTGCTACTGTGCAGTCAAGCGATCCTATTAAGATCATTACGGTTCGCACAACTGGTTTTGATCCGGTATCAGCTGCAGGTGGATCTGCTGCAATTGAAAAACATGCTGTTGCTGCTGATGCTGGGAAATCTGCTTTTGTGGGGCGCGAGTTGACTAAATCGGATCGTCCTGAATTGACTGCTGCCAAGATCATTGTCTCTGGTGGTCGCGGCTTGGGTTCGGGTGAAAAATATCAAGAATTGATTGCTCCCTTGGCCGATAAGTTAGGCGCAGCTTTAGGGGCATCGCGCGCTGCGGTCGATGCAGGTTACGTTCCTAATGACTATCAAGTAGGTCAGACCGGCAAGATTGTCGCTCCGCAGCTCTATGTTGCTGTTGGGATATCTGGAGCCATTCAGCACTTGGCTGGCATGAAAGATTCCAAGGTGATTGTTGCGATTAATAAAGATCCAGAGGCGCCAATATTTAGTGTGGCTGACTATGGATTGGTTGCTGATTTATTTACTGCAGTGCCCGAGTTAACCAAGGCATTAGGCTGAGGAATGAATAGCCTTTTCTTGAATTACTTTTTGCTGATGAATTACTAGGAGTTGAAATGACTTACGTAGCCCCAGTCAAAGACATGCTGTTTGTGATGAATGAATTAGCGGGGCTTGCGGATATCGTTGCTTATCCCTCTTATGAGCAAGCAGGTGCTGACCTTGATTTAGCTCCAGCAGTCTTAGAAGAGGCTGCAAAATTTAATCAAGATGTTCTTGCGCCTCTCAATTGGATTGGCGATCAAAATCCAAGCTCATGGAAAGACGGTGTAGTTACAACTACCCCCGGATTTAAGGAGGCGTTTGAGCAATTTGCAGCTGCGGGTTGGCAAGGTGTTATTCATCCGACTGAGTTCGGCGGGCAAGGTCTTCCCAAATTGATTTCAACCGCCTGCTTGGAGATGATGAATTCCGCCAATCTCTCCTTTGCTCTTTGCCCTTTATTGACTGATGGTGCCATAGAGGCCCTACTTACTGCAGCAAGCTCAGCTCTAAAGGATCAATTTATTCCTAATATGGTTGCCGGAAAATGGACTGGCACCATGAATCTCACTGAGCCACAGGCAGGTTCCGACCTTTCTTTAGTGCGTACTCGAGCGGTGGCTCAAGCGGATGGTACTTATAAAATTTCTGGCACAAAAATTTATATTACCTATGGCGATCACGATATGGCAGAGAATATCGTGCACCTAGTATTGGCGCGCACCCCAGATGCACCTGAAGGTATTAAAGGTATTTCACTGTTTGTGGTTCCGAAGTTTGTAGTCAATGCAGATGGCTCTTTAGGCGAGCGCAATGATGTGCAGTGTGTCTCGATTGAGCATAAGCTGGGAATCAAGGCTAGCCCTACTGCGGTTCTTCAGTTTGGTGATCATGGCGGTGCAACTGGCTATTTAGTCGGCGAAGAAAATCACGGCCTGGAATACATGTTTGTAATGATGAATGCAGCCCGCTTTGCTGTCGGCATGCAGGGTATTGCTGTAGCCGAGCGAGCATATCAAAAAGCGGTTCAGTACGCTAAAGATCGCGTACAAAGTCGTGACTTAGCAGGCTCACCAGGCCCAGTTGCCATCATTCATCAGCCTGATGTTAAACGGATGTTAATTACAATGCGTTCATACATTGAGGGTTCTAGAGCATTGGCTTACTATGCAGCGGCTGCTTATGATGCGCAACATGCATCTCCCAATAAGGTGAGTGCGAAAGAGAATCAAGAGCTCTATGAGTTTTTGGTTCCGATTGTGAAGGGATTTTCTACAGAGATGTCGATTGATGTAGCTAGCTTGGGCGTTCAGGTGCATGGCGGCATGGGTTTTATTGAAGAAACCGGTGCCGCTCAATACTACCGTGATGCACGTATTCTGACGATCTATGAAGGCACTACTGCGATTCAGGCAAATGATTTGATCGGTAGAAAAACAGTGCGTGATGGTGGCGCAGTAGCAAAAGGAATCGCTCAAAAAATATTGCAAACAGAAAAAGACTTAGCTGCTAGCGGTTCGGCGGATGCTAAAGCAGTGCTAAAGCAATTAAGCCCAGCGCGAGAAGCATTTGAAACATCGGTAACTTATATTGTTACCCATGCGAAGACCGACATTAAGGCAGTATATGCAGGCAGCTTTGCCTACTTACGTTTGTGTGGCTTGCTTTTTTCTGCCTGGCAAATGGCCCGGGCTCTTCTGGCGGCTGAGCGCTTGCGCGCTGGAGATCCTAGTTTCTTCGATGCAAAAATTGCAACGGCGCGTTTCTTTGCTGAAAATCAATTGCCCCAAGTGCAGGCTTTAGCAACCTCTATTTTAGAGAGTGGGCATTCAACCAATGCACTTGCAGTAGAGCAGTTTTAACTGCGCTGATATTGATGCATTAAAACTATCCCAAACTTACTGGGATAGTTTTTTTGCTTCGTAAATCTGAGAAATAAAGAATTGCTCAAAAGCAATTGCAAAAAAGGTCATCATTACTCCCGCCCCCAAAACCAATGACAAAATCACAGTTAGGATGGTGAGCCAGCCAGATTGGGTTTTACTCTCTTCGCCCGATCTAAACTGAGCATCCCAACGTTCGTCTGGGCGCAAGCCAAGCGCAATCGTGGTCAGCCAAGATGCCTCTATTGCGATAAAGCCAAGGGTAATAAGCACCCAACCTGGCGCAGAGTTAAAGTGCTCTAGCTTTAGTAGAGACCAGCCTAGGATGCCGCAAAGAAGCGCCAATAATTGAGCCCAAGCCCAAAATGATTTAAGGCCGAGCAAATAAAAACAGTTCAAACCAGTGCCTGGAAAAAATAGTCCTAAGGAGCAAAAAATGAGTTTAGAGTTTTTCATAAGGTAATCGTAGTGCTACAAGTGGCATGATTCTGAATTTATTTTTTAATGGGATTGCGCTGCGCAAAGGTGAGTACTTCACGGTCATTGCCAATCATCAGCATGCGGTCACCATCACGCACGATGGTGCGGTAATCGTTGAGCTCGTATAGAAAATCATTTTCTAATTCCATACGTGGGGCTGCACAAGCCATTTTTGTGGTTGCAATTTTATTTAAAGTGAATCCGCGAGAGTCTTCATCTAGTACTGCCGTGAAACGATTGCAGCCTGTAAAACCACTCAACTGTTGTCCGGAGCTATCAAAAGACATTTGAATTGGGTTGCTGCTTTCGCCTTGGGGTATTTGTCTGGCTCGCACCTCACCAGAGCTATTGGGTGGTAAATTCCAGCGAATTAACTCCCATTTGGTATTCCTGAGCTCGCTGCTAGGAGGGCTGGTTTTCGCTGTGCAAGGGGGAATAATGTTGGCGCAAGCGGTCAAAAGAGACAATCCCAGGCAAGAAAGCATTAAAAAAAAGCCATTTGAGGGGCCTCGATATGAAAATAAAGTATCTTTTTTAACGGACATTTTTATGTAAATTACTGTTTTTAAAGGTTAATTTAATGATACTGGGTATTTATTCTATCTACTGGAAGTCTTAAATAGGTAGAACAAATAGGGGTTTTCGTCTAGAATATGAGGTTTTCCGCTTTACCGTGCATTTGTTTTGTTGATTTGCTTGGTAACGGAGCCCAAGATTTTTTGTAGAAACTTCATTGGGTTGTAATCAACCTGTTTTCATTTTAGATTTTAAGGAATAAGTATGGTCGTCATTCGACTGGCACGCGGCGGTTCTAAGAAGCGCCCTTTTTATAGCATCGTTGCTACTGATAAGCGCAATCGTCGCGATTCGAACTTTATCGAGCGTATCGGTTATTTCAATCCACAGGCAGCTGCCACTGAGCAAGCAATGCGTATTGCTCAAGACCGTTTGACCTATTGGACTGGTGTTGGTGCTCAGATTTCTCCAACTGTTGTGCGTTTGATCAAAAACAATCCTGCAGTCTAAAAATCTTTTAGATCCAGACTTTTTCGTAATGATGAAGTCGCCAGTTGTGGGATTGCAATGTCGTGTTATCTGGGGAAAATGGGTAACTTCACTATGAGTACACCTTCCCTAGATACTTTAATTGAGCTGGGCGCAATTGCTGATGCTCAAGGCTTGCAGGGTCAAATTAAGGTCAGACCGCATTCGACCGACCCTGTAGCGCTTCTCTCCTCAAAGGAAATTTGGCTATCTCTCATCCCTCGTCGGGATGCGGGAGTCTCTGCTTCTCATGAGCAGGCCTCTTTGCGCGCCTATAAAGTGAAACAGGCCAAGATGCATAGTGGCACTGTGGTGATGGCTCTGAATGGCGTAACGGATCGAGATCAAGCTCTTGCATTAAAGGGTGCCAGAATTTTGGTGGGTCGTGAAGTTTTTCCAAAAGCGGAAGCGGATAGTTTTTACTGGGTAGACCTCATTGGCTGCCAAGCTAAAAATCTCCAAGATGAAATCTTAGGCGAGGTCATTGATATGACTGAGCATGGTGCCCATGGCGTTATTGCAATTGGCGATGCCTCTACCAAAGTCATTAAGCAATTGGTGCCTTTTGTAAAAGAGGTTGTCCACAATGTCGATTTACCCAATAAAGTAATCACCCTAGATTGGCAGTCTGACTGGTAACTATGCGCTTTGATGTTGTCACTTTATTCCCGGAGATGTTTTCGGCGCTGACTCAGTGGGGGGTGACGGGACGTGCATGTGAGCACAATTTGGCAAGTGTCCACCTCTGGAACCCGCGTGATTTTTGTACCGATCCTCGCAAAACAGTCGATGACCGAGCTTATGGCGGTGGGCCTGGCATGGTAATGATGGTTAAGCCGCTGGAAGATACCGTTTGTGCCGTAAAAGCCACACATCTTACAAAGGGTATTCAAAGCGGCCCAATTTGCCTATTAGCTCCGCAAGGTGAGACTTTTTCTCAAAAAATAGCCGAAGATATCCTCAATTACGGTAATTTAACCTTCATTTGCGGTAGATATGAAGCTATTGATCAACGTTTTGTGGATCGGAACGTCGATTTACAGCTTTCCATAGGTGATTTTGTGCTCTCTGGAGGTGAAATTCCTGCGATGGCAATGATGGATGCTGTTATTCGCTTGATCCCAGGGGCATTGGGAGATGGCCAGTCAGCGGTTCAGGATAGCTTTGTAAATGGCCTTTTAGACTACCCACACTACACCCGCCCAGAAATATATGAAAATTTATCGGTGCCGGACGTGCTTTTAGGCGGACATCACGCTAAAATAGCGGATTGGCGTCGGCAGAAGTCTTTAGAGCTGACGTTCAGGTTAAGGCCGGATCTTATAGAAACGGCCAGAGCCAAAGGGTTGCTAACCCGAGAAGATGAACAATATCTTCGTTCGCTGTAAGCAATTACAGTAACGAATTCAGAGTTTTGATTTTGGTTTAGTGAAAATTGTTTTAACTGCATCCTCTATCAGGTCCGTTGATTGATATCTCGGGATTAAACGCTGACAAGATGTTTAAGGATTAATAATGAATTTGATCGAAAAAATTGAGCAAGAAGAAATTGCTCGCTTAAGCGCCAATAAAACGCTTCCTAGCTTTGCTCCTGGCGACACCGTGGTTGTTGGTGTAAACGTTGTTGAAGGTACACGTAAGCGTACTCAGGCATTTGAAGGCGTTGTGATTGCCAAGCGCAATCGTGGACTCAATTCCAGCTTTATCGTTCGTAAGATCTCTTCTGGTGAAGGTGTTGAGCGTACATTCCAAACTTACTCACCATTAATCGCTAGCATTGAAGTCAAGCGTCGCGGTGATGTACGTCGTGCCAAGTTGTACTACTTGCGTGATCGTTCTGGTAAGTCTGCGCGTATTAAAGAGAAGTTGCCTGCTCGTAAAGTGGCTGCTACTCCAAACGCTGCATAAGAATTACGATGAGCAAATAAAAAGGCGACCTCGGTCGCCTTTTTTGTTGGCCTAAAATAAGAATATGCCTAAGATTGATACCGCCGAAGAAGTGCTCAATGTTGCTGCGCCTTTAGGGTTTGATGCACAAGCTATTCCAATTGAATCGATATGCACTGGGCAAGTTGAGGTTTCAAAACAGATGCTGCAGCCCGAGGCTATTAGAGCGCGTTTGGCAGCTCCTCCTGCTTGGCATCCCGAAATCACCGATGAGAATCGACATGTCATTGCAGCAGACATTATTGCCAGGCGGCAAGCAGCCGGTAAGGTCACTCGCGCTGCCGTTTTAATCCCCTTAGTTTTGCAATCGGAGGGCCTAGCGGTTTTGCTGACGCAGCGCACCAATCATTTACGTGATCACGCGGGTCAAATTAGCTTTCCCGGTGGACGCATGGATGAGGATGATAAAGATGCGATTGATACAGCTTTGCGTGAGAGTCAAGAAGAGATTGGCTTGAGTGCAGATCATGTCGAAATTATTGGATGTTTGCCAGAATATTTGACGGTTTCTGGATATAGCGTTACCCCGATTATCGGTTTGGTAAAACCTCAGGCAGAATACGTATTAGATGAATTTGAAGTGGCGGATGTTTTTGAAGTGCCATTACGTTTTTTAATGAATCCGGAAAACCATCAAGTGCGGGTTTGGGAAAGTGCGCAGGGCAGTCGACGTTTTTATGCCATGCCTTATGAGAATCGTTTTATTTGGGGTGCAACTGCAGGTATGTTACGTAACCTTTATCATTTATTAAAAGTATGACTTTCTTTTCTATCCTCTTCGCATTAATTGCTGAGCAATATCGCCCGGTCACCGCCAATCACTGGATTCGGAGGGTGAGTGCGCGATGGTTAGATTGGGTCGCGGGTGAATTTGGTGGAAAAACAGAAGCAGGTGCAAGCCCGATTGGTGCGCGTCTGGCTTGCATGGTTGCTTTCATATTGCCAACTTTTTTTGTCTTTGTTGTGTATGTCAGTTGTATGTTGACCTACCCAATACTGGGATTTTTATGGAACATACTCATTGCCTATCTTTTCTTTGGTTTTCGCCAATTTAGCCATTCTTTTACGGCAGTTCATGAGGCGATTGAAAATCATGATTTGCCTGCCGCCCGACTTGCTTTGGGGCAATGGTACGGAGCAGACTTGGATGTTTCGGATTTAACTGAAACAGAAGTCATTACTTTGGCATTGGAGCGGGCGATTATTGGCTCCCAGCACCATGTGTTTGGTGTCCTCTTTTGGTTCTTAATGCCGATCGGACCAGCAGGTATTGTTTTATATCGTTTGGCAGATACAGCCTCTATGCGCTGGTCCGAAAGAGGCGATTTCAATTTAAGCGAAGCGTCTCGCCATTTCTTTTACGTTTTAGATTGGATTCCCTCGCGTATCACTGCGATGGGATTTGCAATTGTTGGCAACTTTGAGGATGCCGTCTATTCCTGGCGTCATCTGACACAAAAATGGTCTGATCCTTTATCTGCTGTGATCCTGGCAAGTGGCAGCGGCGCCTTGGGTGTTCGCTTGGGCGAACCCTTGACTGAGCCCGATAGTGATGAGGCTTTGCGAATGGCTGAAGCTGGTGAGCCACTCATTTATGAAATTGGTCTTGAGCCTACTGAGCGAACGATGCGTTCAGCCGTTGGCTTAGTCTGGCGCTTGGTTATCGTTTGGATGGCTTTATTGCTAATGCTGACCATCGCTCTTTGGCTTGGCTAATACCTTGAATTTGGGTGTCTGCTGTTTTTGAGTCAGACCACAATTGCCTAAATAGCGCTAGTCTCTCTGGCGCTATTTCATTTCTGTCTACAGCCTCGCGAACGGCGCAATCAGGTTCACTGAGGTGTGCGCAATTATGAAAGCGACACTTGCCTAGGTAATCTTTAAATTCTCTAAAGGCATGTTGCAATTCGCTTACCGACATATGGGCTAAACCAAATTCCTGAAAACCCGGAGAATCAATTAGCGCCCCTAATTTGCCAGCCGCATTACGACCCCAAGATTGTGGCAATTCAAAATAGCGGCATGCAGTCGTGGTGTGTTTGCCGGTATCGAGTCGTACCGAATATTCTTGGGTAAGGGCAGCGGCATTCGGAACCCAGGCATTTAAGAGGCTGGATTTACCCATGCCAGATTGCCCAACAAATACGGAGACCTTACCTTGGAGAGCGGGGCGTAGAGCATCAATTGATGCCGGATCAAATTTGGCTGACACCTCGCTCACCGGGTAGCCCATGCGAGCGTAAGGCTCAATTATTTTGCGTGCATGCGCTAAATTATCTTTGAGATCGCACTTATTCAACAGGATATGCAGGCCAATTTGATTTGCTTCTGCAGCTACAACCGCCCTACCAAGCAGGTCAGGTGAAAAAGCGGGTTGGGTTGCCAGTACCACTAAAATTTGATCGACATTAGAGGCAATTAATTTGCTCTTAAATGCATCAGAGCGATAAAGCAAATTTTCTCTAGGTTCAATCTGAATAATGCGCGCTTGATTAACTGACGTCATCTCCAACAGCATGCGGTCACCCACGGCGCCGATATGTTGTTTCGCTGGCGTACTTACTTGAATCAAATCGCCCTGTGGTGACTCATGACCAGCAGAATCGGTCACCAAGCGCTGCGCTAAATAGTGTCTTCCATAAGAAGCAATCAATAGCGCGTGAAATCGGTCCATACCAGATTAATGAGGGCGCGCGAGGTTGGCAATGCGCAAAGGGGCTGGTGGATGGGAGCTATAGAAGGCAGTGTAGATTGGGTCTGGCGTTAAGGTTGATGCGTTGTCTTGATATAGCTTTACCAGTGCCGAGATTAAATCCTGCGCAGACGATTTTTCTGCAGCAAAGTTATCCGCCTCATATTCATGTTTGCGTGATGCCAAGCTTGATAAAGGGGTGAAGAAGAAACTAAATACTGGAGACACCAGCATAAAAAGAGCCAATGCTAGACCACCATTAAAACCATAGGGATCGGGCATGACACCTAGGTCTAAATAAAACCATGCTTGCGTACTGAGCCAACCTAATAGGGCAAACATTCCAAAGCTCAATGCAAATGAAACCAGCAAACGCTTGCGAATGTGATTGCATTTGTAATGACCTAACTCATGCGCCAATACAGCCTCTACTTCGCCGGGATTGAGCTTCTCAATCAGGGTGTCAAAGAAGACAATGCGCTTGGCTTTGCCCATACCGGCAAAAAATGCATTGCCATGCGCACTGCGCTTACTGCCGTCCATAACAAATAAACCTTGACTAGCAAAATCACAGCGTTGCAATAGGGCCTCAATCTGTGTTTTTAAAGGACCATCTTCTAGGGCCTTAAACTTATTAAATATGGGCGCAATAAAGCTTGGGAAAATCCACTGCATGAGCAGGCTAAAGCCAGTAATGACAGCCCAAGCCCAGAGCCACCAGAGACTGCCAGCTTTGGCCATCAAGCTCAAGATTGCCCAGAGTAATGGGGTGCCAATCACAATAGCAAGTGCAATGCCTTTGATCATATCGGTAAAGAATAATTTTTTACCCATGCGATTAAAGCCAAACCGCCCTTCTAGGTGAAATTGCTTGTACCAAGAAAATGGCAGATCAATTGCTCCGGAGATAAGGGCGATTGAACCAAGTAAAGCAATTTGCTGAATCATTCCTTCGCCAAGCCATTGAAGTAAGGCGAAATTCAGAATCTGTAAACCGCCCATGAGGGTAAAGGCAATCAATACAATAGCACTCACACCATTTTCTAAAATACCAAGACGTAATTTCGCGATAGTGTAGTCAGCTGCTTTTTGATGATCGACCAAAGTAATCTTTTCCGCAAACTCTGTTGGCACGGATTCACGGTTTTTGGCTACGTGGCGAATTTGTCGTTGAGCAAGCCAATGGCGTAGGCCAAAACTGGTGATAAAGGCGATTAGAAAAACAATTGTGAATGTCATGAGATCATTATAGATATGAGCGAAATAAGCACACCAAGCAACCCCAAAACCCCATCCCCCAGCGATCATCTCATTTGGGTGGATATGGAAATGTCAGGCCTAGACCCTGAAAAAGAACGTATTTTAGAGATTGCCATCATTGTTACGGATGCGTATCTGAATACTATTGCCACAGCGCCAGTATGGGTTATTCATCAAGAGGATGCCCTTTTGGATGGAATGGATGCCTGGAATAAGGGCACGCATGGACGTTCTGGTCTGATTGATAAGGTGAAAGCCTCTACTTTGGATGAGGCAACAGCCGAAGCCCAGTGCATTGCCTTTTTGAAGCAATATATCAAACCAGGTATAGCGCCAATGTGTGGCAATACGATCGGTCAAGATAGGCGCTTTATGGCGCGCTACATGCCTAAGCTAGAGGCTTACTTTCATTATCGAAATATCGATGTTTCTACCCTCAAAGAGCTTTGCAAACGTTGGCATCCAGAATTGGTAAAAGGCTTTACTAAAAAGCAGGCCCACACGGCTTTAGCTGATATCGAAGAGTCTATCGAAGAGCTGAAGTACTACCGCGATACATTTATTGTGCCTTTACCTTGAGGGCACTTTTTGGTCGAAAGGCCTTGATGAATGCTTCATTGGTTTGAATGTAAGGTCCACCGATCAAATCAATGCAATAAGGCACTGCCGCAAAGATTCCTGGAACAATAGATTTACCCTCGGCATTTTTAAGGCCTTCCAGCGTTTCTTGAATGGCCTTTGGTTGCCCCGGCAAATTAATCACGAGGGCAGCATGCCCAGGGATTTCTCTGAGAACAGCAGTTTGGCGAGACAGGATGGCAGTAGGGACAAAGTGCAGGCTGATTTGGCGCATTTGCTCGCCAAAACCCGGCATCTCACGCGTTCCAGCGTCCAGGGTAGCCTCAGGGGTCACATCCCGTCTAGAGGGGCCTGTACCGCCTGTAGTGAGCACCAAATGGCAGTGATGCTCATCTACTAGTTCCATAATCGTTTTGGTGATCGTTGCGCGTTCATCGGCGATCAAGCGCTCTTCAAAAAGAGATGGGTTGCTGATGGCAGCGCCGAGCCAATTTTTGAGGGCGGGCAGACCCTCGTCAATATAGACGCCCTGGCTTGCACGGTCTGAAATCGAAATCAGACCAATTTTGACGGTATCTTGCTGCTCGTTTTCTGGGCTTTGGTTATGCTTCATGTTTCTATTCTAGCTATTATTAGGGTATGTTCACATACACATCAAATCAGTTCCAAGAAATCATTGATTTCATGCTTAAAGAAGCGCGTCGCCGCGGAGCCTCCGATGCAGTCGCGGAGGTTTCTGAGGGTCAGGGTTTATCTGTTACGGTTCGCAAGGGTGAAGTAGAAACCATTGAACAAAGTCTGGATAAGCAGGTCGGGGTCACCGTTTTTTTGGGCCATCGTCGCGGCAATGCCAGTACCAGTGATTTCTCGGTCGATTCATTACGTGCCACTGTAGAAGCTGCGTACCATATTGCTCAGCACACCGCTGAAGATGACTGCGCGGCACCGGCAGAAAAAGATTTATTGGAAAAAAATCCACGCGATTTGGATTTATTCCATCCCTGGGCTTTAGATGCGGCACTAGCAATTGATATTGCACGTACCGCCGAAGGCGCTGCTTTTGCAGTTAGTAAGCAAATTAAAAATAGCGATGGCGCATCAGTATCAGCCCATCATGCGCATTTTATGATGGGCACCTCTCAAGGTTTTATGGGGGGCTATCCATTTTCACGTCACTACATTTCCTGTGCGCCAATCGCAAGTGAGGGCGGTAAAAAATCTCCTATGCAACGAGATGATTGGTATTCCAGTTCACGCATTCCTGAGCAGTTAGCTGAGCCAGCCTCCATTGGTACGTATGCCGCCCAACGCGCACTCTCCCGCCTAAAAGCAAGATCATTAAGCACCCGGCGTTGCCCAGTCATTTTTGAAGCACCTTTAGCTGCTGGATTGCTAGGTTCTTTAGTGCAAGCAGTATCGGGAGGCGCTCTCTATCGACGCTCTAGTTTCTTATTGGATAGCTTGGGTAAGCAAGTGCTGCCTAAACACATCAGTCTTTTTGAAAATCCCCATCTCAAGTCGATGACGGGAAGTGCGCCATTTGATGAGGAGGGTGTCAAAACCTCTCCAAGAACAGTGGTGAATAAAGGTATTTTGGAAGGCTATTTTTTATCAACTTATTCTGCGCGTAAGCTAGGCATGAAGACCACTGGCAACGCAGGTGGTTCACACCATTTAACCTTGCAGAGCCGCAAGACACCCCAAGGTGGCTTACCTGCTCTATTAAAAGAAATGGGTACTGGTTTATTGGTCACCGAATTAATGGGTCAGGGCGTGAATTATGTGACTGGTGATTATTCTCGTGGCGCATTTGGCTACTGGGTTGAGAATGGTGAAATTCAGTATCCCGTTGAAGAGCTCACGATTGCTGGCAATTTAAGGGATATGCTGTTAGACATTGAGCTCATAGGAAGTGATTCTTTAATTCGCGGTACCAAAGAAACCGGTTCGATATTGATTGGTTCAATGACGGTGGGTGGTAAGTAGCGCCCTGGGAAAACTGAGTGGCTCAAAGGAGAAATGGACCCTGTTGGGTCCATTTTTTATTTTCGCTCGAGGGTGATAAATCGAAAATTAATATCACCTTCAGACCCTGGCGTCTTCTCGATTTCTTGCCAATTTTCAGGATCTGGGATTTCAAAAAAGGTATCTCCATCCACAATATCAATATCGATTTCTGTGAGGTATAGGCGATCTGCTTTAGCAAAACTTTGCCTAAATAGTTGTTCCCCACCAATCACAAAAACCCGTGGTGATTCAGATAGGCGATTGAGTGCATCATCCAAAGAGCTGGCTACTTCTGTGCCAAGCAAATGCAAATCAGCGTTTCTGCTGACCACAATATTGCGACGGCCAGGCAAAGGTCGACCAATCGATTCCCAAGTTTTTCTGCCCATGATCACTGGGTGGCCCATGGTGACGCGTTTAAAGAATTGCAAATCAGCGGAAATCTTCCACGGCATCTGATTATCTTTGCCAATGACGTGATTACGCGAGCGTGCAACGATCATAGAGATAGCAGATTGTGTCATCTTGTTCTTAAACTGCTACAGGAGCTTTAATGGGTGGATGGGATTCATATCCGACAATTTCAAAGTCTTCAAACTCATAATCAAATAATGACTCTGGTTTGCGTAAGATATTTAATGTAGGTAATGGATAGAAGTCACGCGATAGTTGTAAATCAACCTGCTCGAGGTGGTTGCTATAGAGGTGGCAATCACCGCCAGTCCAAATAAAATCACCCACTTCTAGATCGCATTGTTGAGCCACCATATGCGTCAGCAAGGCATAGCTTGCAATATTAAATGGGACGCCTAAGAAAATATCTGCACTGCGTTGATAGAGTTGGCAAGATAGCTTCCCATCGGCTACATAAAATTGAAAGAAGGCATGGCAGGGCGCTAAAGCCATCCGAGGAATATCGGCAACATTCCAAGCCGAAACAATAATACGGCGTGAATCTGGGTTGGTCTTAATTGTCTGAATGACCTCAGCAATCTGGTCAATATGCTGCCCATTTGGCGCAGGCCATGAGCGCCATTGGTAGCCGTAGATTGGACCTAGGTCGCCATCGGGCGCAGCCCATTCATTCCAGATTGATACGCCGCGCTCTTTTAGCCAGTTATTGTCGGTACTCCCTTTGAGGAACCAGAGTAATTCATAGATGATTGATTTGAGATGCAGCTTTTTGGTTGTCACCATGGGAAAGCCGTCGGCTAGATTAAACCGCATCTGATGACCGAATACAGAGATCGTGCCAGTACCGGTTCTATCGGACTTTTGAACTCCTTTGGCAAGGACTTCCTTCATGAGGTCGTGGTATTGGCGCATGGGACTAATTTATCAGTGGTTAAGTATTAGCAAGAGCTTACTCGATATTGGGCGAACTAACACCAAGCGCCTTATGGAGCTTGGGCGAGGTCGTGGTGTACTGCAATGGAATCTGTTTTTCCGGTTGGAGATAGGCTGCAGCAGCAAAGGCGGCTAAAGCAGCCTCAT
>Ga0364859_10065_pt1 | contig 75320 bp, 59 predicted proteins | sample ExccelAu500001D3_FD_206911 | JGI IMG/M metagenome (GOLD analysis project Ga0364859, IMG submission 206911) | Enriched cells from Trout Bog Lake Hypolimnion, Wisconsin, USA - BchlTB.Aug20.5000.01 .D3 | ecosystem: Environmental > Aquatic > Freshwater > Lake > Hypolimnion/Profundal zone | place: USA... | reverse complement strand
TTGATCGCGGTAAAATCGTTCAATATGGTTTTCGCGCAGAAATCCAAATCCACCATGAATCTGAAGGGATTCACCGGCTATTTCACGAGCAATGTCCGAACAGTATAGTTTCGACATGGCAGCTTGCTTTCCAAAAGGCAAACCTGCTTCTTTTAAACGACACGTTTGGTAGAGGAGATTTCTGGCAAGTTCAATTTTTAACGCCATCTCTGCAAGTTTGAAAGAGGTGATCTGGAATTCTGCCAACGGTTTTCCAAACTGTCTTCGTTTCTGCGCATAATCCAGCGCCATTTCATATGCTCCTTGCGCCAGTCCAAGTCCTATTGCTGCAATAGATAACCTACCGCCATCTAATGTCGAAAGCATAACCTTCATCCCTTCTCCCCGTTTCCCCAGAATATTTGTTTCGGGAACGCTACAATTTTCAAAGCTTACTTTACCATTATCTACGGCACGCCACATCAACTTTCCTTTAATTGGCGAGGTAGAATAGCCTGAAATAGATCGGTCAACCAGAATCGCTGAAAACTCCTTCTTTCCATCCACAATACCTGTAATGGCCTGAGCTGTAATTCCTTTTGCCAACGAAGAGCTGCTATTCGTAATGAACATTTTATCCCCGTTTATAATCCAATGGTGATCTTCCAGTTTTGCTTCAGTTTCTACCCCTTTAGCATCTGATCCGGCATCCTTCTCAGTCAATCCAAATGCCCACAGTTCTTTTCCGGTGCACAGACCAGGAAGGAATTTCAACCGCTGTTCCTCAGTACCAAATGTATAAATCGGGTTAATTCCCAGAGAGTTATGGGCTGCAATTGTGGCCGCAGGAGAACTGTCAACGCGTGCAAGTTCTTCAATAGCTATAATATAAGACAGGTAATCCAATCCTTGCCCTCCATACTTTGAGGGCAAAGTAATTCCAAATAAACCTGCTTCCCCCATTTTATATGCCAAATCAATCGGAAATTCTTCCTTTTCATCCTGCAAAACGGCCAATGGTTTAACCACATTTTCAGAAAACTCCCTCACTTTATTCCGATAAACGATATACCGATTATCCAAGAGCTCATTCATTTTTATTCCTCCATAAATTTTAGGATCCCCGTTATTTTGCCCGGATTCCAGGTTTAAAAACTTCTTTTGAAATTTTACTTGCTTTACAAATAAACAAAACTATATTTGTTTTTGTTTATTTTTTATTGCTTTTTATTAAACACTTAAATTTAAATAAATTCTATATACTTGTATATCACTTTTTTAAAATATATTTAACTATCATTTATTAATGAATATTAATATTTGTTGACAGATTTTATTGCCTTTCGGTTTGAATTTACTTCAATTATAAATTCAGGTACTTAGTTAAAACTCTTGGTGGGACCAATTCAATTGCTATCCTAAAATTACAAGGGTAGCAAGGGCTGAGTGTATCCGGGTCTCAAACAAAAATGGATGGTAACTGAAAATCCTTCATTGGATCATTAAATACCGGAGATTTTTAAAAAAGTAATTGGAAATATTAAATACCCCAAATTAAATATCATTTCACCAATTCGGACCCCTCTAACTATCCCCGATTAGGAGACATAAAATCCTTATTATGAATACATTCTATTCTCTGATCACCACCTTTGTTGACTTCTGCCCTCAGTCGAAGGGGTTGCAGGAGATCAAAAGAAGCAAAAAATAATTGACTTGTTTGTTTTAAAGTGGAATTTATCCAGGTTCACAGGCAGATATGCCAAACAGAAAATTGATGGAAAACCTGGAAAAATTATTAAAGATGAGCCAGCAACCAGGACAGGAATAAAAAAAAGAAGTGGGAATAAGATCCCGTACCTGTCTGCCGGAATTTGATTTTATATGTCATGGCTGATTCGCAAGCCTTAGTCTGGAAAAGCCGGACTATTTTACAATGGAATCATGTCAAAAATAACAATATATGATTATATTTGTCAGATTGATGATGATATGAATTGATTATTTTTTGAATCTAAGTACTCCAATTTTTATGCTATTTACAAATAAATCGCATTTTTCAAACGTAACTTACTGATTACTAACATTTATTGCATTTTAGACTAAAATTAATCACCGTGGCATTCAAAGAACTTAAATCAGAGAAACTTTATTATTCGATTGGGGAGGTGGCTGCTAAATTTGGGCTAGCCCCGTCTACGCTACGCTTTTGGGAAAAGGAGTTCGACACGATTAAACCGTTCAAGAATAAAAAAGGGGACAGGTTTTACACCCAGGAGGACATCAACCACCTGGCTTTAATCAATCACCTGGTCAAAGAGCGAGGAATGACCCTGAAGGGAGCTAAGACAAAAATCAGGGAAAACAAAGCTGAAACGGAAAACACCTATGAAATTGTCCAAAAATTACAGCGAATAAAAAACTATCTCCTTGAAATCAAGGAGTCATTGTAATCTACTCGTTTTCAGCTTATATTAACACTTTCAATTCTTCACAACCTTTATAACCAGTTATGATTATCCGTGAGATCATCTCTTATCTTGATTCGGTTGCCCCTCCGGCATATCAGGAATCGTATGACAATACAGGACTAATTATTGGTGATCCGGAAATGATAATCACATCGGTGCTGATCACCCTTGACGTAACAGAGGCAGTTATTGACGAAGCAATCGAAGCTGGATGCGAATTGATTATAGCACATCATCCTATCCTTTTTAAAGGCATCAAAAGAATCAACGGGAATTCGTATGTGGAACGATGTGTGATTAAAGCAATTAAAAATGACATTGCCATCTATGCTTCCCATACCAATCTCGATAGTATTATGGGAGGGGTCAATTCTAAAATTTGTGAAAAAATAGGGTTGACAAACCTGAGTATACTTTCACCTGCAAAAGAACAACTCCTCAAAATCGTCACCTTTATACCAGAAGATCATATTGAAAACGTCCGTGAGGCACTCTTTGAAGCCGGAGCAGGAGAAATCGGGAATTACGACAAATGCAGTTTCAGCAGCAACGGAACCGGTACTTTCAGAGGCGGTGATGATGCAAACCCCTATGTCGGGGAAATCGGGGAATTTCACTTTGAAAAAGAGGTGCGGTTTGAAACCATTATTCCCAAACATTTGAAAAATAAAGTGATAAACGCGCTGATAAAATCTCACCCTTATGAGGAAGTGGCCTATGATATTTATCCGCTCCAAAACGCAATGTCTCAGGTCGGTTCAGGGATGATCGGAGAACTTCCGGGAGCCGAGAATGAGATTGATTTCCTTTCGCGGCTTCTTCAGATATTTGGTTGCAAAAGCGTAAGGCACACCTATTTACTTGGAAAGCCGGTAAAAAAAGTGGCTGTTTGCGGAGGTTCAGGCAGTTTCCTGCTTCCTGAGGCAATCGCTGCAGGAGTAGACATTTTTGTCACCGCCGATATCAAGTACCATGATTTTTTTGATGCAGAGGAAAAAATCGTAATTGCTGATATCGGACACTATGAAAGCGAACAATTCACCAAGGAGCTTTTTTATGAAATACTTATAAAAAAATTTCCTAACTTTGCACTCCGTTTATCAGAGGTAAAGACAAACCCTGTTTTATATCTTTGTGAAGGATCATAAAATTGTAAATTTCAGATTATGCCAGTAAATACTATCAAATCAACCGAAGGGAAAGAGGTTTCTATTCAGGAGAAGCTGAAGATGCTTTATGAACTCCAAACTGTTGCATCAGAGATCGATAAAATCAATACCTTGCGTGGGGAACTACCGCTGGAAGTTCAGGATCTCGAAGATGAGATTGTCGGACTAAAAACACGGCTTGCCAACTTTAGTGAAGAACTCAAAAGCCTTAACCTGGCTATCGGAAATAAGAAAACTGAAATCAAAGATTCCAAGGCCAAGATCGAAAAATATAAGGAACAGCAGGAAAACGTCCGCAACAACCGTGAGTTTGACTCTCTCTCAAAAGAAATTGAGTTCCAGACCCTTGAAATCGAACTTTCCGAAAAGAAAATCCGAGAGTTCACTCTTGACATCAAAAGTAAAACAGAAGCCGCCGAAGCCTCAGAAAAACTTTTTAAAGAGCGTGAAGAAGATCTGATCCGGAAGAAAAAAGAGTTGCAGGAGATTACCGCCGAAACTGCAGTTGAGGAAGAAAAATTAAAGAGCAAAGTGACCAAGATTGAGAGCCTGATTGAAGACCGGTTGGTAATGGCATTCAACAGGATCAGGAAAAATGCTCGAAACGGACTTTCTGTCGTCACCGTTCAGCGTGATGCGTGCGGAGGTTGTTTCAATAAAATCCCACCGCAACGTCAACTCGATATCGCTTCAAGAAAGAAAATCATTGTTTGCGAATATTGCGGTAGAATCCTGGTAGACAAAGACATTGCAACACCACTTGAAGAGATTGAGAATCAGATTTAAGCTGATCTAATCCCATATTCACTAAACCCACCGGAATCCGGTGGGTTTTCTTTTTCTGACAATTCCGGAGTATCTGCAAATCACCCTTATACGCGGCAGGTTTTGTTCTCCAATGAATCATGTTCCTATGTAAACCTCCCCGGACAGAAATGAATCATATTGCCAATCAGATATTTAGAAATTATCCGCATTTATCCGTTTACAACCGATAGTTTCCGAATTTAAACGGATCTAACCGTTTAATATACGATTCTCTGTCAATTCCCGGTTTAACTTTGCCTGTAATGTTTTTTATTCATTTCTAAAACAAAAATCATGAATGCACTAAGGAACAGTGTAAGGCTTATCGGCTATTTGGGCGATAATCCTAAAATCAGAAAGTTTGACGGCGAAAAATCGGTGGCCAATTTTACAATTGCCACCAACGAGAATTTTCGGGATCATGACGGCAATAAGAAGTCAGAAACCACCTGGCATAAATTGGTTGCCTGGGGAAGACAAGCCGATGTGGCATCGAAATACCTGAAAAAAGGAACAGAGGTTGCCATCGAGGGGAAACTGACCAATCACTCCTACGAAGATAAAAATGGGGAAACCCATTTTGTAACCGAGATTGTGGTTAACGACATCCTGATTCTTGATAAAAAGGAAGCAAATTAATCACCCCTGATCGGGTTAAAATATGCAGATTGGCATTACAGGTTAAGGCAACGCATGCTTTAAACAGTATCAATCTGAACGTTAAGGTTCAAATTGAGGTGGTCATGCTTTGCTGCTCAGGATTAACCTTTCGATAGGATGGTGGAAAACCTGGAGGTTATTAAAAATTAATATTTAGATCGTCAGGAATTTTAAAGAGGAGGAAAAACAGGATAAATTTGGTTTCGCCTAAATGGCAGTTGCCGGCAAAATCAAATTAATTGCGATTCAACCTGCTTCATCGAGAAGGCAATTCTTTTACGTGGTATATCCACCTCAAGAACTTTCACCCTGACATGCTCATGAAGTTTCACAATTTCTGAAGGATCGCTCACAAAACGGTTGGCCAGCTCACTGATATGAACCAATCCGTCCTGCTTGACACCTACATCGACAAAAACACCGAAACGGGTGATATTGGTAACTATTCCCGGAAGCACCATTCCAATCTGCAAATCCTTTATCGAAAAGACTCCGTCTGAAAATTCGAAGACTTTAATCCCTGACCGGGGATCGAGTCCTGGCTTGGCAAGTTCAGCAAGGATATCATTCAGTGTAGGAAGACCTACTTCTGCATCCAGATATCGTTCCGCGACTATCTCTGACTTCAGATTTTCGAGTCCGATCAGCTCCTCCACTCTGCATTTCCGGTCGGCGGCAATCTTACTCACCAAAGGATAGCGTTCCGGGTGAACAGCCGAATTATCTAGGGGGTTGGATCCACCGGAAATACGAAGAAAACCTGCACTTTGCTCAAATGCCTTGGGACCCATCCGGGGAACCTTCTTCAACTCAGTGCGGGTGGTAAACGGACCATTCTCCTTGCGGAATTCCACAATGTTTTGAGCCAGCAAAGGACCAAGTCCCGAGACGAAATTAAGCAGATGGCTGCTTGCCGTATTGACATTAACCCCTACCAGATTGACGCACGATTCAACAACGGCATCAAGCCCCTTTTGCAGCAGTTTCTGGTCTACATCGTGCTGATACTGGCCAACGCCAATCGATTTGGCTTCTATTTTCACCAGTTCTGCCAGTGGGTCCATGAGCCGGCGGCCGATCGATACCGATCCGCGCACCGTCACATCGAATTGCGGAAATTCATCGCGTGCCACTTTGGAGGCTGAATAGATCGAAGCCCCATTCTCGCTGACGACAAAAACCTGCAACGGACGGTCGAAGCTGATCTTCTTGATAAATGCCTCAGTCTCTCGGCTAGCCGTCCCGTCTCCAATCGCAATGGCATCAATCTTATATGTACTTACCAGGGCGGATACTTTCCGGATTGACTGACTCACTTCCAACTGAGGCGGATGGGGATATATGGTTTCATTATGGATAAGATTACCCTGGGCATCGAGACAGACCAGTTTACAGCCACTCTTGTATCCGGGATCCAGGGCCAGAACCCGCTTTTGTCCAAGCGGTGCAGCCAGCAAAAGCTGCCGCAGATTTTCGGCAAAGACACGGATCGCCTCGGCATCGGCCTTTTCCTTCGACATGCCAAAGAACTCCGTCTCGATAGCAGGAGCAAGCAATCTTTTATAACTGTCTTTCACGGCAAGTGATACCTGCGCTCCACTCTCATTCCGGCCCTTCACGAAATAATGATCGAGTGTATCAACAGCCTTCTCCTCATCCGGAGCGATTCCTATTTTCAGAAATCCCTCTTTCTCACCACGTCGCATGGCAAGCAGGCGATGCGAGGGGCACCTATTCAACGGTTCGAAAGATTCAAAATAGTCCCTGAATTTTATCCCCTCCTCTTCCTTCCCTTTTACAACATGCGAAGCAATCACTGCCTCGCGCGCGAAAAGATTCCGGACAATAATCCTTGCACCCTGATCCTCGTTGACCCACTCGGCAATAATATCCCTGGCCCCGGCAAGGGCCTCCTCAACATCTGTAACAGCATCATTCAGATAATTAAGCGCCCTGTTCTCCGGATCCGGTTCATATTGCTTAAAAATGAGTTTTGCGAGTGGTTCCAGTCCCTTTTCGCGGGCGATGGTAGCTCGGGTTCGTCTTTTGGGTTTAAATGGAAGATAGATATCCTCAAGCTGATTCAGATCATAACATTGCTCAATGCTTGATTGCAGTTCAGAAGTAAGCAACTCCTGATCGGCAATTGTTTTAAGAATAGTCACCTTTCGCTTGTCCAGCTCGTCCAGCTGTTCCTTTGCCGTCTGGATATTCCCGATCTGAACCTCATCAAGGCTCCCTGTCATCTCTTTTCGGTATCGGGAAATAAAAGGAACAGTTGCCCCTTCTTCAAGCAAGCTAATCGTGTTGGCTATCTGTCTGAGGCTGATACCAAGTCGTTCGGCGATCAGCTGATTGTTTTTCGGAACTGTCATAAACGCAAATTTAATAAGATCGGGATAACCTCTGAATTTTAACTGAAAAAAAGTGTATGTTTGATAGCACAAATTAACCCTGTTATGGATCAACGGATTAAAAACGTCATTGTTGCTTTGGCTTTGGTACTCTTCGGATTCCTGGTGTATTATTTCAGCTATATCGTGACTTATATTCTTATTGCTGCGGTATTATCTTTAGTTGGACGTCCCGTTGTCCGCAAATTTCAGCAAATAAAGATCGGGAAATACCAGATGGGAAAATCAGGAGCTGCATTCCTGACTCTTCTCGCACTATGGGTGGGGCTTATAAGCTTTTTCGGATTCCTGATACCAATGGTTGTATCAGAGGTAGACCAACTCTCATCCATAAATATGCAGGAGGTGATGACTTACCTGAATACGGCTATGAGCCAGTTAAAGATCAGCTTTCCCCAATTTGCCTCCTCATTTCCGCAGGGAGGTAATCTTGAGATGTATCTGGAAACTCAGCTCAAAGGATTGCTCAATGTTGACCAGGTTAGCAATGTCTTTGGTTCTGTCGCCACGGTACTGGGGAATATCTTTCTGATGATCTTCTCCGTTTCGTTCATCCTTTATTTTTTCCTGAAGGAGGAAGAGCTTTTCCGCAACTGGATTCTCGTGCTCGCCCCGGTGAAGTTTGAGGGGCGTGTTTCTCTGGTTATGGATAAGATAGGTGTCCTGCTCAAAAGGTATATGATCGGAATTCTATTGCAGATTTTAGGGGTCATGATCCTGGATATTTTCGGTTTTACCATTGTCGGTCTGGGATTTGGACATGCAGTGGTTGTCGGGGTTTTTGCCGGAATACTGAATGTGATTCCCTATATCGGCCCCTGGATTGCCGCCATATTTGCACTTGTTGTTGCAGTGGCCAACAATCTGAATTCAAGCTTCACAGCAGTTACATTCCCTTTAATGTGTTATGTGGTGATCGTGGTGATGGTCGTTCAGTTTATCGACAGCATGATCTTCCAAACCATTATCTATTCTCACAGTGTCAAAGCCCATGCCCTTGAGATATTCTTCGTGATTCTTATGGCAGGAGGCATTGCCGGAATTCCGGGTATGATTCTGGCTATTCCGGTTTATACCGTGATCCGTGTGATTGCCGGGGAGTTCCTGTCCGAGTTTAAAATTGTCCAGCAACTGACTCCGAAGGAACAAAATATCCCCCTGTCAAACAGCTAGATGAGGCGAAATCAGTGCATTCAAAACCAGAAAGAGAAACACCACAAGCGCATAGGTATTAATCAGAATAAATGCCTTATAGATCGTTTTTGAATCCTTCTCTCCAAAAAGAAAACGATGGAAAAGGAGTATAAACCCGAAATTCATCCCCACTAACAGCGTAAGCAATAATGGTTTAAAACTGAATCCAAAGAAAGGGAAAAGCATCAGAAACAGTGAGGTAATGACACCCCAGTAGAAAACCACCGATTTGATCTGACGTTCACTCAGAGATTTCGAGATGGAAGAAAATCCTGCCATCTCGTATTCCTTGCCGTATTTAATCATCAGCAACCAGAAATGGGGAATCTGCCACAGAAAGATGAAGATCGCCACAAACATCGCATGCGGGTGAAAAATATAATAACCTGCTGAAGTCCAGCCAATCAGCGGAGGAACCCCTCCAACCACAGCTCCCGGAATTATAGCCAGCCAGCTGCGGGTCTTTAACGGGGTATAAATCAGATTATAGAATACAATGTTTGAGAGCCCCAAAGTCATCGGAAGCCATCCGTTTAATCCCAGCATGATGGTTCCACCCAATAGCAGCAAAGCGGATACCACTGATGCTGCAAAAAGTGAAATCTCGCCCGACGGGATAGGTCGATGGCTTGTCCTGGGCATCAGCCCGTCGCGCCTGCTCTCCTGGATCTGGTTGAGAACGGTAGTTCCGGCAGCCAGAAAGAAGACACCCGCAAAAAGATAAAATACGGCAATACCAAGGGCACTGCCGGTCAGAAAATAACCAGTCGTGGCAGAAACGGTAACCATCAGCGACAAGCGGGTCCTTGTCAGCCTGATCAATACGTCAACACGTTGTTTAAAATTACTTTTGTCCACCAGCCGTTTTAAAATAGTCCACAATTTTATCAATATCTTCGGCTTTTAACGTCTCCTTGTAGGACTGCATCAGCCCTTTATTAAATCCTTTAACTACATCTGCATTGGGATCCAGGATCGATCGTTTAATGTATTCATCGTCAGCCACCACTTCTCTTTCAGTGTTATTGGTAACCACAGTCCGTTTGGTTCCGTAGATACCCTTAAGTGAAGGTCCGATAATTTTGGTTCCATCGAGGGAGTGACAGGTTAAGCAGGCGTTGGCTTTGATAATTGCTAGCCCGGGATGTTCAGGACCGGCACCTGTAACTTTCAGATCGGCCAGCCATTTTTTAAATTCGAGACTATCAACCACAACCACTTTGGCGGTCATGCCTGAGTGCGCCAGACCACAATATTCGGTGCAGAAGATATCAAACGTCCCTTTCGATATTGGCCTGAACCACAAGTAGTTATTGTATCCTGGAATCACGTCTTCCTTTACCCGGAATGCGGGAATAAACAAACTATGGTTAACATCGGGTGAAAAAAGATTCATCTTCACATTCCGGTTGAGTGGTAAAACAAGTTCTTTCGACACTTTGCCATTACCGTAATCAAAATTCCACTCCCACATTTTCCCGATGGCCTTAACCTGCATAGCGTCAGCCGGAACTTTACGCATAGGTGAAAATCCGACCCATCCGTAATAAAACATGATCAAAACCAGGATTAGCGGTACCACTGTCCAGATAATCTCAAGTTTGGTATTGCCCGAAAATTGCTGCGGATTTTTATTCTTCTTCCGAGAAAAGTGGATCAGGATATAGATGATCAGCGCAACTATGCCGATTAAGAAAATAAACGCGGTTGCGAAGATGAAAATAAACGCCCGGTCTACCCCTTCGGCCAAATTGGATGCTCCAGAGAACATTGTTGTCATAGTTTGGGAATTATCTGAAATAATAATCAATAAAAGTAATCACAATGATTATCGCGAACAGGAGGAATACCCCTCCAACCATCAAACGGAGAATAAGATTCTCAAATTTGAGGTGCATAAAATAGGTTAGTACTATCGTTGTCTTGATTGATGCAAGTATGAGGGCCAAGGCCACAGTGAACGCTCCCAAATGGAATTTAATTACCAGAATTGAGGTCATCGTAAGAATAAGCAGAACGAGCAGCACTTTCAGATTCAGTGCATAGCTGGTTACATGGCTGTCGTGGTTCTTCATTCGTATAAATCTTTGTGAATCAATAAATCTTAATAAAAATATTTCTACCTATTTCAATTTTATTTCTATCCTTTTCAAAATAAGAATATGGTGTTTCTTTGAAATTAGTTGCCGATTACCAAATAAAGCCTAAGTAATCAAATAAAGTAACGGGAAAAGGAAGATCCAGATTAAATCGACCAAATGCCAGTAGAGTGCACCGTTTTCATGCAATAAGAAATGTTCCTGGTTAATCTTTCCGGACCACACCTTGAGCAGGATAATCGTCAATAAGATCCCTCCTACCACCACGTGGAAGAGATGCAATCCTGTCATCAGAAAATAGAGTCCAAAAAACATGATCTCTCCATGAGGAAGATTTCTCATCACATCAGAGCCCGGATAAAGGTGAAGCGCGAACTTATGACCATATTCAAAATACTTATTCATCATAAAGACACCTGCCAAAAGCAACGTGCAGAATATTAGTGCCATAGCCAGTTTAGGCTGATTCTTCTGGATGGCCGTCAGAGACATAGCCACTGTCATACTACTTACCAGAAGCACCACCGTGTTGGTCGCCCCGATAAAGGCGTTGAGTTCGAGTGCTGCATGATGGAATTCTTCCCCATATTTGGACCGCATGACTGCATAAACAATAAAAAGTCCGCCAAACAGGAAGAGCTCAGTAAAAAGGAATAACCACATCCCCATCTTACCGGTTTCGCTGTCAATATATTCGCTATGTTCGCTGTGTTCAGTTGTCGACATAAATCTAGGTGTGTTAATCAGAACTATTATTTCGTATATGGATTATCAAAAACATATGGGTCACGGGTGATCACCGGGATCTCATCAAAATTTTCATGAGGAGGTGGTGAAGGGATCTGCCATTCGAGAGTAACACCATGCCATGGGTTTGCCGGGGCTATCGCACCCCTGCGTACATGATAAATCAGATTGGAGATCATGGTAATAAGCCCTGTAAAAAGTATTATCGCCCCGATAGTCGAGATGGTTTGTCCAAGCTGGAATTTTGGATCGTAATCAAAATAACGGCGTGGCATCCCCTGAATACCCATGATAAACATCGGGAAATAAAGAAGGTTAAAACCGGTGAAAAGAATTCCCCAGCCAATGTTAGCCCATCTGATGCTGTACATTCTGCCATAGATTTTTGGATACCAGTAATGCATCCCTGCAAAAAAACCAAATCCCATACCTCCAAAAATGATATAATGGAAATGGGCAACCACAAAATCGGTATTATGCACCTGGATATCCGTAGCTACCGATCCAAGTGTTAGTCCTGTAAAACCACCGATGGTGAACAGGAAGATAAAGGAGATCGCATACAGGAGAGGTGGCTGAAGATCGACAGAACCTCCATACATCGTTGATAACCAGTTAAATACCTTGATTGCGCTGGGAATTGCCACGAGGAAGGTCAGGAAAGAGAAGAACCATCTCGATTCATAGCTCATACCCGAAGTAAACATGTGGTGACCCCAGACAAAATAACCAACCAATGCAATTGCAAGACTTGAAAAAACGATTGGCAGGTAACCAAATACCGGTTTCTGACTAAACGTAGGGAATATTTCGGTGACCACACCCATTGCAGGTAAGATCATCACATAAACAGCCGGATGGGAATAGATCCAGAAAAGGTGCTGGTACAATACGGGGTCTCCTCCAAGAGCAGGATCAAAAAATCCAATATGAAGAGTCCGCTCAGCGATAACCATCAACAGGGTAATCCCCACTACCGGAGTCGCCAATAGCTGAATCCACGCGGTAGCATATAACGACCAGGGGAAAAGCGGCATTCTGAACCAGGTCATTCCCGGAGCACGCATCCGGTGAATCGTGACAATGAAGTTCAACCCGGTAAGAATTGAAGCAAAACCAAGGGTAAATGCAGCCGTCAGGGCTATCACGACATTTGAGGATGCTTCAGCGCTGTAAGGCACATAAAATGTCCAGCCGGTATCGGGTGAATGGCCATGTGCAAACTGTGAATAGAGTCCCAGGCATGCACCGGTAATATAGACATAGAACGAGAAGAGGTTCAGTTTTGGAAAAGCCACATCCTTTGCCCCGATCATGATCGGAAGGAGGATATTGCCAAAAACGGCGGCCAGACCCGGAATAACCACAATAAAAATCATGATGATACCATGCAGGGTGAACATGGCATTGTAAGTCTGTGCGGTCATAATGGTTTCGCCCGGAGCCACTTTCTCAATTTTCATTAAAAGTCCCAATACCGCCGCACTCAGAAAGAAGGTGGTGATGGCATAGAGATAAAGCAGTCCGATCCTTTTATGGTCTGTTGAACTTAACCAGGACCACAGACCGGTCTTATGATTAAGAAAATTTAGCGGAGCAGTTGGTGATGGATTGTTCATTCTTTGATTTCTTTAGATGATTTTTTCCTTGAAGAAATTAGTAAATAAGCCACAAAAAAGAGCCCGATAATCAGCGTAAAAGCCCCCAGCAACCGGGTGAATTGAAGGGTATATCCGCGGCTTTGCGGATCGTATGCAAAACAATAATCGAAAATTTTAGAGCTGGTTGGACGTGCCTGCCCTTTTTGAGCTTCAACAACAGCCATCTTCACGTCAAAGGGAAGATAGGTAATGCCATATAAATAACGGGTAATTTTCCCTTTGGGACTCAACATGATAATTGTTGAAGGGTGTGCAAAATCGAGCCCGGTTGGCTTGTATCTAAAGCCGGCAGCTTCAGTTATTTTTTGAATATTCCCCAATTCGCCAGTCAGGTAAGTCCAGCTTGCGCGGTCCTTTTCTTTTATTTTCTGAACAAAATTGAGTTTTTTGATCCGTGCCTTTTCCGGTGTATCCCTGGTATTAAAACTGATCGTAATAATATCGAAATCTTTGCCCAAAGACATATCCATTTTACTGATCACATCAGCAATTCCATCGAGCAGAGGGCTGCATAATCCCGGACAATCAAAATAGACAAACGAAAGGATGGTGGGTTTATTGATAATACTACCCAAACTAACTGTATCGTTCTTCTCATTGATGAATTTCAGGTCCAGCGGTATCGTTTCGCCAAGCTTCTCAACGATGCCAATTTCAGTCGCACGCTGAACGGGTACCTGAGCCTGGGCATTAAGACCCAACACACTTAACAATAACACTAACAATAAAAGTTTCATTCCAAAATTTTTAACAAATCAAATTTATTCTCTTTGAATGACATAACAAATATTCATTCTACCAGAGTCTGTAAAGTATTGATGCACTAATCCAAACCCGGCATAAATAAGCCGATGTATTATTCGGACGGATCTGGGTCCTTTTTGCTGCCAGCCAGGAAAATTGCCCTGATTTGCAGGAAGACGTAGATGATAAATCCCCAGGCTGTCAGAACTGCAATAGTATATGAGAGTAAGATCCAAATTGGAGCCTTTGATACTACATTCCACATAGCCCTTTGTTCATTTAAAGGGGGGCGATAGGTCGGAACTCCGACAGCCAAAACAGTATCTGCCAATGCTTCTCCAAAGACAGCTTCATTGGTCATTCGTACAATCAGTTGGACATGCCCGGCAGAATCTCCAGGTAGATCTGCAGGGAAATTAAACAGCGCATTACCAAGTGCATCGGTGGTACGAGCTTCGTCAATCAACAGGTTACCAAAATATCTCTTGGCAAACAGCTTAACCTCTGCTCCCACAACAGGCTGATTTACTTTATCCTTCAGTGCGGAAAGTGAAGCCTGAACCTGATTCTTATCCTTTAACCAGCTTACCAGAATCTTTAAATTCTGCACCGAAGCACCACCAGTTTCAGAGCTTTTTGCTACTTCCTGAACATATTTGTCGTTGAAACTCCTCAAATAGGAAATCACACGCCAGACATCGGTGGCTGAAAGGGTGTTTTTGAATGAAGGCATTGGTCCGCGACCAGCGGTCACCTTAAATTGCAGGGCGCCGTCAGAATTGCTTTGCATCTTAACAGAGGCAAAGTCAGGTGGAGGCGGAACCAATGGAATAGGATTATTCTTTCCCGGTTCCCCGTGACAAGACTTACAGCTGGCATTATAAATCTCCGAACCTGCCTTACGTGAAGCATCGTCAAAGGCAAAAGGGCTCTTCCTCAACTCATTTTCAGCAGGCACCACCCAAACCTGAGCTGATAATCGTAATGAGATCAGCACAATCAACAGCAGTGAAAAATATCTTTTAATCATTGGTAATTTGTTAGCGATTATTCTTTGGTTTTACTATCTGTTTCGTGTTGTTCTTCAGCCATTTCCCATATTGGAATAACCGGGAAGAATTTTACCAGGATGGTTATAATAATTACCGCCAATATTATGGTTCCGATTGTAATGGCTGATTCAACAATGGTGGGGTGATAAACCATCCACGCATCCGGAACGTGTTGTTTGGGAAGGAAAGGATGATCCTGAGTAGGAACCACGATGATAAACCGCTTAAACCAGGCGGCAACCAGCACAACAATGGAGATGACCAGCATTGAAAGCGGTTTTCTGAAAACCTTGAATAACAACAGGATAATCGGAATAATCAGCCCTAAAAGCTGTACGCTCCAAAACATCATCGCATAATCACCTACAAAAAGTTCCTTCAAATGAATTGCCTCGGCTGTTTTCATCTTAAACCCGGGTACCAGGTACTCATTGATATTGAAATAGAGATAAACAATCGATACAAGGACCAGCAGTTTCCCCATCATATCGAAATGATGAAGGGTCAGGTACTTATCTAGCTTATAATTAGTTCTGACAAAGTACATCATAATAACGACTGCGGCAGATCCAGCCACAAACGCTCCGGTAAGGAAGTAAGGTCCGAAAATTGAACTGTCCCACCCCGGCCGGAGAGTCACCGCAAATAACCAGGAGGTTACCGTATGGATGGCAAATGCGGTTGGAATAATCAGAATTAACATAATTCGTACCGCTTTCAGAAGAATTTTGTACTGTTGCGGGGTATGCATCCAGTTTACAGAAAGAACTTCATACGTTTTCTGAAGCCATTTAGGGGTGTGTCCCATCCTTCCCTTGCTGATTGCCAGATCGGGAATAAGGGGAAGAAAATACAATAAAGCACTGATAACCAAATAAGTTGTCACAACCGTTACATCCCAGATAATCGGGGATTGGATTCTTCCGTATAAAAACACAAAAGGTAACCGCTCCGGCCTTCCCATATCTGAAACGATGACTAGTCCGGCGATGGCTGCAAAGGCAACAGCGATGATCTCCGCGATCCGGGCGATTGGTTTTACCCATTTAAAACCGATTAATCCAAGGACTGAACTGATTAACATTCCGACAAGGCTAGTCGCGACAAAAAATACGAAGTTGGCAATATACATCCCCCAACTGGTGTAATCCCGAAGGCCGGTGACAATCAACCCCTTGTCCCACTGAATGTAATAGGCATATATGCAGGCTAAGAGTGAGATGCCCAAAAATCCCATCCAGATTATAAATCCTTGCGTAATTCCTACCGGTCTTAAAATATCAGCTGCAATGGAATCGAGTTTTTTGTCCTGCAAAAAACCGGTATTTACTTCTGATGCCATAGTTTTGGTTATTTTATTTTAAAAAAATTATTTAACGTCAATGGTGAAGTAAAGATGCACGGCTGTGCGTCTCTACAGAATTAATTCTAAATTATGTCGGTTCCTGAACAGGATCTTTTTCTTCTTTGAATTCGAACAACCTGTTTTTGGGTGGCAGATAATAAACGCGTGGTTTGGTCCCCAATTCCGCCATAAGCTGGTATCCTGCATTTACACGGAGAAGCTCACTAAGTCTGAAAGTCTCTTTTGTGGTACCATTCGTAACGGCATCCTGATTCTCATCCCCAAAATAGTAGACTCCGTTAGGGCAGGCCGATACGCAATAAGGCAGTTTCCCTTCCCTTAAACGGTCCGAACTGAAAAGACATTTGGTGATTGTCCCTTTACGCTGTGGAACGTTAAGTTCAATATTATACGGTTTCCCTTTATCAGCCTCCGCCATCAATGGCTCTTCCCAATGGAACAGACGGGCTGAATAGGGACAGGCAGCGATGCAAAAACGGCAACCAATACACCGCTCATTGTCAATTAAGACGATTCCATCCTGCCGTTTAAACGTAGCATCCACCGGACAAACCGCTACGCAGGGTGGATTGTCACAATGCTGACACGGTTTTGGCATGAAATAGGGGGCAGTATGCTCCGATTCCTGCATCACCAGGGTATTGATATGGTATTCATACGGACGTAAATGGTGTGCTCCCTGGCATGCAGAGATACACTTACGTGCATTCCGGCATTTGGCAAGGTCAATAACCATAACAAAACGGTGACCTTTAAGTCCTTCTCTTCCCTGTTTCTGAAGCTTGTCAACATCAACCCTGACATCTTTAATCTGATCACGTGGAACCTCAACAATCCGATTATCAGCGGTTAATACTTTCACAAAATCATGACCGGGTTTAGATTCTTCATACTTATAACCTGAATAGATCGCTGCGCCACCGGCTGCAGCTACAGCGCCTAATAATCCAAAATTTTTGAAAAAAGCGCGCCTTGAATTTTGGCTATCCACTTCCCGGCCAGAGTGATCATGGCCGGTACTGTTACTGTTATGACTCATAAATTGGGGATATTTATTCAATTTGTTTACTGCTTTAAGCGGAGACTATCAAGCGGAACCGATTTTATACTGGCAAGAGCATATCCTGACGAGGTAATAGATTCCCTCATTCGGATCGTATCTCCGATACCGGGTACAAATTCAACATAGGCTTTTCCATTCCTGTAATTGGCTTTTACCTGTTTCACACCGTTCAAAGAACCAAGTGCTGATTGGATGGTTTGTTCACAACCAGTGCAGGTCATCCCCTGAATTGATAATTCAAGAGCTGCAACTTTCAGATTTTCGCTGACCGTGGATTTTATTGAAGTGGAACTCTTTTGATGGCCGCTATTGCTACAGCCAAATGCGAACAAGAAGGAAATGACAATCAGAAATCTCATTGGAGCAATCATTCTTTAAGTAAATTTAAATCAATAAATGGATCAGGAACTGATACCTAAAACAAAGAAATTAAACTCTTCAACTATAAATAGATGAATGATCAGTTAGTTAAATGGAGCGTCTAAAACTACGAATATATTTCTATATTCCAACAAAACTGACCTAACTTTTCCAAATTTTACAGGTTTTAACCCTCCCAAACCTTAAAAACAAACTTTGTCAAATGGGGTGCCCTTAAATTCAAAAAGGACTATTCATTCCTGTTTCAGAAAAACCGGAATGAATAATCCAAATCTGCATTTCCCATCAACTTAACTTTAAAACAAATTAAAAAGATGAAAAGTTCAACGGATACAAGAATTTTTATTCAATTTTATCCTTTAAAATCTAATTTTTTGTTGCCGTTTGACCAGTAGTTTAGGATTTAGGAAGATAGGACTCGTATTGAATCCAATAACTTCCGGTTCATCTCCTTGTCATATTTAATCGCCTTATTAAATGGAACCAGGGATATTTCATCATTTACTATACCAACCATAACACTCTGCTGGTCATCGAGTAAAGTTTCAACTGCCGCTACTCCCAACCGGCTTGCCAGAATACGGTCTGAAGCGGTTGGAGAACCTCCACGCTGAATATGGCCCAAAACAGTGACTCTGACATCATATTGCGGATAATCTTTCTCAACTTGTTTGGCAATATCAATTGCCCCCCCGGCTTTTTCCCCCTCAGCGACCAAAACAATTGAGGAGTTCTTACTTTGGCGGTAACCCGATTTAATCAATTTCTCAAGTGTTGTAAGGTCGGTATCGGTTTCAGGAATCAGAACCGCTTCAGCACCCGAAGCTATGCCTCCGTTGAGCGCCAGGAAACCAGCGTCACGGCCCATAACTTCGATAAAGAACAGTCGTTCATGTGCAGTTGCTGTATCCCTGATTTTATCAACAGCCTCGATAATCGTATTGAGAGCTGTATCATATCCAACCGTAAAATCGGTTCCGAACAAATCGTTATCGATAGTTCCTGGAATACCCACTATGGGAACCCCAAATTCCTGCGCAAAAATCCTTGCCCCAGTAAAAGTACCATCACCACCAATGACAATCAATGCATCAATCCCGGCATTTTTAAGATTCTGATAAGCCTTCTCACGCCCTTCAACCGTACGAAACTCTAAACTGCGGGCTGTCTTCAGAATCGTCCCGCCTAGTTGAATCGTGTTACTGACATCCCCCGAATTCAGTGGTTTAAAATTATTTTCTATTAACCCTTTATAACCATGAAGAATCCCAACTACCTCACGACCATAAAAAATGGAAGTTCGGGTTACTGCACGTATTGCAGCATTCATCCCCGGAGCATCGCCACCCGAAGTTAAGATACCAATCTTTTTGATCGGACTGTCGACATAATCATCCGGCATTGCAATCCTATTGTCCTTACTCATACTCTTTTATTTTAATCCGCACAAATTTAACCGGGAATGAAGTGTGAATATTAAATTCACCGTTAAATTTACTTCAATTTTGGTGAAATTGATTATTAACGCTGTTAATTATTACAAGATGAGAATTTTACAAATGACATGCCGATTTATTTACCCCGTGGAAAGGGTCGTTAAATAACGAGGCTATCAATGGGGAAACGATCACAGTAACTTGATTCCGGGAAATGAGGCTGTTCGGGGACCCTCTTCCTAAAGCCAAAAGCAATCAAAAAATATGGTTGTTTTTTAATTCCAACAGCCGAATGGCACTTGCAACATCATCAAGAAGTTTCCGGGGAGTAGAGGTTGCACCACAAATTCCGACTGATTCAAGGTCCTTAAACCATTGTTCATCCAGTTCTTCGATTGAGGAGATGAACTTACTGTTGGGATTTTCAATCCGGCAAATATCAAAAAGCATCTTTCCGTTTGAGCTCTTGAGACTGCTCACAAAAATGATCAATGAATAAAGACGGGAGAACTCTTTAATCCCTGGAATCCTGTTAGAAACCTGGCGGCATATGGTATCATGGATCTTTAACGAACCTTCTTTGTCCTGACTTTTCAAAACGTTCGCAAGCTGATGAAATCCGTCGAGGTCTTTAGTCGTCTGGGCAAAAAGTTCAATCGGACGTCTGAGATCAATCTTGTCTGTTTCAGTTGGATCATCAATAATAATCGCCTGATTATCTGCTTGTCCGGCAAGTCCGTTGACTTCTGCATGTCCCTTCTTCCCATAAATGACAATCTGGGTTCCCTTATCCTTACCCGATTCATTCGACGAATGGATTCTTTGCTGAAGTTTCAGCACAATCGGACAGGTTGCATCAATCAGTTCAATATTATTTTGCCGGGCATACGCATAGGTCGAGGGAGGCTCACCATGAGCACGCAGGAATACGGTGGCATCTTTCAGTGTAAAAAAACGGTCGTGGTCAATGGTGGTCAGCCCCATTTTTGAAAGACGGTCAACTTCTGATTCATTATGAACGATATCTCCAAGACAGTAAAGCTGATTCTTCTTCATCAGGGCCTCCTCAGCCTTCCTGATCGCCGAAGAAACGCCAAAACAAAAACCGGAATTATTATCGATAGCTATGATCATCTCCTTAAATTCAGATTTTAGCCGCCAGTTTAAGTATCCATTCCAATTGCTCCTCTCTTGTCATAAAGCTGTTATCCAGAACAATCGCATCATCTGCTTTCCGAAGGGGACTCTCTTGCCGGGTTTCATCGTAATGGTCGCGTTCCAGAATATTTGACAGGATCACTTCATAACTGACTACTTCACCTTTTGAGGTTAATTCGTCAAAGCGTCTCCGGGCCCTGACATCAGGAAGAGCAGTCATAAATATCTTTAGTTCAGCTTCAGGAAAAACGACGGTCCCGATATCACGACCGTCCATCACAATCCCTTTCGACTTTCCCATCTCCTGCTGAAGCGAAACGAGCAGATGCCGCACCTGAGCGACGGCAGATACCGGACTGACGCTTTGAGAAACCTCCAGCAAACGGATTTCATCTTCAACATTCTCCCCATTGAGCCAGACATCGTTATTCCGGGTCACCGGATTATATTTAAAAGAAACTCTGATCTTATCCAGATTTGCAATTAATTGCTCCGTCATGACAAGGCCGTTCTCAATGATATGATTTCTCAGACAATAAAGAGTAACCGCACGATACATCGCTCCGGTATCAATAAAGATATAATTCAGCTTGTGGGCAATCTCCCTGGCCACTGTACTTTTCCCGCATGAGGAATGGCCATCGATAGCGATAATTATTTTCCTTTCGTTTCCCAACATTTTCATTTCGGTTTTCCGAACAAAGATAATGCAAATGATATTAATGAGCCGGACTTATGAGAACAGCGAGGCAGCCCTTTGAAAGTAAGGCTGAGTGAACCGATGAAGGGACGATAATATTCCGGCCGATGTCCTTTGTTACAGAGCCTCTTTCTTCAAATGTTCAACCACCTGGTAAACGATCGGGCAGATTTCCCGGTTCTTCATCGTAAGGTCAAGCAACTGATAAAACCTCCGTCGATCGGTATGGGGATAATCCTGACAAGCTTTGGGGCGATACTCATAAATCATGCAATAATTGTCGGGCATCAGAAACGGACAAGGTGTTTCATTGAACACAAAGCATTGGTCCTCATCAATATGTAGGTACCGGGCAATAAAATCGGCCTCTTTCATTTTCTGCCGTCGGGCTATCCGCTCGATATCTTTATCCGTAATCATCGGACTGATTGATTTACAGCAATTACCACAAGACAGACAATCAAATTTTCCAGTCACTTTATCGTGCCAGCGATGGGTTAGATCGTCAAGCTGTTTCGGTTTTTTGCGTTTCAGTTTATTGAAAAAAACAGTGGTCTCCTCCAGGTTCTGATACGCAAGCGTTTTGACATTTTTGTTATCTGCCTCCATCCTGTTGAATTGATACTAATCTTGCTATGATTTTTTTCATTTTAACCTGCGCTATAAAAAGCCCTGCAATGACAACCGCAATTCCGGTAAGTTTCCGGACGGTAAGGGATTCACCAAGGATGTTCCATGCAAAAACAGCCGTCATAACGGGTATGAGATTTATAAATATATTGGCATTATTCATCCCAATTTTTTTTAGACTGTAGGCGTAAAGAATAAAGGCAAGGCAGGAGGCAAAAAGAGCCAGCTCAGTAATTGCGATAAATGCATGAAGGTTAAAAGGGGTATCCATTAAACTCTTACTTTCAAAGACTAGCCAGAAAGGGAGGAAGTAAAAGATTCCGATCAGATTCTGGTAAGTGATGATTGTCGATGCTTTATACTTTCTGGAGAGGTCCTTTAAAACGACAGTATAGGCTATTGCCGCAAATACTGCCAGAAATTCGAGGCAGATTCCAAGAGGAGATATTATAAAGTTGACTGAGTCATCAAAAACCACAATGCCGACACCAATGAATGATAAAATAATACCAAGAAAATTGCGGAAAGAAAGTTTTTCACCAAGAAAATAAGATGCCGCAATTGGGGAAAATAAAGGAATGGTGGCAATGATAATGGCCCCCATAGTGCTTGAAATGTATTTCAAACCAAAACTTTCACCCATAAAATAAAGGAAGGGTTCAAAAAAAGCCAGTAAAAGGAAAGCCCGGTAATGGTGCTTCTCAATTTTTAAAAGACTTTTGTTAATCCATCCATAAATCAACATTAAAAATGTGGCGATGATAAGCCGAAAAAGAACGGCCGTCAAAGGTCCGTAGGAAGTATAAACCACCTTCACCCATACAAATGACAATGACCAAAAAACCATGGCCAATACCAATGCAATATAGACGATCACTTTTTTTTGCCCCATCCCAAAAATCTGAACTGCAAAAGTAGGATAAATATTCGTGGGGGGATTAAATACGGTGTTTAATTGTCAGAGGGGGCAGGAAAATTACCGCTGACTGCCAGCTACGGAAAGCCAGAAGCTTCATCCAATGTTCTGATTTTAAACCCAAGTATTCAATCCAAGACTGGCTACTTCTTTAAAATAGCCGTAAAAAACAGCTTCATATCATTCCAGGAATCCTTATCCGCTATTGGGTTATATTCAATGGGCATATTAAACTTCTTTCCGGTATTTGTAGATTCAGGATTTGTAAAGGCATGAGTAGCATTAGGATAGACAATGAATTTATAGTCGGCTCCTATTGAATCAAGCTGCTGCCTAAAGGTTGAGATATCATTGTCCGAAATAAACTTGTCACTCCCCCCATGACAAACCAGGATTTTTGCTTTTAATAAACCTTTGCTGGCAGGAACACCGGCAAGTCCTCCATGAAAACTGACTACCCCTTTAAAATCTAGACCCAGCTTGGCTGAATTCAATACAACGGAACCTCCAAAGCAATAACCAATTGCAAAAATATTATGGTTATCGACCTGTTTATATCTCTTGAGTTTTTCAAGTGCTGCCTCCAGATAAATTTTCGATTTTTGGGGATCCTTGTAAAACTGAGTGGCCAGCTCCCTGGCTTCCTCCGGGGTTCCGGCAACCTTACCATCTCCATACATATCTACTGCCAGAGCAATATATCCAAGTCTTGCCAATTCCCTGGCTCTCCTAATGGGGTAATCTGTCAGACCCCACCATTCATGCACAACTAAAACGGCAGGTCTTTTTCCTTCTCGATTTTGATCATATACAATTACACCATTAAAGGTTTTATCACCGGAAGAATAGGTGACTTTTTCTTCTTTTAGGTTTGCGGAGGATGCCTCTCCACCAAAACCCGGATTGATCACGATCATGTTTAGGAAGATTAAACAGGGGATACAACTTTTAATTTTCATGACATATAATTGAGATATTTTAAAAGAATAACAAAACGAGTATGATAATAGTTCAGGTGATATGAATTCCTTTTACTTTCGCAGAAAATAGTTTTTTAGTTTGTTCAATTAATGACTTTATTTGACTTAGCATTTTACTCCATTATGATAAGAATTAAAATATACCTCTCTTTTAGTCTGATCTTCCTGATTACTAACATCTTTAATGCTAATGGTCAGAATGCTGATCCAATATTGGATTTTCCCATCCAACTCACTCTTTCACATGGAATCCATGATGAACTGGTAATTTATGTGACTGGTGACGGAGGATGGAATAGTTTCAATCAGCAATTGGTTCAGCAATTGGAACAGCAGGGATATGGTGTGGTGGCCCTTAACAGCCGGAAATATTTTTGGAGCGTGAAATCGCCTGAGATTTTTGCGCGGGACTTGGAAATGTTATCAAATTATTACATGAAAGCATGGGGAAAATCAGGATTGATTATTTTGGGATATTCCTTCGGAGCTGATGTGGTGAGTTTTCTCCCCAGTCGGGTTTCCTATGAATTGCAGAAGAAAATTAAAAAAATTGCCTTAATTTCCCCATCTGCGAGTACCGATTTTGTGATCCGCCTGAGTGATCTGGTTGGTGAGACTGAAAATTTAAACAGGAAATATAAGGTAAGCACTGAAATAGAGCATTCTACACTGCCCGAGGTTTGTTCTTTCGGACAGGAGGAATTAAAGGTGCTCAAAAATGATTTGAAATCCAGTAAAAACCTGAATATAATTACTTTACCAGGCGATCACAGGTATAAGAATAATTTCATTATTCTTATAAAAACACTCCTGAATAAATTTTAAAATTAGATGCAGGGAATAATGACTTTGATCCTGAATAAACTATTTAATTTTCAATTGGCAAATAAACGACCTTCTTTGTTTTAAAAGATGGTTCCGCAAAAAACCTTCCAATTTCGTTCACCTCAACCTTTTTCTTGAATTCGATGATTTCATCTTCAAAACTACCCCCTTTTAAATAAATTATTCCGTTAGGGCGCAGGTTCTGAGACTTGCTGGAAATATTTTTTTTAACCAGTCGGACCAGGGTTGGGAAGGCTGCCACGGCTCTTGAAACTACAAAATCATACTCTTCAAAGATATCCTCTATTTTTCCATGAACTGCCCTGACATTTTTAAGTTTAAGTGTTTCGATAGCCGCTTGAACTACCAAAATTCTCCTCTGCATCGAATCAATCAGGACAAACTGACTGTCCGGAAACAGGATGGCTAACGGTATTCCGGGAAATCCACCGCCCGTGCCGACATCCAAAATTCGGCTGCCAGGCTTAAAATTAATAATTTTAGCGATTGCCAGTGAATGTAGAACATGTTCTTCATACAATGAGTCAATTTCTTTTCGCGGTAAAACCTTAATCAGGATGTTCCATTGTCTGTAAAAGGAAGCAAGTCGTTCAAAATGTGCAATTTGTTCTAAAGACAAGTTAGGAAAATATTTTAAGATTATTTGCATATCTGGTTTTTTTAAAGATTTAGGAATAACTGATTTCACTATTTTTCAAAAGTTCGTAAAGCAATTTTCGGGATCTGAATAATTGCATTTTAACGGTTCCTATCGGAAGGTTGAGTTCGGTCGCAATCTCAGAATAGGTGCATTCACCAAAATAATGCATTTCAAGGGGTATACGATATCTTGGTTTTAAGTCAGAGATAAATTTGCGCAGCGTTATTGACTTATCATCCTTAATTAAAGACTCTTCGGGATTGTCCGTGTCGGAGAAGTAGTTATCCGGATCTGCTGATTGCCTAAATTTCGGAATATCAGACCTTGAAACAACATACTTCTCATTTGCATTTTTTTTGCGCAGATAATCGATGGCATGGTTATGGGCAATTCTAAAAAGCCATGAACCAAAGGCAAACTGCTGTTCATACTGGTTTAGATTAATAAAAGCCTTTTCGAAAGACTCGATAGTCAGCTCCTTTGCAACCTCCTTATAATTAACCATTTTCTTTATCAAATAAAAAACGGAATCAGAGTAGCGGTTCATGAGTTGATCAAATGCTCTTAAATCGCCCGAACGAATAGCAAATACGAGTACTAAATCATGCTGTGCCTCTAATGGTGGGATGGGATTCATCGTCAATATTTATTTTGAATTTCAATCCAAATTTAAACCATCCTCAGGTTAAGATTCGGATTTTAAACGTTTACTTCCGTTTGTATTCGGATTTAATCGGTTATTTTCGATTCTAAACGATTTTAATCGGATAATTTTCTCCTGTTTTAGAATATTTTGTGTATATTAGCTCGAAAGATTTAATTGTTTTCTGATTAAAATCTTTTCGCAAAGTTATTTTCAAACATCCTCTCAAATTATAGATTATGGAAAATCGGAAATGTTTAGAGTGTTATGAGCAACTAAGAGGCAGGGCAGACCAAAAATTTTGCAGTGATCAATGCAGGAGTGCCTACAACAACAGACAGGTTCTAGGGTCACATAATGTGATCAATTCTGTTAACAGGATTCTTAGAAAGAACTACTTTATCCTTTCATCACTTTATTCAGAAGGTAAAATTACAACTTCAAAAAGTGATCTGCAGAGAAAAGGATATCGGTTTGATTATTTCACTTACACATCCACTACCAAATCCAAAAAAGTCAATTATTTTTGCTATGATCATGGATTTAGGGAACTGGAAAACAACAAAGTGACCCTTGTTCAGTTTGTGCAGGGGAAAACCAATTAGATTTAAACCGGGAACGGCTAAATTCCAAAAAACTAAGCTCCTCTGATAATCAAAGCAAAGCCAACTTTGAATTCCAGAGAAGCTTAGGATTTAGCGACCATTTTTCTACCGGAACAAAAACATCCAACTGTCATCCAGCTCCTCTGATTTTAACAGGTGTCCTTCAAACAGCGGGGCCTTAACGCCACCGTGAAAAATATTTTTGCCCACAAACAACCGGGCCTCATCCCATATTCCCTGTTTGATAAAAGAATTTAGCAGCTTCTGCCCTCCCTCAACGATAAGAGATAAGATACCCCTGGCATGCAAATCTGCCAATACCTGAATAATTTCATCCCCATCGAAGCTGATTTTCCGAAACTCAAGATTGGGACGGTCCGCAACCTTCAGTGATGTGTAGGCAACAGTCGGCACTTGTCCGTCAAATAAGGCAATTCCCTCCGGAAGTTTTAGGTATTTATCAATAACCAGCCTTAAAGGAGGTTTGCCACTCCAATCACGAACCGTTAAAGAGGGATTATCTTTTTTTGCAGTATTTGTTCCAACCAGAATGGCAGATTCATCTGTACGCATCTTGTGAACGGCAATTCTGGATAAATCATTGGTGATCCAGGTTGGTTGTCCGTAATTCTCGTGCGCACGGTCTATATCTATATAACCATCTGCAGTTTGTGCCCACTTTAAGATAATAAATGGCCTTTTTTTCTGCTGAAACGTGAAAAACCGGCGGTTCAGCTCAACACATTTCTCTTCAAGAAAACCCTGTAATACCTTACATCCTCCCATTCGAAGTTTTTCTATTCCTCTTCCGGATACTTCAGCAAAAGGATCAGACGTCCCGACAACCACTTTCGGTATCTGATGAAGAAGAATTAAATCCGCACAAGGCGGAGTTTTTCCATGATGGGAACACGGCTCAAGGGTAACATAAAGTGTAGATTCCTTCAAAAGATCCTTATTCTTTACGCGGTTAACCGCATTTACCTCTGCATGAGCCATTCCAAATTGGCTATGATACCCTTCGCCGATGATCAGGCCATTGTGTACTATAACACAACCCACCATTGGATTCGGAGAAACCTCACCCATCCCCAAACGGGCCAGCTCGATCGCCCTCAACATATACTTCTCATCCACTTCAAAAAGCTGTTCAATCATCCGCTTTAATTATCTTTGTAAAAAAAATGCAGGTTACAAGAAAGTTAATCCTTGAGCAGCTTTCCACCATCTATTCGCCGCAAGAAATCGAAAGTATAACCATGCTGATCTTCGAAAAAATTCTTGGACTATCCCGGATTCATATCCGCCTGAATCAGCATGAAACAATTTCAACGGCGAATTTAACTCAAATTAAAGAGATTTTAAACCGGTTAATCCAATTTGAACCTATTCAATATGTATTGGGGGAAGCTGAATTTTACGGATGTACCTTTAAAGTCAATCCTTCTGTTCTTATTCCCCGGCAGGAAACAGAAGAACTGGTTGATTGGATTATCCGGGATTATAAAAATTTAAAACCCAGGATTCTTGATTTAGGGAGCGGAAGCGGATGTATTCCTATCACTCTGGTGAAGAATCTGCCCGGAAGCGTTGCCGAAGGATGGGACATCTCGATTGAGGCACTCCGGATTGCCCAAGAAAACGCATTCAGAAATCGGATAAGCGTGAGCTTTAAGTGTATCGATCTTTTAAATCCGGTTGATTCGGTAAAATTTGAAAAATACGATATCATTGTGAGCAATCCCCCTTATGTCACTTTTTCAGAAAAAGCGTTCATTCATCAAAACGTTATTCAATTTGAACCACATCTTGCCCTTTTTGTTCCAGATACCGATCCGCTGATATTTTATCGGAAAATTGCGGAACTGGCTATCCGGCAACTAAAACCAGGCGGGCATCTTTACCTCGAGATCAATGAGAAATTTGGAAATGAAACTGTAGAATTATTAGCCTTAAAAGGATTCATATCTGTTAACTTAAGAAAAGATATTCACGGCCGGGACAGGATGATCAGGGGAGAGAAACCTTAGAATTACACGATTTTCAAATCCTTTGACCTGCTCCAATTCCCCTTGCCGGTCAAAGATGCGTTTGATCCTGCTATTCCAGACGGTCAGTCAAAACACAAGCCGTTTTATATTGATTTGAACCATGGTGCAAACTGAAAAGGTCAACCAAAATGATATAGATTCCAAGACCAGCCTTCTGATGATTCTCCTTTGTCCCATCCCATTCGATAATATCCTGAGATCCAATCGACAGGTTATTAGCTAATCTTCTAATTTCCAATCCATTCTCATTAAATATACGAATATTTGCGATCCATCCTGGTTCGCCTGGAGAAAGTTTAATCAATAACCGGTCATTCAAGCCGTCACCATTAGGTGAGAAGATCCCTGGTTCGACACTGACTAAGGATGTTTTTTGCCTGATAACCTCTGTTGCCGAATTTTGGTATCCTGGTGTAGCAAAACCGGTGGATGCTGCTGCCGAATGCCAGTTTAAAGGATCCGCCGTTGGTCTTGAGAAGCTCATTCTTTCAAGAGAAACCCCTTTAACATCTGTGAGCAGAGGATCATGCATCTGCTCCAGGTAATGAAACTGGTCAATAATGGTCATCTCTTTGTTAACCAGAACCACCCAACCTTCATCCAGATTATAAACCGGAAATTTAGTCATTCCGAAAATGCAGTCTGGGCACAAGGTATTATAATTGTTTAATAAGATGGCCGGATTGGAAGTAAACGCAGCATACTGGCTATCACCCAATACTTCAGACTGCCCGCATAAAGGGAACAAGGTTTTTATTTTCTGTGCATCATCAAGTGAAGCCAGATATAAATCCTCAAGGTGAATTCTAAGTCCCGCATGGTTAAAGATCTCCACAAAATCGACACCGCCTGGGAAAGGGTTAAAAAGCACCTCGCTAATCAGCAGGTCACCTGGTTTGGGATGATAGTACCAAAACTCATGATGGTCAGTTGGTGTCCTGTTGCCACATTCGTCAGTCAATCCATTACTTATCAGATCATAATAAATCCCACTGATTATAGAACCAACCGGGAAATAAATTGAATATTTTTTGAGAATATAGTCGAACCGAACGCTATCAGGAACAGGGAGTGCGGGTTCGTATGAAAATACTGCTCCTTTTCGGGAGGAGATATCCGGAACTTCGGAAACTGCAACTTCGAGCAATTCAGCAGACAAAACAGTAACCGAATAAATCTCCGGAGGCCTGGTATCAGGATTATTGGCAAAAACGGAGTTCTCCTTTCCAGGAGTTCCCCCATCTTCCGAAATGGAAGTTTCCCAGTTTGATTCCGCACCGCACAATCGGCGAGGGTCGATCCGTTCCAACGAATATCCTCCGATTGCAAAACCTGTACATTGCATGGATGGGGAATAATTTAATGAATCAATCAGCCCCCTATCTGCAGATAATAACTTGATAATAAAACCATTATTTGGAAGTGAAAACCCAGGTATTTCAATAGTATTGCCATATTTACCCAAAAGTAAATTTCCACCTGTTCCAGCCAAAATTTGAAAGCTGTCCGCTTTAATCAATTGATCAGGAAGAATCTTTTCTCTTCCGTTCACAGTTAAAATCCAATTTTTGATATTAACAGAAAGACCTGATGTGTTTTTAAGCTCAACAAACTCAGCATCTGGCAACTTAATTACGGGAGTTGGATCAGCCATGATCTCATTAAATACCATATCACCGAAGTGATATTTGGCATCAATTGCATTACTTTCATAATGAGCAGAAATACAACCCTTTATTACTGCCTTGGAATTTTGTTCAGGGCCAGGCCTTATATTGATCTCCGCACCGCAAAACTGATTCCGGACGGAATTATTACTGAACATAAATTGCTGGTAGCTTTCATTTAATGTTAAATACAGGAGATATAAAATAAATCCGTAAATAATTTTATCCATTTTTCATAAATTATTAAGAATAATGAATATTTTTGCCTTGTCAATCCCTGTTAAAGATTCAGGTAACAGTTGGCATGATTAAAGTTAATAAATTTGATGCAGAAAAAGAAGGGGCTGGCAAAAATTAAAAGCTTGATTATTATTTAATGAAATCTTCAAGAGCCTGAACTTGCCAGATAGATTTCTATCTTTAAAGGTTCTCTCCCTTATTTAATGGACTAAAACAGAATACATATGAAAATAGCAATTATTGGAGTTAGTGGAGCTGTAGGACAGGAATTCCTGCGGGTATTGGATGAGCGCAATTTCCCACTTGACGAACTGGTCATCTTTGGTTCGGCCCGAAGTGCAGGGAAAGAGTATACCTTCAAAGGTAAAAAATTGATTGTTAAAGAATTACAACATAATGACGATTTTAAGGGTATCGATATCGCTCTGGTATCAGCCGGTGCGGGTATTTCGAAAGATTTTGCCAAAACGATCACCAAATTCGGAACAATCATGATTGACAACAGTAGTGCTTTCCGGATGGAAAATGATATTCCGCTGGTTGTTCCTGAAGTCAATGCAGCAGATGCCAAAAACATGCCGCGTAAGATTATTGCGAATCCGAACTGTACGACAATTCAGCTGGTTGTTGCTTTAAAACCCATTGAAAACCTTTCACATATTACAAGAGTACATATAGCCACCTATCAAAGTGCAAGCGGTGCCGGAGCTTCCGGGATGGATGAATTGGAAGCGCAGACCAAACAGGTGGCAGACGGAGAAGAGCCTACAGTTGCCAAATTCGCTTATCAGCTGGTCCAGAACCTGATTCCCCACATTGATGTATTTACAGACAACGACTATACCAAAGAGGAGATGAAAATGTTCCATGAAACCCGTAAGATAATGCATTCCGATGTCATGGTAAGTGCCACAGCCGTCCGTGTTCCGGTACTCCGGGCACATTCCGAAGCAATATGGGTTGAAACGGAAAGTGAAGTCACACTGGAACAGGCCAAAACAGCCTTTGAAAATGCAGATGGGGTCATTGTCATTGACAAGCCTTCTGAAAAACAGTACCCTATGCCATTGTACCTGGCGGGTCGTGATGAGGTTTTTGTAGGAAGGATTCGTAAAGACATCACCAATCCGAACGGACTGGCTTTCTGGACAGTATCGGATCAGATCAAAAAAGGGGCAGCTCTAAATGCCGTTCAAATTGCAGAATACCTTGTAAAAGAAGGGGTTGTAAAATAAGGAAAAGGCAAAAGGCAAAAGGCAGAAGTGGATATCAATTTAACTTCTGCCTTTACTCTTCTTCCTTCTGCCTGAGTTTACTCTTCATCAAAAACCTGATAAAGGAAATCGTTAAAGGGAAACCGCCTGATATGAATATCCTTAACCTGTTCGTAGATCACCTTTTTAAACTCTTCGATATTCGTTTTCTCTTTGGCAGATATAAAAAGTGAAATATTTTCATGCTTTCCCATCCATGAATGTTTCCAGTCCTCAAGATTCATGTTCTCTTTGGTTGAAGGCAACAGATCGTCTTCCTCCTTCTCAACATAGGTAAAGGCATCAATCTTATTGAAAAGATAAATCATCGGCTTATCCGCCGCTCCAATCTCCTCAAGAGTTTTATTCACCACTTCCACCTGAGACTCAAATCCGGCATGCGAAATATCCACAACATGAATCAGCAGATCAGCCTCGCGCGTTTCGTCGAGTGTTGATTTGAAAGATTCTACCAGGTGATGAGGTAATTTGCGGATAAAGCCAACGGTATCGGTAAGGAGAAACGGCAAATTACCGATAACAACCTTTCTGACCGTGGTGTCCAAAGTTGCAAATAATTTGTTCTCTGCAAAGACATCTGATTTGCTGATCAGATTTAAAATCGTAGATTTACCTACATTCGTGTATCCGACGAGTGCCACGCGCACCATCTTTCCACGGTTACGCCGTTGAACCATCATTTGACTATCGATCTTTTCAAGTTGAACCTTTAAAAATGAGATCCGGTCAAGGATGATCCGCTTATCCGTTTCAATCTGGGACTCACCAGGCCCGCGGGTTCCGATTCCCCCTTGCTGACGTTCAAGGTGAGTCCATAACCGGGTAAGTCGTGGAAGCATATATTTACATTGTGCCAGTTCCACCTGGGTTTTGGAATGGGCCGTTTGAGCCCGCCTGGCAAATATATCAAGGATAAGGTTTGTCCGGTCAAGAATTTTGCACTCCAGAGCAGGCTCAATATTTCTAATTTGAGTTGGCGTTAGCTCATCGTCAAAGATTACTGCGTCAATCGCATGGACCCTCACAAAATCAGCAATTTCCTTCAGTTTTCCCGTGCCCACAAATGTAGCGGTATTGGGATTATCCAATCGCTGGCTAAACCGTTCCCAAACTTCAGCACCCGAAGTATCTACCAGAAATTCAAGTTCGTCAAGGTATTCATTAGCCAGTTTTTCATCCTGCCGGCCCGTTATCAGACCAACAATCACTACTTTCTCCTTTTGAACAGATGTATCATGTAATTTCACCATTTTGCAAAAATAGCACATTAAATATTAATATTTACGCATATTCAATCCCTGAGGGAAATGCAGACTCTTTTAAAGCGATGGACCTACCCGGCAGGAAATATATTCAGACAGATTTACAAAAAAGGCGACTTACGCCCAGGTAACTACTTACCAAAGGGTAATTAGTATATTTTAGATAGCAGATATTATTAGTTTTGCATAACAAAACAATCATTTTGGGAACGGACATAGCCGATAAACGCCAACACGGATAAAGTGGAACACGATGGAAATTGCATGTAAAACTCTCCCATGCGAGTTTTTTAATCAATAAAAATAAATCAATTAAAGATGAAAAAACAAATCAGTTTCTCAGGAGTAGGACAAAGAGCCGATATTGGCGAAATGAAGATCTTTCGCATTTTGCCCAACAGGTATGCAGAGGCAGTTGGACCCTTTGTATTTCTTGATCATATAGCCCCCACATTACAAACAGCATCAAATAAAGGGACAGGTGCCCATCCTCACCGTGGTATTTCAACTCTTACTTACGTCCTGAATGGGGAAGATGAACATTTTGATAGTGCAGGAAACTATGCCAGGGTCTATTCGGGTGGTGTTCAATGGATGAAAGCCGGCAGCGGAATTATCCACGATGAAAGCCTGTCAGCGGATTCTAAATCAGAAAATAAACTGATTCATGGGTTTCAGTTTTGGATTAATCTGCCTGCCAGGAATAAAACAGAAAAACCAGAGTATATAGCTGTTCAAGGCGATTCCGTACCGCGAAAATCATTGACAAATGAAAGCGGCTGGATAAAAATCATTGCGGGAGAATACGAAGACCTGAAGTCGGTGATCCCCCAGTATTCCGAACAGTTTATCTATCATGTTCATTTGAATCCGGGCAAACTATTCACATTAGACACTGTGGATGACATGGAAACAGCTGCCTTTTTACCTTTGGGAAATGCAATCCTCAACGACAAAGAATTTCAAAAAGGTGAGTTTATCGAATTTGAAACCGGTAACGGGAACATCGAAGTTAAAAATAATGGGGAGGTAGCCATGGATATCATCCTTTGGGGAGGAGAAAGATATACAGAGCCCATTGTTGCCCAGGGACCCTTTGTGATGAACTCTCAGCAGCAAATAGCTGAGGCATACAAAGATTTTTATGCTGGGAAATACGGAGAAATCAAATCCGCTAATCACTAATATATGTTTGGTAAAAAACAATTAAATTCTTAACTTTACATCTCCTGTATAATGTAAATTCTTCTATGGATGAATTTTATAGATTATTATAATATTCTCGGGGTTGATAAAACGGCATCTCAGAAGGAGATCAAAACCGCTTTCCGAAAATTGGCAAGGAGGTACCATCCCGACTTAAATCCCAATGACCCCAATGCAAAAAAGAACTTTCAGCAAATCAATGAAGCAAATGAAGTATTAAGTGATCCGGAAAAACGGAAGAAGTACGATCAATACGGGAAAGACTGGCAACATGCTGAAAAATTTGAAAATGCGAAGCAATACCAGGAACAATCATCCAATAAACAAGGAAACAGTTATTCAGAGACTCATTTCCAGGGTGATTTTTCTGACTTTTTTGAATCAATGTTTGGCGAAGCCGGTCCCGGAAGGGGCAGACAGGTAAGATACAGGGGTGAAGATTACAATGCGGAATTGCACCTGAATCTGACAGATGCCTATAAAACTCAAAAACAAACAATAACGGTAAACGGGAAGAACCTGCGCATTACGATCCCGGCCGGTATTGAAAATGGTCAAACAATCAAAATTCCCGGGCATGGAGGGTCGGGAATAAATGGCGGACCAAACGGGGATCTTTATATAACCTTCTCGATAGCCAATCATCCCAAATTTAAACGGTTGGGGAATAACTTATATACGACTGTCGAACTAAATTTATATACTGCGGTGTTAGGTGGAGAAATCACCATTGATACTCTTGACGGGAAAGTGAAATTAAAGGTAAAGCCCGAAACTCAGAATGGAAGTAAAATAAAACTAAAAGGGAAAGGGTTTCCTCTTTATAAAAGTGAGGGACAGTTTGGAGACCTGTTTATTACCTATTCAATAAAAATACCTTCAAATTTAACGGCCCGTCAAAGAGAGTTATTTTCCCAACTTTCAAAATTGTAATCGAAATTGATGTCCAATGCAAACAGAAAATTTAATACTTGTCAGTGAATTCTGCCTAAATCATAATATTGAGATTTCTTTTGTTAGATCGTTGCAGGAAACTGGATTAATCGAAATTGCAACCATTGAAGAAAAGCTGTTTATCGATGGGAATCAGCTTTTGCAACTGGAGAAAATCGCACGGTTATATTATGAACTGGATATTAACCTGGAGGGTATCGATACAATATTGCATTTACTGCAACGAATAGGTTCTTTACAGGATGAAATAGTTTTTCTTAAAAACAGGCTCAGATTATATGAATCGTGAAATTTAGAAACACCTTCATTGTTATACTCAGTAATATCCAATAAATTCGGAAAGAATCAGGAATTCCGCAGAGGAGTTCCTCCCACATTTCATCCTGTTCGAAATTATCAAAGTGACTCCTGGCCAATATCCATTAAACCAAAGACTAACAGCCCAATAATTATTCTGATGGTAACTTTGTGAGTCGAAGTGTAAGATGGATAATAGAAATGTAGTGAAAGGGTTTAGAATCGGAATAATATTATAGGTTCAGGCAGGCTAAAATTGATGTGGACTTTGAAAATATAATTTGGAGACTTGATTCAAATCGTATCTTTGGCAAATCATGATCGATTTTTTAATCATTGGACAGGGATTATCAGGCAGCCTGCTGGCCTGGGAACTTATGCAACGCGGATGTTCGGTTGTCATTGTTGATAACGGAATTGAGAATGCTTCGAAGATTGCAGCAGGCCTTATAAATCCGGTAACAGGTATGCGGCTCGTAAAATCGGAAGATACTGGTATGCTTTTAACAGAAGCAAGGATTTGCTATTCACAACTGGAAGGCTTTTTTCATGAAGAGTTTTTCAGATTAAAACCAATGATCCGGATTTTCCGAAGCAAAGAAGAACTAATTGAGGCCGAAAATCGGTATAAAACCCCTGACTACAAGGAATTTATAAATTTCATCAAATCTGATGATTCTCATGTCAGCAATTTTGCAGCACCTTTTGGCTATATGGAGCAAAACCACACCGGGTATTTGTTGACCAGATCGCTTTTGGATTACATGAAAGCATTTTTTATTTCCCGAAAATGTTACAGGCGAGCTTCAATTGAATATCATGACATTCATCTTGAACCGACTTTACATTGGCAGGATATCATTCCAAGAGAGGTCATTTTTTGTGAAGGGTACCATGCGATAAAAAATCCGTGGTTTTCGTGGCTTCCCTTCCAACCGGTCAAAGGTGAGATTTTAACGATTCAACATGATGCCGAATTGCCTGATAAGATCCTTAATTACGGCAATTGGCTAATTCCCTTGAAATCAGATCAAATCAGGGTCGGGGCTACCTTCGACAGAGAGAATCTGAATGTTCACCCAACTGAAGAAGGGAAAAAAAAATTATTAAATGGAGTAAATAAGCTTTCCCCCGACTTGGACCACCTGTCGGTTATCCGTCACCAGGCAAATATCCGGCCCTGCACTCTGGACAGAAACCCTTTTATCGGTCACCATCCTATTTATAGTCAACTAGCTATTTTTAATGGGTTTGGAGCGAAGGGGAGTCTCCAAATACCCAGGTACAGCAAACATTTTGCGGATTACCTTTTAACGGGTATTCCTCTCGAATCAACCTGTAACATACAGCGTCATAATCACAAATACTTTAAGGATTAGCTAGGGTTCAGTCGGAGAAAGCTTTCTCTTCTTTTCACCAAAAGAATCTACTAACCGTTAGCCGTTGTCAATGTCCAAACCGGTTCACGGCCATTGTAATAATTGCCGCAGTTGCTGTGGCCCCAACACGGCATGCACCCGCATCTCTGACCGCTAACAATTCATCAAGGGTCCGGACTCCTCCGGCAGCCTTAACCTGCACCGACGGACCGGAATGCATGCGCATAAGTTCAATGTCCGGAATAGTAGCTCCCTTGTAATTATAATCACCATTTGGTTGTTTTACAAATCCGTAACCGGTTGATGTTTTTACAAAATCAGCACCGGCTCTGGTACAAATAGAGCAAAGCCTGATTTTGTCATCATTGTTGGTCACAAAATCATTTTCAAAAATAACTTTAATCAGGGCACCATTAGAATGGCAAATATCGGTAATAACTTTAACCTCATTTTCAACATATTCCCAATCTCCACCTAAGGCCTTGCCAATATTGATTACCATATCGATTTCGGTTGCTCCCTCCTCACACGCCTGTTTGGCTTCAAACATCTTTACTTTAGTAGTACTATTTCCGTGAGGAAAGCCGATGACACATCCTACCTTTACATCAAAGCCCTTTAATAATCCGGCTGCCTGCTTTACTGCATAAGGCTTAACGCACACTGATGCAACATTATAGGTGATTGCAACATTGCATTCCCGAAGTATATCGGCATCCGTAAATGTGGGATGTAAAATGGAATGATCAATCATTTTGGCCAATTCTATAACTTCATTTCTCATCCTGACAATTTTAGATTAGTTTTTGCAAAAATCGCTATATCAACGAACATAAACAATTCATAATTAAAAAACTATCGTCGCTCGTTATAAACCCCAAGTTCTGAGATTGTCGGATTTGCTGTAAAGCTGTCAAACAGAATCCTTATTTTACTTCCCCATACACGATCGAAGCGATGAATTTTTACGGTGCGGGGGTTTGTCCCTTCAAAAACAGTTTCCCATTTCTCATGAGTAAAATATTGTATGCGATATTGTTGAATTCCCTTTTTCGCCTCCGTAATTGTTACCAGATTAAATGGTTTTTCAATCCCCAGATCCACTTGGTACCAGGGATTTTTCATATGCATATTCGATTCCCAATAAGTTTTAAAATCATCGTCATTTCCCAGGTCAGAGATCTGCATATCCCAGCTCCAGGATGAATCAGCAGGTTTATGTTTGGCAATATTGGATGAAATGACCGGAGCTTCGCAGTTGGCAAGCGGAGCAACCGGGCCTTGATTTTTCCATAAAGCGCCAATCTCTTTCAAAACAGCAAGTGCATTATCGTCGATTAATCCCTGTTGATTGGGTGCCACATTCAAAATAAAATTACAAAATGCATTGTTTAAGGAGATAATATTGCTATTTACAATATATCCGGCATCTTTAACAGGGCTGGTCGGAAAATCTTTCTTCCAGAACCATTGGCTATTAACTGGAAGGCACGACATAGACGGTAACTGATTATTTTCCTTGTCCATTTTTTCTCCGGCATTTTGTTCGTATGATTTGATATCGCTGTAGAATAATGCCGAGGCAGGGTACTTTCCAGCATTTAAATCCATAATCAGGCAATTGGGCTGAAGCGATTTGATCAAAAGATAAATATCTTCGAAAGGAATTTCATCATAGCTGATGCGTGCCCAGGGCGATTCCCAACCATCGATGAAAAGAGCGGTAATCTCTCCATAATTGGTAAATAACTCCCGGATCTGCTCCTTGACCATTTCCACATGTTTTTGGGTAATATGGCCTGGACGAAGATAATGATGAGTATCCAGAATCGAATAGTAAAGCATAACCTTTAAACCCTGAGCGCGAAAGGCATCTGCAAATTCCTTGACAACATCCCGTTTTATGGGACTATTCATCACATTGTAATCGGTCGATCTGGTATTCCACAAGCAAAATCCACTGTGGTGCTTTGTGGTCAGACAGCCATAGCTCATATTTGCAGATTTTGCTGCAACTGCCCATTGATTGCAGTCCAACATGGTTGGATTGAAAGCACTAACCGGAGTATTTGGGTCAGGCCAGTCATCGGTAGAAAAGGTTGGAATATTGAAGTGAATGAACATTCCGAACCTCAGGTCTGCGAATTCCTGCTGGAGAGTATGCAAGGATTTTTGTGCAGACAGGCTCAGAAAAAGTAATGCCAGGAGAAGAAAAGTTATGGTTTTTTTCATAAGCTTTAACAATAAAAAAAGAAAGGGACTCCTTTCTTTTCCATTTCTTTGGTAATCAACCTTTTTATGCCCAGTGGCTTAATTGGCGCAGATTGTTCCGGAAACGGCGAATTCTTTGAATAGCAGGGGAATAGTAAAGACGACGTACTTTCGGAAATTCGATTTTACTAAATTCATATCCTTCAGCCTTTAAAGCCTTAATTGCGCGGGGAAGTACCCAAAATAGGTGGTTTGCAGCTTTTTTTGAATCATGGAAGGTGATTATGCTTCCGGCCCTGGCAAAATCCAGTACATTCTGGAGAACCTCTTCCTTTGTAATATTCTGGTTATAGTCACATGAAATCACATCCCACATAACTATTTTATACTTGCCTGAAAGGTAACGGTATTGAGCCCTCTTTAACCATCCGTGTGGCGGCCGGAAAAGATTCGACCCTATTAACCGATCAGCCTGAACGATATCCTTATAATAGGTAAGATTATCTGATTTAAGTCCCTGCAAGTGGTGATAAGTATGATTTCCGACAGCATGCCCTTCATCAATGATCTGCTCAAAAATTTCAGGATATCTGAATACATTCTCACCAACTGCAAAAAAAGTCGCTTCAATATTATTTTTGCGTAAAAGATCTAATACCCAAGGTGTTACCTCCGGAATAGGACCGTCATCAAAAGTGAGATACACCGTTTTTGAATTCTCGGGCATCCGCCAAATGGCTAGTGGAAACCATTTGGTAATATATTGCGGAAGGTGAACCTGAAGTTTAAATCTCATTCCCTGGATTTTCTATCGACCCAATTATTGCTAATAAGGGTCAAAAGTATATAATTCTATTCATAATAAACCAATAAATTATTTTTTTAATCCCTGACCAGCTAATTCAGGCTGGTAAATGGAAAGTAAATTATTTAATCTTGTGGCAATCTCATCGCTTAATACCTTCTCTCCATAGTGTTCAGAAAGGTTACTCAACTCCCGCATGATATAAAACGAGCGTTGCAGCTCATCCTGAACCAATGCCCGGAAGCGTGGCTCCAGGGTGAAATAGTATTTCAACTCCTCTTCGCAATTTCGGGCCATTACTTTCGCAACCTCGTTCCCTTTGATAGCAGCTGAAGGGAAAATATTTGCCCCAATGGATAAACTGTCTGTGGTGGCATTTTTAACGAGAGTGTGGGCTGCCCTGTAGTACGATTCAACCATAAGCAGGTTAAAATAGTTATAGGTAACTTTTTTATCAGGAACTAATTCATTGCAACGATCGAGGACTGCGATTGCTGAATCGCGTTTCCCCTGGTCAAGCAAGCCATTGGCCAATTTGACAAAACTGTTCCGCACATTCATCGACATGCGAATATTATTCTCGTCCAGGTAAACCTTGGGATCGTTCATATTCCCCCACTTGAACTTATTGATGATATTATTATACATCACATCGGTCCTTATACCGCCAACCTGACCACCCGATGAAGGAGTCTTAACCGGGACAAGACGATATGCAAACCCTTCTGTTTGAAAATAATCCTGTAAATTCAGGTATTTCTCGCGTCCCACGGTTATGGCGAAATAGATAGGTCGTTTCCAGTTATTGTTGGCAATCATATCCAGAATCATCAACTCATCCTTGGTTACATAATTCCCGGTCAGCTTTATCTCCATCTGGGGAACAATCTTGTCTGCATCCTTCGGATCGATGACATTATTGGCCAAAACAGCAGTCTTGTCAACCGGATAAAACAATTGTTTGGAAGGGATAAAAGAAGCGTTATCAGCCTGTTGAAGTTTAGTCCCAGGATCATCGGAGCGAACAAAATCCATAGCCTCCTTTAGATTCACCGGCCGTTTGATCTGATCGAGCACATAAATGACATCGCGGGTTCCCTGTAGGTACTGATTGTGTTCAAATTTAATGGGAAGCGGATCTGATTCATAGGCCTTCCGCTTCATCTGATCAACATACCAGTCGGTTTGAAAATAACTCAAATTACAAACCCGCACATCAGTGCGGACCCCTTCAACCATCTGGGCATACCACAAAGGAAACGTATCATTATCTCCGTTGGTAAAAATTATCGCATTTGGGGCACATGATTCAAGGTAATCACGTCCAAGATCACGAGTTGTATACCGACCGGATCGATCATGATCATCCCAGTTCTGATCGGCCATCACACATGGAACTGCAACAAGTGATAAGGCAGTTGCCAGAATAGCACTGGTTTTGGCCGGTGAAACCTTATTCAGAAGCTGATATAACGAGAGGACTCCTAACCCTATCCAAATAGCAAAGGCATAAAAAGACCCCGCATAGGCGTAATCCCGCTCTCTGGGCTGTAGTGGCTCCTGATTCAGAAAAACTAAAATTGCCAGACCAGTCATGATAAACAGAGCCATCACAACCCAAAAGTCCTGTTTCCCCTTAAGACCAGCATTAACCTGAAAAAACAAACCGAGTAAACCGAGAATTAAAGGGAGCATGTAATACTTATTCTTCCCCCGGTTGTTAGCCAATGTCTTGGGCAGGTGGTTCTGATCTCCGAGCCGCATGGAATCAAGGAAATTAAACCCTGTGATCCAGTTCCCATTCAGGATATCGCCATAACCCTGGTTATCATTCTGACGTCCGGAAAAATTCCACATAAAATAACGCCAATACATCCAGTTAATCTGGTAAGAGAAGAAAAAGCTGAGGTTCTCCATGAACGTAGGCTTCATAACCCGCTGGGACTCCCCTTCCCTGTTCGTTACCTGAATGGGAGTTCCTTTTATATTTGCCCAGCTCTGGTACTCTTTGACGTGATCGGGTGTCGAACTGTACATCCTGGGGAAGAAGGTCATGAACCGGCTGTCGTAATTTGCAGATTGCTTATAATCAGCAATTTCATATTTACCATTCCGCTCTACATAGTTAGCACTACCTTTTGAATACGGATTCTCGGTATCAAGAGGAGCATTATAATACTGACCGTATAATAATGGAGTAGACCCATACTGGTCACGGTTCAGATATGAAAGCAACGAAAAGACATTGTCAGGATTATTCTGATCCATGGGTGGATTGGCTATTGACCGAATCATAATTAACGCATAGGAAGAATAACCGATTAACATAACAGCTAAACCCAGAATGATGGTATTTGCAAGTATTTTCTTCTTTTGAACGGTATATTTTACTCCCCAGACGATCAGGCTGACGAGCAGCACCATATAGATAATCGTGCCGGTGTTGTAAGGAGCACCAATCCCATTTACAAATAGGAGTTCAAACCATTGGGCCAGAATTAAAACTCCGGGAATAAATAAATAAAGCACAAAGGCGACCAATAAAGTCGAAATTGCTACTGCAATAACAACACCCCAGGGAGTCGTTTGATATTTTCGGAAATAGTAAACCAGAACAACGGCGGGAATTGCCAATAAATTCAGTAAGTGAATCCCAATTGAGAGGCCAATCAGGTAACTGATAAGGATAAGCCAACGGTTGGCATACCTATCGTCTGCTTCATTTTCCCATTTGAGGATACACCAGAGAACAAGTGCCGTAAACAAGGAGGACATGCCGTAAACTTCAGCCTCAACAGCAGAGAACCAGAAAGTATCAGAGAAAGTATAAGCCAGTGCGCCAACTGCTCCGGCACCCAGAATAGCAATCATCTGGGGCAGTGAAGGTTCTGAATCCGAATCGGTCATGATTTTTTTGGCCATATGGGTAATGGTCCAAAAGAGGAAAAGGATGGTAAAAGCACTAGCCAAAGCTGTCTGTATATTAGCCATAATCGCAACATGGTCAGGACTTTTTGCAAACATCGTAAAAATGCGTCCCATGATCATGAAAAGTGGTGCGCCCGGAGGATGACCCACCTGAATACTAAAGGCAGTTGTAATGAATTCGGGGCAATCCCAGAAACTGGCGGTTGGTTCAATGGTACTCAGGTAGACAATCGCCGCAACAATAAAAATAAACCAACCAACGACAGTATTATAAAACGCATATCCTTTTATCCTCATAATCAATCTATTGTAATTGCAATTTTAGTGTTATATCCGAATTTGGCAAATTTTATATGACCAAAAAGTATGCGAAGATATTAATAATCTTTTTAGACACGGCTCTATTATTCTTTACAATACCATAAATTAACTTTTAATTCGTTTAAGAAACGCCCATGATAAAAAGGGACAAAAAAAACGATTGTTTCTATTTTTTATCTCCGATCGGTTTGCAACAAAAAAAAATTAGTACTTTTGCAGCCGTCTTAAATAATAAGACTTTATAGATTGACCCGTGGTGTAATTGGCAACACGTCTGGTTTTGGTCCAGAAGAGTTCAAGTTCGAGCCTTGACGGGTCAACCATTACTTTGTCCTGTGGTGTAATTGGCAACACGTCTGATTCTGGATCAGAAGAGTTCAGGTTCGAAACCTGACAGGACAACTTAATAATCAAACACTTATCTATTTATTTAGGTAGGTGTTTTTTGCTTCTTGCCAGGTTCTTGCCAGGTTTTGGGGGATTTCAAGGATTTTGGGAGATCAATTAAGATGAATTTTCGGCCGGGAAATGACCCCAAAATTTGGATTCTTTGACAGTTTTCAACGATATTTTTTTCCCAATTGAACTAATCTATACCATCGGATTATTTATTACTCCTTGCATCAAGATCATCATGATAGAACGACTTTCATACCCGATCACCTATAGATTTACCCTGACGATCATGTTGAATCATTCACACTGAGTAACAAACATCCAAAAATAAACGTTTCAATGGTGATGGTTCCTGGATAAAGGTTGGTGGATTTAACACCGGCCTTTCCAATTTTCATTCAATATCTATTGGTCATACCCGACGATCATGTTGAACCATACACACTGGGTTATATGAACTTCAAATATTAAACGTTTCAATAGTGATGGTTCCAGTGAGGACTAGCCTATCGCAACATGATAGTACGCAGACTATTTTGTTTTTGTATGTTTCAGTTAATAGTTCCATGCACCAAAATTACAATTTTTTCCTCTTTGGTTCTGGCTTATCCAGGTTAGGTTATGGCAGATTTTATTCTGTCTTTTTGCTGGCAGTTGTATTTTATTTAGAGATTTTATTGTTTCAGAAGTGTATTCAGCAAGAAATTTCAGTTGCTGATTGTTTTACAGAACCGGGGTTTTCTCGTTTAAAATAAAATAGCCTTTGCCCATCTCAACCTTTCTGGGTTGTGGAATGATGTTTATTTGTTGCGCTGAAAGAGAAACATAAAGGCATATTAAAAAATAATGTCGCTGATATAATTTTTTAATTCATAATGCAATGCCATTTAGTTAACGTATTTATGATACCATTTGCGGTTCAAAGAGTAAGGTCTTTTGAGTTTCAGGTTCAATCCTGCTTTTGATCAACATATTTCAGAGTGACAGGTCCAAAAAGACCGGAACTTATCAATGCTGAGTCCTTAGTGAAATAATTCCATGTTGTGAAGCAATATCTGCCTGTTGAAGGACGCGGGCGGTCTTTTACAAACCAGTCGGGGAACCTTTTCATCCATGACCCAGCGGCATTAAAGTAAGTTGCACTTGGGTTCCATTCCGTTTCCTGTGGTTCGTTCTCGTCCCCGATCAGACGATTGGCCCACTCATTGGTAACTTCGATTTCCAGAATGTTGCCCTTTTCTTTAAGAAGCTTCCAGGATACCTCTACATTCCATGGGGCTGTCCAGATTACGCCCAGGTCTTTGCCATTCAATCTGACTTTTGCGATATGTTTTACCATACCCAGATCGATTAGAAGAGATTCCCTTTTGCCGGTGTTTAACGGTACATCAAACTCTGTTCTGTATGTAGCTGTACCACTGTAATATTTTATTCCCTTCTCAGGTCGAAGCGTCCAGTCTTGAAGGTTATCGAATAAGACCGGTTCACCAGGTCCTCCCCATTTCGGATCAAAGGAAACTTTCCATGGGCCTTTAATCTCTGCAACCTGCTTCGTATCAGGGAAATTGCTTCCTTCCGCTCCTCTGCTTTTCTCTTTTTCCCTGAAAACAATGAAAAAGCTTTGGGCATCGTCAAACTTCAGTGGAATTGAAGTTCTGGCTCCAGAATCACGATAGAAGTAAAGCTTACGCATTGTCCCCTTAACCGGATCCCATAGTTCAGGTTGCATCCCTGTTATCCTGAAGCTGCATGAAGCGTTTCCCATATTGTGGGAGGTGTTTGCTACAAAGAAGATGTCGGTATTGCCCATTTTCCGGTGTATGTGACCAAGTTTTATCACCCCGGTGGTATCCGATACGGCGAAGTCATTCTCTGTTTTATCAATTCTTCCCCATTGAAGAAGAGCCTGGCATTTCTGCCAGTATACGAACATTGCCCTGGCAGGTTCCCACCAGGTCTGGGTTCGGTCGAAATGAGTGCCCCAATGGCCCATGGTGAGACCTGGCTTGTATTTGTCGGCAAACGGCTGATGCGTGTACCGGTGAATTACCAACCTGTTGACACCAGCGCAGTAGGAGGCATCGGCAATCGGTTTTAGCCATGCCGGATACTCCGACCACTTACTGTACCACGGCTGTCCTGTCAGTCCCTCAGCGTCGATAATGTTTTTTCCTGCCTTTCTCAGAGCGGCAATAGTAGGTTCAAGTTCGAATGGGGTAAATACGCCTTTGTCAGTCCAGAATTCGACCATCACCTTATGTACAAGAGGCATTATCTCATTATTGTCCCACGGTCCGCCGTAAGGCTCTGAAAGGAAAGTCAAACCGGCATCCGCAAGTTTTTTGCTGATTGTTGTGAAATACACATCTCGGTACAGATCCTTCATAGTCTGTAGAAAATCGTTTCTGAACTTAAGTGAATCCTTAGTTGTTCCTACTTTTCTTCCCGCAAAGATGGGAAGCCATAGCCTGATATCATAACCCCTCCTGCTGTTGAACTCTTCAGGCATCTTCGGGGTCCATCCGGGTATCCCGGCTTCGTAACTGTCGAAATGTACATGGGTGAATCCGGTACCAACCAGATCCCCAAGATGTTTCTTTATCTCACCGATAATATGGTCCATGTGGAATTCAACAGCTTCCCTGCTCATCTTGTCACATTCAAGACCTGTGGCCTGCCACTGTGCCGGAAATATCAGTGATCCTTTTGTTGTATGACCGAACCTGTAAACAGTCCAGTCACCAGCCGGCGCATCCCACATTAGTGTTCCGTCGGGCTGCATTTTCCCAGTTAGATCAATGACATCTGCGACAGTGATATCGCCTCTTAGCGGAACTGCAACAACAGCAGCATCCTTGTAATATGTTTTTCTGGCTTTAATTACAGGGACCTCCTCCTTCCCTGTTTCCCGGTTATATTGATTGAAAGGATGGTTGGCTTTAGGATCAACCTTAGGTTTTTCAAGTATGAGCACCACCTTTTTTCCTCCGGTTGCATTCTGCTGCGACCAGCAGAGATCCTGCATCGAGAGTTCCGGAGTGATCCATACGCCACCACTCGTTTCATATCCGGGGCAGTTGAACATGCCGAAATCCATGCCCAGTCTTTTCGATTCCTCTGCTGCGAACCTCACCATCTTCCACCATGGCTCTGTCCAAGATATAATTTCCGGCCCGGGACGATTGGAAATTTCCGCGGGAATATCTGTAGTAACGTCAGCAAGGCTGAACATCGTTGTCCGGCTGAATCCAGCCTTTTTCAGAGTTTCAAGGTCTTTGGTGATTCCCTCTTTCGTAATATTTGATCCCATCCACATCCACAATACTCCGGGTTTTGCCTCCTCAGGAGGATTAATGAAGACAACTTCAGGATCATCCTGGCGATTTTTACATCCTTCCATAAAAATGTTCAGCATTACAATAATAATTGCAGCTAAAATTGTTCTTTGTCTCATTATAATGACTTTTAATTTGATTGTCAATTTGGCACTATCTTGAAATAATTAATATAGCATTAAATTGTAAAATTACTTAATTTTTAAAAGTTATTGTTCAGTTGGATACTCAAAAGATGCCGACTACTTTGCTGATTATGCTTTGTGCAAATCTTAATAAATAAAGGCTCCCTGCTTTCAAATAAGAAGCTGGGAGCCTTTTAAAATTATTCTACAAAAAAATAAGTCAATATCTACCTCAATTCTCTCATTGATTATTTATAATAGAAGAGATAAAGTGATAACCACAATAGCTAATGTTTGAAGGATTCCGGAATACCTGGATAACCAATGTAACGGTACTTGTCCTGTAACGTGCTTTCATAGTATGAAACACATTTCATATTTGCAGGGACCCAAAAAATAGGTGAAGTATAATTGTCTTCATTTGCAACTTTGGACATGGCAGCTTAATTTGTGGCTGACTCAGCGCCTGGATATGGCCACCTTTCAATCATGGGTGCAATATTCATTGATTCGGAGAATTTATCCAAGGGGATTTTTGGATGTCTGGTCCTTCTCAGTTCCGCGAACACCTCAAAGTAATCATGGAGATTAAAGTGAACATATTTTTGTCCCATAATAACTTCCATTTTGTCTTCCAGACCCGCCGCAGTGTCATAATCATCAGCTATTTCATTGACATATTGATCTACTACACTTTGACTTGGTACAGCAGGCTTTAAAAAGCTACTGTTGGTACTATTAATGACATCCCAATTTGAAAAACTGTTGATATAATTGGATTTGCCGGTTAAATTGACCACCCCACGCCGTTTTAAATTGACCACACTGTGCCGGTGTAATTTGACCACCAATTTTGAAGAGCTATATGAATGATCATCTCAATATCTAGATTAGTGTTTTACAAAATTAAAATTATTTATTCTGATTCAATAGTTTAGGTGACTTTGTTTTTTTGTGTTGGTTAAGCCGATTCTCCAGTCCTTAAATATTCCAAAATTAAACGAATCCATATTTATGAAGTTAGGCGAGGTTGGTGGAAGTACCACTGTTCTTTCCAATTTTCATTCAATATCCATTGGTCGCTACCTGACGATCTCTTTGAACCATAGACACTGGGTTATATGAACTTCCAAAATCAAACGTTTCAATGGTAATGGTTCCTGAATAAAGTTTGGTGGATTTAACACCGATGTTTTCTTACTCCCCATCAGTTGTAAATTATTCTGATTGATTGGAATGCCTTCAGCTACATGGAATCGCTCTTAAGATTGTCCACTTATTGTCTGGTCGAATTGGTCGGTAAATATCGAATATACCTATAAAGGCTTCCGCAAAGGAAGGTCAGACTATCTGATGTATCCCTGTTGTCCCTTTTTTACCTAAATCTCAATTTGTGTAATCTACTGTATTTGAGGATACGATAAGTGAATTTTTTAGTGAAAATCCATTTTATTATTCTGCAATTAGTCATCCGAGCATTTTCATGCTCGAAAATTATAGAAAACGCGAAGAATTTGATCTCTTAAGGTTGAAAAAACGGGAACAAATTCGTAGAATGATAGACATCATTGGTAAATATCACTTAATTAAATTGTTAATCAATGTTAATATATATTAATTATGAAATGTATATAATATTAATATTAATATATATATGATATTTTATAAATTGTTTGTTTATTTATTATTTTTATTCTTTAAACATTATTCCAAAATCTGTTGTTTATTTGCAATACAATTTAAAACAATTCTAAACAATTAAAAATTCATATCATGAAAAATTACCTTAAACTGTTTTCGGTAGTATCGATAATCGTACTAATATTGGCTTCGGTGAGCTGCAAGAAAAGCTCAACTTCAGGTGGAATGACCACACACTTCATTACAGATGTGGCCTCTTCAAATCCTAATTTCTCAGATCTTGTTGCGGCACTTAAAAGAACCGGATTAGATAAAGCTCTTGAGAATGGTTCTGCCAGCTTCACCGTGTTTGCACCAACTAATGCGGCATTTGCCACACTACTGGGGGAACTTAATGTTACATCTGTAAGTCAAATTCCAGTTGGTACCTTGACCGAAGTTTTGTTGAATCATGTGATTTCAGGGTCATTGACAGCATCCCAGCTTAAATCAGGCTACTATTCCACACTGGCAGCAGGCCCTTCGAAAGGTTATACTCTATCCATGTATGTTGACCTGATGGCTAAAAAAATAAATGACGGTGCAAATATTACCCAGACCGATATTATTGCTGATAATGGTGTAATTCATGTTATTGATAAGGTACTCTTACCGATGACCATTGCCGATAATGCCGTTGCTAATTCCTCATTCACCTCTCTCGTTGCAGCACTTCAAAAGGCTAACCTGGTATCCGCTTTGGCAGATACTTCAAAGAGATATACAGTTTTTGCACCAACAAACGATGCGTTTACAGCACTATTAACCTCATTAGGGACTTCACTTAGTAATCTGACTGCGGGAACATTATCTCCAATACTTCTTTATCATGTCTTACCTGGATTTATTCCTGCTGCTTCTGTAAAAGCAGGTTATTTCCCTACTTTAAGTACTGCATTTGGCAAAAATATGGATGTTCAGGTTGCCGTTGGAAGCGGGGTTCTTTTAAACAACAGCTCAAACGTTATTGCAACTGATGTTGTTGCGACAAATGGTATTATCCATGTCATCGACAAGGTTCTTCTTCCTCCTACTGTGGTTGATCTTGCAACTCAAAATAGTATTTTCAGTACCCTTGTTCTTGCGGTAGTCAAAGCTGATCTGGCAACAACCTTAGCCGGAACTGGTCCGTTTACCGTTTTTGCACCGACCAATGATGCTTTCACCGCCTTATTCGCTGCCTTAAAAGTAAGCGGTATTGATGCCCTAACAAAGGATCAGCTTACCCCGATTCTTCTGGCGCATGTGGTCAGTGGAAATGTTCAGTCAGGCGATTTAGTGTCCGGATCTGTTCCAACATTGAATAGTGTAGCACCTTTAAAAGTAACAGTTAGCGGCAGCGGTGTAACTCTTAATGGAAATATCAATGTCGTCCTTGCAAATGTTCAGGGATCAAATGGGGTGGTACACGTCATTGATAAAGTGATCGTTCCTTAAGGCACAGTTTGCTCTGGTTTTTCAATGAGCAATTCCCCGGAAAGTTTTAGTCATTGCTTAGAGATCATTGACTCTCAGTAAGTTGATTGGAAAACTTCTCCGGGGAATTTTACCAAAATGATATAGCGACCAATTTTTATCGAATTATATTGATTCCGGATAAATGAATGTCGATCATATGCATATTGGGACAAATTTGAACAAGGTTCCTTCAACTATTAAAATTGCAATTTTTACTTTTACACATTCATCCTACAATTCATCACGATCAATGTCAACTTATTCTATAAAGGATCTTGAAAAATTATCCGGTATAAAAGCCCATACAATCCGGATTTGGGAACAGCGATACCATTTAATTGAGCCTAAAAGAACTCCTACCAATATTCGGTATTATTCGGATGATGACCTGGTGAAACTGATGAATACCTCCCTATTAAATCAGAACGGCTACAAAATTTCAAAAATAGCTCAACTGAATGATAGCAGAATTAAAGATATGGTAATCAAACTAAACACTGGAGAACCATCATTGACTATTCAGTCTTCCAATCTGGTTAAGGCGTTAATCGAAGCAGATGAGCTGCTGTTTAATCAGGTCTTTGAAACTTCTGTTGAGAATCTGGGATTTGAAATTACGATTGAACAATTGTTGTTCCCGCTCCTGGAAAATATAGGTACCTTATGGCTGGCTGGCACCATATGTCCGGCACAGGAACACTTAATCTCGAATCTGATTCGTCAAAAATTGATGGTTGCAATTGATCAGCAAAGGGTAAAAACCGAAAGCAAACTTCCAAGGATTTTATTCTATCTTCCTGAAGGGGAGTTTCATGATATAGGTATTCTGTATTACAGTTATCTGGCCCGAAAGGCAAATTTTGAAGTGATCTATCTTGGAACTTCAGTCCCTTTCCGTGATCTTGAGAAAATGGATCAGATCCGCCCCTTTCAGTTGATTTTTACTTCGTTTGTGACTTCCCAGGGGGAAGATACCATGGCCCAAAGGATCGAAAAAAAGCGCAAAGCCTTTCCGGATAAAATATTTTTAATCAGTGGATGGCAGATTAAACAGGAACAACCATTTCTGCCTAAAAACTTTTTTAAAGTTTCTTCCTCTGCCGATTTAAAGAAAGCCCTGGATTATTTTCTCAAAAGGGAAAACCGCAAACAAGATTACAAAAGCTACGCTTCTGACCATCTTTAGCCAACTAAATATTCGGAACCCCTTATCCAAGATCGTCAAATTTTTTCACTGATTAAAACGATCAATTTAACCTGATCTTGCGTGAACAATTTAGTCAGTAGTCCCCTTGGCTATCAGATTAAGTTGAAACTCGTTCAGGTAATCCGTTAATATTTTCCAGGAGAGGGAACAACAATTAGTAATTTCACTTGTCCCTTACTTCTCTTAGAATCGTTTGACATAGCCATGGCAGTAAGGCGTTTGCCCTTCTTTTTCGTAATACTGCTGATGGTAATCCTCTGCTCTCCAAAAGGCACTGGCGAGAGTGACTTTTGTTACCACATTGTATCCTTTTTGTTCCAGCAATCCAATGAGTTTCACAGCTGTTTCCTTTTGTTCTTTGTTCCGGTAAAAAATTTCAGAGCGATATTGGTCACCAATATCAGGCCCTTGACGGTTAACTTGCGTAGGATCGTGTATTTCAAAAAACATCCTGACAACAGCATCATAACTGGTTTTGGCAGGGTTGAAAATTAACCGGACCGCTTCGGCATAACCGGTCGTATGGCTGCAAACTTCTTTATAAGAAGGGTTCTTAACATGGCCACCTATAAACCCAACTTCCGTTGAAATAACTCCGGGGATTTTGTGCATATAATATTCTACACCCCAAAAACAACCTCCTGCAACAATAGCTGTATCAGCCTCAGCGTCATTTTTTACTGAAGCAGGCACGAACTCGAGCGAAATTGAATTTACACAGTGGCGCGTATTCTTGCTGGTGAATCTTTCTCCCATAAAAACATGCCCCAAATGCGCCCCGCAATTTAAACATAAAATCTCAGTCCTTTCTCTATCAGCATCGGAGACATGTGTCACTGCACCTTTTATTTCGTCATCAAAACTTGGCCAGCCACATTCCGATTTAAATTTGTCGGACGACAGGTATAATGGCGCTCCACACTGCTTACAGATGTAAGTTCCCTTTTCGGAAAAATCATTGTACTTTCCACTAAAAGGGCGTTCCGTCCCTTTATAAAGGATTACCCTTTCTTCTTCCGCAGTTAACTTATGAAGTTTCATGGCCGTTGTTTTTTTCGTTGTATCCTGAGCACATCCTGATGAAAAGAATAGTACTGCTATTACTATTATTGCTATATTTTTCATAGTTGTAATTTTGAAATTGCATCATAAATATCTAATTAACCTTTTTAGTTGAACTCAAAAAATGGTGGAATTCGCCATTGCTGAATTTATTACGATTGAAGGAGAGGATAGAGATGTTGTAGTTAAATTATTGAACGTTTTCCCTTTTTTTTAAGCTTGATGGCTCAAAAGCCATCAAGCTCATTTTGAACATTTATTGGATGGTAATTTTGATGATGTTACTTAACGTTGGTAGCGTTGTGAACGCATTCGGATTCGGGACGGCTTGTATGGGGACGTTTTCAGAGAGTGGTGTGCCAGCTAAATTAAATTGTGTTACGCCCGCACCGGGAAATTGGTTAATGGCAGTTCCGTCGTCAAACAACCCAATGCTTGCAGATACATCACCTATCACCGTAGGATCTACATCATTTCCAGTAGTAGCAAAAAACCAGTCATTTGAAAAACCATACATCGTCGCTATGGCGACTCTGTCACCTGCTGAAACAGATAACATCTGAGATACCCTTCCGCCTGCTGCCCCATTGATTTTTGGAAGTAAAACTGTATTTGTAGGCTCTTTGAGCACATATACATTTTTAACCCCAGATTTTAATCTCAATGCACTTGCCAAAATATCGGCATTGCCTTTTTGTGCTAAATCTTTCAATCCTTCGCCTCGGTCATTTTCACCTGTTTTGTAGAACGGATTTACTGGTCCTCTATAAATTACCACCAATACGGGCGATAAAGGTGTGAAAATACCAGTTTGGCTTGATAAATAAGTGCTTAGGACAGTATTATCTCCTTTTTCAGCAATATTGGTAAGGCCATTAGCAGTTTGTTGTCCTGCGGTATAAATGGCATTGGGAAGTAATTGGTTTCCCCCTGCAACATACGAAATTGCCCAAACACCCGGACTGAAAGGCGTTTGATTGGCGGTACCACCCGAATTATTTGTAATGGTCAATGTAAACTGTGAATTGCCATTATATGCAAGTGAAACATTCATAAGTTGTGATGCAGCCAGGTAAGTGTTACCATAATCATCTGTTCCATTGACTTCTTTGATGTTTTTGATCGTTGCTTCGGCTGTTCCGGGGTGTGTTACGGTCATTCCGGGTGCCTGGTTCACCCTTGTACCATTGTCCCACAGTTTAATTTGTGAAGAAACATCGCCGGTAATAGGTGTTCCATCATCATTATACAATTTGATGCCTGGATTGGCAGGAGCGAAAAACAAATCGTTACTCCAACCATACATGCTTGCAAAGGTGATGAATTGATTTTTTGCCGCATAAAACGAAAACGACACAGACTGTCCCGGAAAAACAACGGGTGGAGTTCCTGTCCCCATAAAAGTGCCGGATTCTACCAATGGTTTGCTATCCAGCACATTTTCTATCGTGATGGTATTATTTTGCACAGCAACATTATCTTTTTTACAAGATGCGAAGGATGTTGCAATGGCCAATGCCAGGATTGATCTCAAGATACGTGTTTTCATAATTTTCTATTTTTAAAATTTGTTTAACAAAGGACGGTCCTAAGTATCACAAAGAAGTCACAGAAAATTAAAGAAACCTTAACGTTTTTAAGCAGCACCAATCATGGGTAGTGTAAAGGAGAAAGTTGTTCCCTTACCTGATTGGCTTGTGACATAAATGCTGGTTTGATGAAGATCAATTATTTTTTTAACGATAGCCAGGCCCAAGCCCGTGCTTTCGCTATATTTTTTTCCTCTATAATACCGTTCAAAAATATAGGGCAATTCATCATGCTCAATTCCTTCACCACTATCGGCAATACTAATTTCCACTTTCCCAGGAGCATCCTGCCGGATGTCTATATTGATATAATCACCCTCTTTACAAAATTTTATAGCATTATCGATAAGATTTTGTAAAACCCTGTCAATTAGCAAAATGTCTGCCTCAATCATAGGTAGGTCTTTAGGAATAAATGTATTGATACTAACCCCTTTTTTCTGCGTGATAATCCTGTATTTATTAGCTATGTCTGAAACAAGTTCAGTAATAGAGAAAGGTTCGGGATTGAGTTTAACCTGGTTAGTTTGAAGCTTTGAAAGTTCAAACAGTTCACTCACCAGTTTTTTTAGCTTATCGCAGTTTGCATAAATAACTTGCAAATATCTGAATTGTTCGGAGGCTTCGATTGTATCTCTTTTGAGGATAAGGGTTTCAGCGTACCCCTGGATAGAGGCTATGGGTGTTCGAAGATCGTGCGATACATTACTAATAAGCTCTTTACGGAATTCGTCCGTTTCTTTCAATTCCTGTATGTTTTTAGTTAAAGTATCGGCCATTTCGTTAAATGCTAATCCAATAGTATCTAATTCGTTGTTATTTTTAACTGCAATCCTGGCCTCAAGATTACCCAATCGATATTGTTGAATCCCATTTACAATTATATTCAGCTTGTTCGTAATAAGCCATATAGCCAAGAGACCTACCACCGCGGACACTAACAAAATAGTAATCACAGAACGAATTGACAAACCAAGGATATAGCTACCAATAACCATTTGGGCCGCTGAAACATATTCTTGGCTTGCCAAAACAATGTAAATATAGCCAGTAAGGTTTCCTTCTTCTTTAACCTCTGCAGTAGAAAATGTTTTCTTTTCATTAGGATTCCGCGGATCATCGCCATAAATTATTTTATGCTGCTTATCACTTAGAAATTGATGAATTGGATCAAGCGATACTGTTTCAAGTTTTACAACCTTTTCGGGAGCTACATAGCTAAGAATTTTGCCATTGGTATTCAGTAAATAAACCTCAACGCTTGGATTGATGACCATCATCGAGTGCATAATGTCAGCCACTGCTTCCTGGTTTACTTTTCCACTTTTAAAATTAGGTTTAATTACATCTATTGTCGTTTTTGCAAGATCCCAGCTTAATTTCTGGTTCACTTCTACCGAATAATTGCGCGCCGAATTAACAGCGATATACAATGTAATAGCGGTAAATGCGACCAATATGAGGAGAAATATTGCCGATATCTGCCAGTAGAGACTGTTGAATTTCCTGTTTTTTGTAAGTTTCATTGTGTATTGCATTAGAATTTCATGATTGTCTAAATCTATACCCGACTCCCCATGTGGTGAGCAGGAATTCAGGCTCATTGAGGTTTTGTTCTATTTTTGTACGAAGGCGGTTTATGTGAGAGTTTACAGTATGTTCGTATCCTTCAAACTGATATCCCCAAACCTGGTCGAGTAACTGTGTTCGGGTGTAAGTTCTTCCAGGGTTAGAGGCAAACAAAATCAACAAATCAAATTCCTTTGGTGAAAGTTCAATGCGTTTACCACGCACTTCGACATTTCGAAGGGTAACATTTATATAAAGACCCTCGCATTTAATCTCCTGGTTTACATCGCTGGTTTTTACTTGTTGTGTTAGTTCTGCTCTTCGTAAGATTGCCTTTACACGAGCAATAAGCTCACGAATGCTAAAGGGTTTAGTGATATAATCGTCAGCCCCAACTTCGAGACCAATAATTTTATCGATTTCTTCGGATTTAGCGGTAACCATCAAAATGGGAGTGTGATTCTTTTCCTGACGAATTCTTTTACAGATTTCCACGCCATCAAGTCCAGGCAGTCGAATATCCAATAAAATCATTTTATAGACATTATTGAGCGCTTTGAGCAGTCCCTCTTTTCCGTCGAAAGCCTTGTCGATTTCAAATCCCAAATCAGCAATATGAATTGCAATGAGATCGGCAATATCTTTATCATCTTCAATAATTAGCACTTTTTCCATAATTGAGTTTTATTTTTTTGAAAGTTAAACACTAATTATAACAGAAAGATCACAAAAGGTTAAAGTTTTTTTCCTGAGGAAACATTTATGGATAGTGCAATGCTAATTTGTACAGCAACAATTAGGTCCTAGAATGCTTTGAGAGGGGATTGGCAACGAAAAAATGTTCCCTCAAATTGTTAGACCAACTCTGAACCAATGTTTAATAATTGCAAGCTAAAATCTGAACTTTTACAGATTACCCTAAAAAGGACTTTGAGATAAATCACTAACCATAAAACTTACAGGTATTCATTTCATGGAATTTACATGAACTAGTTTCGTCTTATTGTTTCTGTCATTGGAACATAAATGGCATTCTCAAAACCTTCTTAAGGCAACCATAAATCATTAACTTCTGAATCAAAGATAGTAAACCAACATTCTGAAATATCTCTATATTGCCAAATAAGACCATTCAAGACGCTTTCTGCCTTGAATTGTAATAGTCATGTCCTGCATATCGACTCCCTTAAAACTTCCCATGGGGTTTTTTATTACGCCATCCACAAAGATCATCAGGGTAGAACCGCTTTCATACCCGATCACCATATAGATTTACCCCAACGATCTCATTGAACCATTAAAATTGGGTCGTCTAAACTTCTAAAATTAAACGATCCATTTCAATGTAATTAGGTGAGGGTTGGCGGATTCAGCACCAACCTTTCCAATTTTCATTCAATATCTATTGGTCATACCTGACGATCTTGTTGAACCACAAACTGGGTTATATAAACTTCCAATAATAAACGTTCCATTTTGAAATTTGTCCGTTAGTGTAGAAAATAAATCTTAGCGTTCACTTTTCCAATTGATTTTCGACCGGCACTATGCCAGCCTGGTGTTGCTTCATTATCTCTTTCATTTCTGCAATGATCTCAGGATGTTTATCTGCAATATTGTATTTTTCAGATGGATCAATATTTAAATTAAAGAGTAGGGGCAAATCCCTGATTGTGAAAATATCATTACCGTTATCCGGCAGAATCTTGAAATGTACCTTATATTCACCTTTTCGGATTGCGAATAACTAAGTATCACGATAATAAAATACAATATCCCTTGGATCTTTCCCTGTTCCAAATAATACCTGTGAAATATCATAACCATCATAGATCCTGTCTTTGCGCAGCTTCACATTGGCCAGCTTGCAAATTGTCGGCAATAAATCCATTGAAGTGGCTATATCCATTATAACTCCGGGCTTAAGTTTACCCGGCCATCTGAAAATTGCGGGTTCTCGCATCCCTCCTTCGTAGGTGCCGCCTTTCCCTCCGGATAGCATTCCGGCACTTCCGCCCTGGTCTATAAAGGTAGTCCAGGGGCCATTGTCTGAAGTAAAAACAACAAATGTATTTTTATCAAGCCCGTTTTGTTTTAAGGTCGCTAAAATCTCACCAACACTCCAGTCAAGCTCCTCAACTACATCACCGTAAATGCCCCTGAGACTTTTATTCTCGAATTCCCTGGACCTGAACAATGGGACATGAGGCGCCGTATGCGCCATGTACAGAAAGAAAGGTTTGTCCTTGTTTTGATTGATAAAGTGAATGGCTTCCTGAGTAAACCTTTTTGTGGTGGTAGTCAGATCGGCCGGTTGTTCAATGGTCTCAGAATTTCTCATCAAAGGGGCATTGAAATATTCAAGCTTAGGATTGAACATGCATGATTCATAATCCAATCCTTCCTTCAGATCGTCATCATTGCCGCAAGGCATTCCATAAAAATAGTCAAATCCATTTGCATTTGGAGAGTACTGAGGCAAGCTCCCCAGGTGCCATTTCCCAATGCAGGCAGTGACATAGCCTGACGTTTTTAAAGCCGAAGCGATGGTAACCTCTTCTTTAGGAAGACCACCTTTTGAGTCCGGGAATAATACTCTTCTTTTTTCGCTACACATACCAGACCTGATGGCAAGCCTGCCTGTTAGCAATGCTGCACGGGAGGGTGTGCATACAGGTGCAGCCACATAAAAACTGGTCCACTTCTGGCCTTCTGTTGCCATTCTGTCAAGATTAGGAGTCCTGATGGTTGGATGACCAAAACATTCCAGATCACCATAACCCAGATCATCTGCAAGGATGATGACAAAATTGGGTTTGGAATTTGCTTTTTTCTCTGCAGCAACGGATGATTCCTGGGTAGTAATACAAGCTGTCAACATGCTTGTCATTAACATTATATTCTTGGTTATTTTTTCCATAGCAAGTGTTTTTCCTAATTATTCTGCTGGACCAGGATTTTCATTAATTAACTTTATAGCCTCTTCCTCAAAGATGCCTCCTGTCATTTCGCCAAGAGAAGTGCGGGTGATATAACTATAGCGCTCAAAACTATCAAAATCTTCCTTGGTCAGGATATACCCGAATGCATCATTGGTAAGACCGAAAAGAAATGGTTGCGTACTCTTCATTTTCCTTTTTATGTAATATCCGATATTTGGTAATGCCTCTCCCGGGATCGTAACAACCTGCACTTTCCCAATATTTAAGAGATTGATTCGCGTTTGAATAGCAGAAAAATCACTGTTTTTTCGGGCTTCTGCTGCGAGTGGAGAATGATTTAATACATAACGCATTTTTTCTGAACTAATTGGGAATGTGATTACTTTTGAGGTACAGTAAATATCAGGATTTTCCTGGACAGGTATTGGTTCAGTTAGAAGCAGAGCTTCGTCTGCCATCAGTGTGCCAATTCGAATACATTCGTTCCAGTCATTGGCCTCCTTATCATTTTCAAGCCTGTTATCGGCTGTAACCATTCCTCCTTCGGCTCCATTCATAAAAATGGCCATTCCACCCACTTTTGTTTCAATCCGGTCATAGAGTGGTCCGCATAAGTCAGGACTGATTAATTTACTCGCTTTACCCAGGATTTCAGGGTGAGTAGCATAATTAACCAGGGTTACGATTGGCATTCCGGCATTCTTACCTGAAGTGGCTATTGCCTGAATAACTCCCATGCGGGGATCGTTTAATTTGGGAGCGTAAAAGTTGTATGCAATCTTACCCTTTGCTTCTGCAACGACAGTTTTAAGTGAGGCCGGCTCAAGCTTTGCCACTGCTTCGTTCACCGCGGAGGCTATTTGGGTAACGCACCAGCTGACGTATTTCGGGTCAGCCCTGTTATTTCCTTTTTCATCATCCATACCATAAGGTTCCGGGCAACTGTGAGCATGTGTAGCTCCGATCAGCACATTCTCAGGAGCAATTCCTGTGATTAACTTACGCGAACGATCACCCAGATATGCTGGCCATCCAATGTTATCAACACTAACTATAGCAATTCTGGTGGCACCCTTTTCGAGAACAAAAGCACGGAGAGATAGTTTTCCTTTGAATCCTTCAGACATTACTGGTGCTCCCAGACCTCCTGATATGGGGATCAAATGATCTGGTGTGATATCTTTCATCGCTGCACCAGCTCTAAAAGTCTGTGCATCAACATTCGCCAGAGAAAGCAAAAGAATAAATAGTGAGGCAATAAAATTCATTTTCATAACTCATTTTACTTTATAACTGTAAATTACCGGACTTGAATCGGCGCCCCATTTGTCTGATCCGAGATGATCGCTTGAGCCTTCGGTGCCAACGGCGATATCAATTTTTCGGCCACGGAACATGATGCTTTTCCCCGATTTATCTTTCAGGAAACCGGCCATTTCAACTCGAACTTCGACCTCAGAACCATCCGGAGACAAGGCCATGACGATGTCTTTACTAGTTCCTTCGGTGTTGTCGTGGGTGATGTGACGTATATTTTCACGGTTTACATATTCAATTTTGTAACGATCTCGTTTACTTCCATCCATTGCTTTTGAAGAATAATACGATGAACCAAGTTTTAATGAGCCATCGAGCGCTTCCTTTTCGGCGCCAGCTCCGGCAAATCCAAAAAAGGTTTTTACGAACTTGTTACCTACAAATTCAAATTGGACTTCGGCATCATCACCAGTTGAAATACCATAATAACAATTGTCGTCTCTTGTTGGGGGATAACCAGTGAACGGATTCGCGTCAACATCAATGTAAGCATACCAGTAATACCTTCCGTTTTTGCCAGTTCTTCCGTGTGCTCCGGCCACTCTGGAATAAATGTATAAATACTTCTCGTCGTTGGTTACTTTGAATTCGAGAAGATCTGTATCCGGGTTTTTAAACAGATAATTAAGGTAGTCGCCTTCGGGATCAGAAACTCCGACAATATTTTGCCAGTCGCTGAAGTCGCCATCAATTTTGACCCGATTGAATTTTGGTGCCTTGCCGGTGGTTGATTCGCTGACATTACAATTCAGGCAAAGTCCGGCTTCATTTACTGATATGTTTTCTGAATACTGGCCTTCGAGGGTAAAAGTAATTACTTTGCCATGGGCAGGTTGTATGCAACCTTCAATCAATGCAGGCTGGTAACCGGTCAGTCTTTCAGCGATTAGAGGATTGGTCAGGTTGCATTTTGCTATTTCAACTTTTTTGTCTCCGATTATTCCGTATAGGATAAGTGCTGAATTGGCTGTGTTTTGTTCAATATTAAATTCGATGTTTTTTATACAATTACCTTGTTTGTCAAAAATTGCAACCGGAAGAAAACTTTTTGAACTATTCTTGATGGTTTTTCCGTTGGAAGGGTCTAATCGAAACAGTCTCCATTCAAATGGGTCAAAAATAATTTGTTCTGAGGGAATCTGAAGAATTGAAAATTCTTTCATTTTCGGTCCGCTTAGGCTTTTAGCAAAGTTGCCATAGCTGTCTATCAGACCAACCGGGCGTTCGTTAAATTTAGCAGAGTATCCGCCGACAATCAGGCTGTCTTTATCTTCGTATACCCGTCCGTCCCAAATTGGCAAAGACACAAAGGGCGAGTTATGAGTTGTTGTCGTTTCAACGAAAAATTCAGGATTTAACAATTTGGCCGATTTACGGCTATTAAAATTCTGATCTCTGCCCAGCACATCGTCAATCGAAACACTAACCTTAAAATAGGGTATCAATTCGGTTTTTTTATTTAAAGGGAATAATCCGTTTTTTTTAAGAAATTGATCATGAGAAGGAACTCCGCGGGTGTCTATATATCTTGATTGAATAACACTGATCAGTTTCTTCTCAAAGATTTTTGATTCACTCCATTTCGGTTGTCCAAATGAGTTTACCTGAAAAAGCAGATGACACAACCCGATAATGAAAAAAGGTTTTAAATGGCTGTTTTTATACATTTTAGTTTTAATTTTTGGTCGTTTATTTCTATATATTATTCCCCAATTTTGGGTTAACTGTTCATCCTCTGATTTTGACCTATGCGGTAGTGAACCAGTTCAAATAATAGCAGACCTTATCTCTTGAAGAATAGAAATGTCATTGTAAATAGGCTGATCATTTCAACCTTATTTAATTGCTCTCCCCATAGCATTAAACTGCATGATAGATAATTCCTGTAGATTCCGTTGGAAAGACCCACTATTCTCAACGGTATAAAATTGGTTTGTTCTTTTCAAAGCAATCTAATTCAGAGAGGAATAACTTCGGCTTTTTTAATCAAATAGCATTGTTTTTTTAACCTTAGAATGAATATTTGAACGCGAATAACTATTAATTAAGTTTAAGTTGTTTTGAAAGGAATCATTTTACTGGCAGCGTTACCCAACGGGAATTATGGTAAATTAGTCTGTCGATGGACCGAACATCAAGATTCTATTCGTTATTCAGGGTAAAAACAGCAGGATTTAAATCTTAAGAAATATTTTTCTCCTGAACATTATGTATGCCGCAAAAAAACATAAGCTTAAACAATTATTGACCAGACTAGTGAAATAAACCTGTAATCCATTTCTAAATCCCAAAGGCCTTCACAAAGTAATTCAGGTAGACCCGTAAATTTATGGATAGCACTAAAAATATCTCCCATTACGTATACTGCAATTGCGTTGCTGCCAAAATGATCCCTATTCGGGTAAAGATATTGTTTTTAAAGCCATTGATATCGATGCACCAAAGCGAAATTCAGAGGAAAAGTATTGCCCAACCAGTTGTATAAAGAACATATGAACTTGTCCAAAGTTTTTTGTTGATGGGGAATTGCCAGTCCCAGATACTCCCAAGGAGTACAAAGGACACTCCTGAAATAATTAATAATATAACAGTGTTTTCAGTAATTCTTTTTTTACTTATAAGTTGTCCTGTTAAAAGGCCCGCTAACCCAGTTGCGATAGAGGAAAAAGTACTATATGGTCATTCTGTGTTCCACCCATTATAACCAAGAATTTTTAATGGAATGAACAGCCTGTCAAACCATGCGGTAAAATTTATCCCTGGTTCCATTGTGCCTGCCGGATTTCCGTCAACTGGAATGAAGTTAAGGGTAATCCAATAAACAACTAATATTCCCAGGAAACAATAAAGATTGGTTTTCCAATCGCTGAAAATAAATAGGATGCCGCAAACAATATAAATAATTGAAATCCTATGTAATACTCCAAAAACGTCGACATCATGAAAATTAAATTCTGGCAAATAAAACAATAACTATAAGAGAAAGGACCAGAATTCTCTGCAGCCTTATCTCTTTTGAAAGTGGATTATTTGCTATCAATCTTCTATCATCATCCTGACTAGACGAATCCCTAAAATAACTATCTTTCGGGCTCCAAATCAAGACTGACTCAGTATTAATGATAAATTAATTATCATGCAATTTAATCTTCTTCCCGGATTATTAGATCGCCTTAAAGGGCTTTTATGGAGATCGAAAATGGGGGTACTTTTCCTCCTTGCAGCAATATCCCCGGTTGTTTTAATGGCCGCCGACTACAAGTCAGTGACCATTCAACATTCCGCAAAGGCGGGAACCGTTGAGATGAACATCTTCAATCTCCTGGCCGACAGGCTCATAGAGGCAGGATTGAAGGATGTAAAGCTGACTCCGGAAGGCACCCCTGCCAGTGATCAAGCTGATCATCTGTTGATTTGCCTGGGAATGCCACAGAATCATACGGAAATCTCTGCATGCTTTAAAAAACAGCACGTTCCGCCGTTGACCGATTTAGAACCGGGAGCAGAGGGGTTTCTGCTAAAAAAAGAGGAAAAACAGAATCTTTTGATCGCAGCCGGGATAGATCAGCGGGGTTGTTTATATGCCGTTGGGGAGATTCTTCGTCAGGCAGTGATCCGTAATGGTAAAATGCATTTCCCCGATCATCTGGAGATATGCACGGCTCCGGCCTTCGAGGTGAGAGGAACGCAGGTCGGACAAAGCGATGTATCCATCAATATTGCAAAAGTGCGACCCTGGACCGACAAGGATGTGCAACGTGCTGCCATGGATTATGCTTTGGCCGGTGCGAATACTTTCCAGGTAAGCAAAGGATTGACGACTACTTTTCTGAAATCGTACGGTTTGATGTCACAAAAAGATTTTGGTCCCAACACCGCCGGAGGTAAGGTTCCAAAAGAGTGGGAAGGGAAAGAGTCGATCGGGCGTGAGGGGTATATCTGCCCTTCGGTGCCGGCTGCCCGCCATTACATGATTGATCAGTGCGAAAAAGAGTTCAGCGGGCCCGAATCCTATGATTTCGTGAAGTTCTTCGGCGGCGACGGGGGCGGGTGCGAATGTGACCGATGCAAGCCTTACGGCTTCACATTCATAATGTTATGTGAAGATTTGGCTGCGGTTATTCACAAGTATCATCCCGAAACGCGCATTTATTTCACCAACCAGAAATTTGATAATGCCGATGATTTAGCCATTTTGGCCTATCTTCAGGAAAAACCGCGCACCTGGCTCTGGGCATGGGGATATGGCCCGGGTTCAGATGCCAATTCATGGCAGCCCGGCCACCGTCAGACCCACCGTATGGACCTGTTCCACTACCCGGGATTCGGCCCTTACAACATGTATCCCAAAGAGTTGCTTCATCAGCTGCCCCCTCAGCAAAAGCTTGTCTATTACAACGAGATCACCCATTGGAAATATGCGCAGCATGCTCTCGTACAAATGTGGCCACGCGCCGACCGCGACGGAAACCTTCCTCCTCACTGGTGCAACGACATCTTACAACGCCGTCCCGACCAATATCTGACTCAGGTATTTAACCGGCGTTCCTGGTTTACGAGCCCGCGCAATTACTACCGCATCTTCAATGATCTGTTGCCATACGGCGTGGGGGATATTACCCATTCAGACGGCTATCACGACCATTTTCAACAATGGATGTGGCAACGTTTGCTCTGGGCGCCGCGTACACCGCTCGACGATATCATCCATGAATATTGCACAACAATTTTTGGTCCGGAAGCAGCCTCGCTGATGGCCAAAGCCCTGCTTCTGGCCGAAGAGAGCATCATTGAAAAACCGGGCACACCACTCCCCGAGAAAACCTGTGTGAAAGAATGCTACGATCTGGTGAAACAGGCCGGGAAATTAATCCCCGAAAATGTCATGAAAATCGACTGGTTATGGTGTATGTACATGCAAAAAGCAACGCTCGACCGGTACACCCAGCTGAGTGTTACCCGGCAAATGGAACTGCAAAAGCGGATTGAAAAAGATATCGCCGACGCCATACGGGATAAAACAACCCTGAAAGCCATCGATGAGGCCCTGACCCGTTTCGACCTTCAAGAGACGGTCGAGATGAAATCCCTTTACCAGGAGGCTAAAGTGGCGGGAGAGCAGAGCAATGCCAATTTTGGCGTACGCAACGACGGTTTTTTTACCTTGCAGCATGATTTTATCGGGTTAGGTTGGACGAAACGTCAGTTAGAAAGGGCCAGGGCAGCAAAAGGCAAAGAACGCGATGAACTTCTCCGGATGATTGTCGATTACGAAAATCCGGGTGAAGGTGGCTTCTATGACAATCTTGGAACGGCCAATATTGCTCCGCATGTTGTTTTCGGCTATCCTTACGACCACGGCCAACCTTACGTTACTGGTATGCTGGATGAAGGAAACCGCCTTTCGCAAAGGGCGATGCACTATACCCAAAATGAAAAACAAGGGGTGACACTCCATTATGACAATCTTGATCAACATGCAGCTTACAAACTGCGCGTGACACTCGTCAGGCCCTGGTACCAGGATCGTTATGCACCCATGATGAACCAGAAAAGCGAGTCAATTTATGCCAACGACATTCCCATCGCAAAAAATGTGGAGCTCCCTTTTAAGATGAGCGATTTCTTCACTTTTGATATCCCTGCTGGATCGACAGCTACCGGAGAACTCACCATCCGTTTCGAGAAGGCAAGCGATGTGGCCGTGGGCGATAGGGTAAGTGTTGAGCAATGGCGGAACGCGGGAGGATGGGGTACGCTGGTCTCCGAAGTGTGGCTGATCAGGAAAAAGTAGCCCTGCGAACTGACCAGATGAGTGTTCAGAAAGCAAAAAAGCCTGTAAGATTAGTTTTACAGGCTTTTTCTTCATTGTAGTGGGGAACCTCGAATTATCTAACCTTTTGGAAAATTTTTACAAGGTAGTTGACCTGTATGATTATATCGAAAACAATCTTTAAGTAATCTCATTTCAGTAAAACCAAACACTCAATATTTCGATTCAGATTGACACACCATTCTTCATCAACCCGTCAAAATGTAAACATCTTGTTTGGCTTTCTCGATAATTGAGCCAAGCATAATCACCTCCATTTTTACTCCGGGCATGATCTTGATTTTCCTGAAGATCAAACAATAATTCAACGAAGCCAAACAACATTATTTGGTTAACCCGGGAAGAAATGTTCCCGGAAATTCCCATAAATTATTTTCTGAAGAGGTAAGATCGTTTCACGGAATCACATCGCAGTTTCACAATTAAGGCTTATTATTACCTCACTATGAGATATTTAATAATTCATCCAAAAGACCAGACTACAGATTTCCTTAAGCCAATTTATACTTCATTCTCAAATAAAACGGTTATAAGTGGTGGTATAAGCAAGGTTAAACTAAGGGAACTCATAAAAAATCATGACAGGGTTATAATGTTAGACCACGGTACTCCCCACGGATTACTTTCGGTAAATCAATTTGCGGATGCAGGTCCCTACATTATTGACAGCTCCTTTTCTGACTTACTTTCGGAAAAGAGCGAAAATATTTTCATTTGGTGTCATGCCGACCAATTCATTAAACAAAACGAACTCAATGATTTTTAGAGCGGAATGTTCATCAGTGAATTTCAAGAGGCTTTTTCTTGGGGGTTTTATGTTTTTAATCGGAATCTCATTGATGAATCGAATGATAGTTTTGCTTTGTATGTTTCACAAAATATCCATCAACCTTTGGATGTCTTGTATGAAAATATAATACAGGAATACGCCATAATGGCTAAGACCAATCCGATAGCTCAATTTAACTTGGAACGGTTATACCTTACTTCAAATAATTATCAGAATGGAAGCAATTGTTTTTGTAAGGAATTACCAGAATTACCTTGACGAAATCAGTCAGGTCATCAAACCCTAACTTTAGCCAATCATTGATGAACTTCGCCAAGTTGACCCACATGATTTGGTTAGGCCAGACTCATATTTCGATTCTGAAAATTCTGCTCGTCGATTTGTGTGGAGCATGTTTGTTAAACGATCACACTGATCCTCTCACAACCTCAAAGAATCATAAACATCCATAACCTCCCGTTCCCTTATGCCGAGATATCTCTTTGTGAGCGAAGGTGATCCATGGTTAAATAGGGTCATCAACAGGATTACAGATTCTTCCGAGTAGTTATTCAATCTAAGAACCCGGTTACCGAGAGTCTTTCTAAATTGGTGTGAAGAAACATTTCCTTCCACGATAATTCCATACTTTTTAAAGATGGATTTGAGTTGCACATTAACCCACGATTTATCGATGGGTTTAATTCCATATCTATTCAAAAAGATGAACTGATCCGGATCTTTGACCCCCATCTTGATCTTGAACCTCTCAATAATAGATTTTAAATCTTTGTTGATCTTAATTCGGCGGGTCTTTTTGGTTTTCTTTTCGATGATCGTCAGGATATCGGTTTTATCGAACTGGCTGAATCGTAGTTGGAGGAGATCGGAGATTCGAAGGCCGGTGAAGACACCGATTGCAATCAATAGGCAATATTTGAAATTTTCATCCCGTTCCAGTTTTGCTATTAATGACTTGAAATCTTCCCAATCAAGTGCGGAGGTCGTGGTTCGTGAATATTTTAAGCTCATGACATTTGATTTAAAATGTTTGGCTAACATACGGCTGGACCTTATAATTTGCAGCCACATGAACGCTAAGTATAAGCTAAATCTTTATGAATGAAAGGAATTAATCATAAGGCGTTGGTAGTCAGTGATTCCTGGGAAATGGGACCTTATACTAACTCCCAAAGTATAAGTTGGGGTCATGTTCTTCCGACTTATTGAGAAGTTTTGTACTGAAGAAGATTCTCTCTTCCCTTAAGTAGGGTCATTGTGCAAAATGCAAAAAGGTTTGCTGCGCTTGAATTTGCGCGGACCGTTGGAAAGCTTTAATTCATTCAACTCATTGTGCAACCGTCGAAATTTCCAATTTTAAACGAATTGGTTATAGGGTTAAAATCAAAAGGTCAGTCGTAATTCCACCGACCTTTTTGGAACCAAATTGTCATCCTACTCCAGTTGTAACTTCCAATTGCTTGAAAACTCTTTCAGAATTTCTCGCGAAACACCTTAACCTTTAAGCTGGACATAATCTCCGGTATATTCTCACCGATCGGAAAAACGCAAGGTCTTTCCCGCTGCTGCACACTAAAACACAAAAACAAACCAAATTATAGTCCAGAATCAGGATTTTAATGAAATGAAAATCATATTCCATTTTACGACAAAAACTAACGGACAAACCTTTCTCGGAATATTGAGAAGTAAAACTAATGACGAACTTCTTGTGATATCACAGAAGTTAAAATATTAAACGACAACTCTATGGGAGGAATAATCAGTCGTTTTTTTGATTTAATGTTAATCCTTGATTCCTTGGCTTGATCCTGTTTTTATTCTATCGGGAATTTGGTAAATACGCTCAATTCAAAGGCGTTAAATTCTTATTTACACAATACAAATCGAATCTTCTGTTGGGAGGATTGTTCTGCAACCTCGTCTGAAATCAGACGAGGTTATCGTACGAAATATTGTTTTACACCGGCCCGAATTAGACTCCTAAATTTTATTTTTTTTATAAGATACGATTTACTTTTTCACCGAAATTGATTATGTTTTATAAAAATTGTGGCGTCTGACGTTATACCACCTAAAATATTGAAACCCCTTTCGTAATACGCGAAGTCAGACGCGCGGAAACGATTGGGGTTTTTATTTACACAAAAAATGAAAAATGATGACCGTAGAAAAGGGATATGGATTCCAATTGAATTGATGAATAATAAAAATTTAGATTGGCCGAATAAAGTATTACTCGCTGAGATTTACTATCTAAATAAGTTACCAAGTGGTTGTTTCGCCTCGAATGATTTTTTTGCAAATCTTCTTGGGACTGAAAGATCTGCGGCTTCAAAACGAATATCATACTTAAAGTAGAACGGGTACATCCAGACCGAAGTCATATTCCATAAAGGACAATGTGTTGGGAGAGTTATAACCCCTCTGATTAATTGTGAAAGTTACGATGACTATATTAAGGTTTCCAGTCAATCTAAAGGTCGTCCATCCCAAATGCCGGAAGAAATTCCAGAACAACCTGGGGATATTACCTCAGAGAACCCAGAGGAAGTTCCAGAATCTTTTAAGAATACTGCCATTGAGAACCCAGAGAAAGTGCTGGAGCAACCTGAGGGTACTTCCGTGGAGAACCAAGGGATAGTTCCCGAACGACCAGGGGGTAGTTCCTAAACGACCAGGGGGTAGTTCCTAAACGACTAGGGGGTAGTTCCTAAACGACTAGGGGGTAGTTCCTAAACGACTAGGGGGTAGTTCCTGAAAGAACCCAATTAATACATATATTAACTCAAATATATTAAACCAGTATATTAATCCAGATACTGGGCCAAATGAAATTGAAAATTCTCTTGATGAAAAAAATCAAAATACTCAGGAGCGGGAATCAATTGATATTGATTCTGGACGGTTAGAAAAGATGTTAGTATAAAAAAGATTGTGTAAACACAAATAATAAGAGATGATCAATACTGCCCTGCGAAATGAAGCGCAGGCGTAGCCGAAGCGAAATGAAGCAGGGCAGTATTAACTTTAACAACTAAAATCAACTATTATGAGTGCAAGTGACACAATTCCAAAAGATTTCTTTAAGCAGTTCAAGAGTAAGGAAGAATTTCATTCGTTTTTCAATGATCTTTTCAAACAAGGGGTCGAAGAGATGCTTCAAGCCGAACTGGAAGCCCATCTGGGCTACGAAAAGTACAGTAAAGACGGCTACGGTAGCGGAAATAGCAGAAATGGTTCGTTCAGTAAAAAAGTCAAGACCGACAACCTTGGGGATATGGTTCTTAACATCCCACGAGACAGAAATGGCGAGTTTGAGCCACGGCTCATTCCCAAGGGCCAGCGCATGAGTGATAAACTGGAAGAAGCCATAACGGGCATGTACAGCCGTGGGATGACCACTTCCGATATTAGCTCACAAGTAAAAGACATTTACGGGGTAGATGTGAGCGAAGGTACCATCTCAAACGTTACCAACCGCATCATAGAGCATGTCAAAGAATGGCAGAACCGTCCACTTGAACAGGTCTATCTGACCGTCTGGATGGATGGCATCATGCTGAAAGTAAAACAAAACGGAAAGTACATTAACAAGTGTATATTCATCATTATCGGCCTAAAAAACAATGGTTTAAAAGAGGTTCTTGGCATGTGGATCGCTGAAAACGAATCTGCCTCATTCTGGCTCACCGTACTTACCGATCTGAAAGCCCGTGGCGTAGAGGATATCCTGGTTGCCTGTACCGATAATCTAACTGGTTTTACCCAAGCTATCAAAGGGGTATTCCCCAATGCCATAACACAGCTCTGTATCGTTCACCAAATAAGGAACAGCTGCAAGTTTGTCGTATGGAAAGACAGAAAAGAGTTCTGCTCCGACCTGAAAAATATTTATACCGCAACCAATATCGAATTTGCTGAAAATGCCCTGTCTGAAATGGAACGAAAATGGGGTTCAAAATACAAATACGCCATATTGTCCTGGCGTAATAATTGGGAAAACCTAACCCAATATTTTAACTACCCACTGGAAATCAGAAAGATAATATACACCACCAATACTATAGAAAACCTTAACAGAGGGATAAGAAAATACACAAAAACTAAAGTGCAGTTTGTCGATGATAATGCAGTGCAAAAATCTGTTTATCTGGCAATTGTAAATATTGAACAAAAATGGGATATGCCAATCCAGAATTGGGGTATTATCTTACACCAATTTATGACTATTTTTGGAAACAGATGTAAACTATTCTAAAATGATATTTAACCTGTTTACACAAAATATTTTATACTCTCGAAAAGATTCCTACTGATTTCTTTGAAATATACTTTAAGCTAGAGAAATCTGGCCAGATGAGTTTGTCGTATCAAGAATCTGCGCTATACTGGAAATACATTGATCAGTTCAATGAACTTATTAATTCATCCCTCGAACTGGATGATGATAACACACGCAGTTAAATTTATCTTTGATTAATGACGATTTCAATCCGGCCGTGAGGGTGCATTTTGAGACGGTGCACATTATATTACATAACCAAAGTATTTTTGAATTAGACCCACTAATATATCCTTCTTAACCGGTTTTGGGATATAATCATTACAACCAACAGCTATCGCTTTTTCCATGTCCCCCGCAAGTGCGTGAGCTGTTTGGGCAATTATAATAACCTCTGAATTAAATTGTCTCAATTGCTTTGTCGCTTCATAACCATCCATGTCGGGCATTCTAATATCCATAAATACTAAATCTATGTCCGGGTTAGTGCGACAGTATTCTACAGCTTCAATTCCTGATTTAGCAATAAATAGGTCATTTGCAAATGAGTTAATCACTATAGAGATGTATTTTGCCGATGATTCATCATCTTCAACAATCAGAATCTTTAGTTTTCCAGTTCTGGCTTCTTTTTCATCTTGAGATAAAATATCAGAATCCAACTTTTTTTCTATCTGCGAAGAAGTGAATGGTATTGTGAGGTAAAAAGAGGAACCTATTCCTTCCACACTTTCCAACCAAAGCTTCCCATGAAGAATTTCCGTATAAGCTTCTGATATAGAAAGTCCCAGTCCTGATCCTTCAAATTGTCTGGTATTAGAATTGTCTGCCTGAGTAAATCTTTTGAATATGGATTGTTGTTTATTTTCAGTAATACCAACTCCTGTATCTCTGACACAGAACTCCAGGTATGCACCAGTTGCACAAACTGAAAGATTTATTGATCCTGATTTGGTGAATTTTATTGCATTTCCAATCAAATGATTTAGGATTGTACTTAGTTTTACGGGATCTGTTTGCAAAAGGTCAAGAGAGGAGGGTAATTCATCTTTTAGATCAAATACCAGCCCTTTAAACTCTGACTGGGGTTTGAAGCGGGAAACGAGATCGCTTATCAGACTTCTGATATTAATTGTTGTAATGGTAAGAATCATTTGACCTGATTGAACCTGGGCTATTTCGACGATGTCATTGATCGTATTCATTAACCGATTAGCACTACCGTTAATATTGTCAATATATTCGTCTCGTTCAGATTGGGTAGTATCTTCGAATTGAAGAAGGGATAAAAATCCCAAAATACTATTAAACGGGGTTCTGATTTCATGGGAGATATTGTTCAGAAAAGAGGTCTTAAGGTTATCGCTCTCTTCGGCCCTCTCTTTGGCTTTGATTAAATCTTCCAATATTTTCTTCATTTCAGTAATATCTTCCTTTACTGCCACGAAAAAAGAAATATGACCACCTTTATCAACAATTGGAGAAATTGCAGCTCTTTCCCAGTAGTATTCCCCATTTTTCTTTTTATTGCAAAACTCTCCATGCCAAACATTTCCCGATAATATAGTGTTCCAAAGATTCTGGTAAAATTCTTTTTCTTGGTTGTCCGATTTTAAAATACGTGGATTCTTTCCTAAAGCCTCAGCCAATGAATAACCTGTTACCTCTGAAAATCTTGGGTTGACATATTCAATATTACCTTCCTTGTCTGTGATTACAACACTTACAGGACTTTGCTCAATGGAAGTGCTGAGTAATTTCAATCTTTTTTCGGACTCTTTACGCTCGGTAATATCTTGTGTAGTCCCAAACATCCGGACAGCTTTACCTGCGTTATCAAATGAAATTTCACCTTCGTCGTGGATGATGCGCCTCTGTCCATCATTATGTCGTCGGATAGTGTAATCAATATTGTAAGGATTTCCATTCAAGGCGTTTGTAATGGCCTCATTAAAGCGTTTCAGTTCATCCGGCGGGAAAACGGTGACTGCCATATCAAGATTAATCGGCAAATTTAAAGGAAAACCAAGGATCCGGTACATCTCCTCTGTCCATAATAGGTTACCGGTCGACAATTCGGTTTCCCAGCTGCCTAAATTGGATAGCCTCTGTGAATTAGTAAGCAATGACTGGATCTTTTTTTGCTCTTTTTCAGCATTTTTCCTGTTTGTAATGTCGTGTACAAAGGTGATCAGCCTGCCTTCATCGAAGTGCTGGTATTGAACACTTATTTGAACCTCAAGTAAGCTCCCGTCTTTTCGGCGATGTTTAGTTTCGAAAATATTCTCTCCCTGAGATATAATCTGCTCTATATGGGAACTTACTTCATGCTCCGATTCATTGCCTTCGATATCAGAAATAGCCATGGATAATAATTCCTGCATCGTATATCCAATCATGCGACAATAGGTTTCGTTAACTTCCAAAAAACGTCCGGTCATATCAGTAATCCAGAACCCGTCCATCGCGGTTCGTAAAATGGTATGATGGCGTTCTTCACTCTCCCGTAGTGCTTGATCTGCTTTCCTTCGCTCTGTAATATCCTGGACATATCCATCCACGAAAAGATCCTTCCCATCATTTCCGCGAATTATCTTTGCATTAAAAGCAACCCAAAAGATACTACCATCCTTTCGCCTACACTGGCATTCAAAGCCGCGGACGATACCTTGTTCTTTTAGTAAGGTAAAATACCGGTTGCGCTCAAACGGGTCAACCCATATCTGATGGTTCAATTCATTTACACTGGTTATTGCCTCTTCCGGGGTCTCAAAACCCATCATTAAGGCCAGGGCATGATTTGCCTGTAAAGTCCTCCCGTCTATGCTGGTTCTGAACATTCCCTCAAGGGCATTATTGTAGATATTCCGATAGTTCTCTTCGCTCTTTCTAAGTTCGACTTCCTTTTGTTTTCGTTCACTAATATCACGGATTAATCCAACAATATGGTTTGGATTGCCATTTTTATCGTAGATTATTTTGGCATTTACCGATGTATCTTTAATAATCCCTTTTTTAGTCTTAATCTTTAATTCATAGTCTATGACCTCACCATTGCTTGACAAAGCTATAATCACGTTATCCCTGTCATTTAGGTTTACATAAAGATCCCGTACTGAAGTTCCGATGAGCTCATCTCTTGAATAGTCCGTATAATTTACCACAGATGGGCTGATTTCTAAAATATTTCCATGAAGATCAACCTGATAAAAAACGTCCTGTATAGTTTCAAAAATAGAACGGTATTTTTCTTCACTATTACGTAATGATTGTGCGGCAATCTTTCTCGGGGTAATATCACTGATACTTCCTATTCGTGTCAACGGTTTATTGTTTGCATTTCGCATTACAGTGAATTTATCCCGAAACCAGCGATACTCTCCATTTTTGTGTTTAAACCGATAATCAACCTGGAATGCATTTCCTCCCTGGGGTGATAAGGATTCGCCAACTATTTTTCTGACTTCCTCTAAATCTTCAGGATGTATTAATTCCAGAAAAGTTTCAAATGGTAGTGCCTTCATTTCGTCTGTCGAATAACCTGAAAGCTTTTCAAATACCGGACTTAGATAATTGTAGTTGTCTTTTTCAAGATTTCGCTTATAGGAAGCATCCTGTGAGTTTTCCAGGACTTCACGTAACCATTTTCTGCTTTTTTTGAGTCTGAAGGTCAATTTCTCGGCTATTTTCGTGGCTCTAAAACGTGTGTTAAGAAATGATAATAACAAAAGATACAACAAGATACTTATAAGAATGCCACTAAGAGCGACAAGGATTTCGGAATTCACGAAAAAGGGAAGTTGAGGGCTCGATTGCGTAAAGCGCAATAACCATTGCCCACCGTTAAGCCGGATTGAAAGGGTAATTTTTCTGGTCTGGCTGGTACTATCGACCTGAGTATTTTCCTTGATACTATCATAAAGTAATAAAGAGTCTGAAATACGCTCATCAAAGATATGCAGATGAATTTTGTTTTCCTGCTCCAGGTCCCAACGCCCCAGTATACCAGGTAATAAAGTATACATGCGATATGGACTAAATACCCAACCTTTGATAGCTGCTTGCCGTTGCTCTTTGGTATGGATTGGCATCCCTTTGCGGTAAACCGGCACTACCATTAAAATACCTACATGCTGATCTTTTTCCGACTGTTGAAAGTTTGATAAGTTTCCTGAAAGGACCGCAAAATCAGAATCCCGGGCAAGTTCCATCGCTTTCCGCCGGGTTGGCTCTGAAAACATATCATATCCAAAAGAGAGGTGGTTATGGCCTTTAAAAGGTTCAATATAAATAATTGAAGTATAAAGATCCCTTTCTCCGACAGGTTTAATCAAGTAATCTGGAAATCCTTCCTTTCTGATCTGTTCTATGTGTTTTCGCAGCTTATTCTTAGGAATTAGTATTGAATATCCAAGACCCCCAGCCCCCGGCAAATTTTTTTGATAATTTGAAGATTCATAAAATGTCTTCCATGCTTCACGACTTACAGTATCTGAGGCTGTTATAAAAGCGGAACCAGTTCGAAGCAGCTTTTCGCATTCATGAAGACGATTCGCTGTTCTGATCTTTATTTCATTACAAATTGAGCCAAATTCCTGATTCGCGTCAGATTCAATTTCCCGATGAGTAAAAAATGTAGCAATACCAGTCAGGATCAATCCAAGGATTAAAATGATAAAAGCTAACCATGCATTTTTTGAGGTAGTATGGCTACTAAAAAATGGATGTTTTATTAATTTAAACATATTCAACTATTTTTTCAGGGATTGTGATTGG
>Ga0364859_10063_pt1 | contig 76795 bp, 47 predicted proteins | sample ExccelAu500001D3_FD_206911 | JGI IMG/M metagenome (GOLD analysis project Ga0364859, IMG submission 206911) | Enriched cells from Trout Bog Lake Hypolimnion, Wisconsin, USA - BchlTB.Aug20.5000.01 .D3 | ecosystem: Environmental > Aquatic > Freshwater > Lake > Hypolimnion/Profundal zone | place: USA... | reverse complement strand
TCAGTGAAGCATGTGCCGCAGCTACTCCCCGTTCAATTAAATCCTGTCTTCCCGATAGAATTCCTACCCTCACTAATCCAAATGCAAACCTGTGACTTCTCTGATCCAACCATTCCGCATCGCTGTTTTGCGAAGAAAAACCGCCAAACGGATAAGCTGTTACAATATAATGCGGCGCCCATACTGCCTGATAAAAGATTGAATAATCTGCAGCAGCCTCAGCAGCAGCAAGATATTCTTTATTTTGGGTTGTTTCATATAAGGATGCAAATCCATCTATCGCCCAGATCGTTGACATCGTATTGGCAGGAAACTGCCCCGTGCGGTAATCATAAAAAGTTTCCGGTTTTACTGCACAGGAATAAAACGTCTCAAAATCATACCATTTCTGATGCGGCATGACTTCTGTCATCATAAAAGTTGCAATTTTCTTTGCTGCTTCTAAATATTTCCTCTCCCCGGTTACCTTGAATAATTCGCTCAGTACCCAAATGTGCGATCCTCCGTCTGCATTCCATTTAAGACTTGGTAAGGGCTCAAGCGAATCGTTAAACCAGCCTGGAATACAGCCATTTGGTTGAATGTTGCGAATCAAAAAGTCACCGTATCTTTTAACAAAAGGAACAATACCTGGATCGTTCTCGCAAAATTGTCGGTAATACATTAAATATCCGGCTGTTACACTCGCAGATGCTGTTTGATAAGCGCCTGAATTTTTATCAAAGCTCCAATAGCAATCTGTTTTGTTTGGATCATAATCATTTAGCGGAGGATTCCATAAACTTGCCATCCAGGTTCCATCATTAATATTATACAGACTCGGAAACATTCCCTCTTTTTGCGGTGATGATAATGTAAACTGTATGATCCTCCTCGCCTTATCAATCAGTGAACTGTCTTTAAGCTTTTCGCCCCAGTAATAGATTCCTGTTGCATCGCATACATTGTTCCACCATGCGGTATTATAGATAAACTGATACCATTGCGGGGCACTTAAACGTAGCCCCCCTATTTTAATTCCATTTTTATCCCATTCCTGCCAGGTAGCTAATGATGGTTGATTTTGCCGGTGACGTATTTCAGGACCTTTTATCACATCATATCCCTCATAATCAAAGGATGCCGGGTAACAATCCTTTGCATATTCTTCAAAAGGCATCACCTGGGGTTTGGGCGAATGGAAATTTCTCATCCCGTATTTCTGCCATAAATAGGTCGACACAAACTGATACCCGTGAAATTTCTCAACATTGGCTTTCAACAACAGATCAAATCCATAGGTTAATTTGGGAGCTGATAATCTTCTTATCTGCGCTCCATTTTCATTTTCATGACGCCAATACATGTGCTGCTCAACCCAGTAATCAATAAAACCGTAAGTAATTAAGGGCTGCACGGTAATTCCGGAATTCAGGCAAAGGTCCATTGCAAGAGGAAAGGATATTTTTGATGTATCCACCGGTACCGCAAATACTTTGGGATGTTTCTGCGGACGGGCTCCCTTAGCATATACTACATGACTGTTTATTAAATCAAGATCGGGAATTAATGCAGCAAACAATCCATCCTTTTCAACCATTGTTACGGGAGCAAAAAACTTCCGGTCTCCGATCAAATCATCATCGGCTCTTTTAACAGATGGAGTAAATGTAAAATCAGGCTTGCCTTCCGGGATAAAAGAAAATGAGGAGAGTAGATATTCCAATACCGGTTCCGCCAATGATGCATTGACTTCAACATGAAAATAATTCTGATCTTTCCCAAGTGAGACAATTTGTTCAATCTTATTATCACCTATCCTTCCGGAAAGAGAAATAGTCACATTCTCTCTGTTATTCTGAAGTACTTTCACAGAAGATAATCCTTCCTGCGCCATCAACCGATAATCATTTGCATATTTCACTCCCTTATCATACAGGGGCATAACATTCTTACCAATTGGCTGTGTTCTGTCAAGCGAATTGAGAATTAATTTCCATCCATTCCCATTTGCAACCCAATAAGATTGTGAAATAGAATTAGTTTTTAGCAGAAACCGGCCTTTAACCAATCCATTCTCAATTTCAATCACTGAATCGTTTTTGCTAATCGACACTCCAGATTTATCTGAAGAAAAGCTCTTGCATTGACTAATATTCAGAAGGATTAATCCCAAACTGATTAATGGCATATTGCCGAATATATATTTTGCGATCTTCATTTTTATATATAGTCAATTACCAGTATTTAATTGTTTCTCTCACCTTATCGTCACATCATCTCTTCAACTCATAAGTACATCAGCACATCATCACATCATCACATCAGCACATCATCCGATTTAACTATTAACTCATAACTCATATCTCATAACTCATATCTCTTTTTGCACATCATCAAATCAGCACATCAACTTTAATTCCATCCTCAGGAATAAACTGCCTCCAATATCTTACGCTTTCCTTAAGCTCATTAATCGTATCATAGTTGATGCTTCCCGTAGAAGCAAATGCCTCAATTGTCATAAATATCTTCTCTGCTTTATGAATATTTAAATCCCCTTTATTCTCGTAAGAGTTTTTTACTGCTTCAAGAACCTTTTTCCCTTCAATAATGCCCCTTTTATTATAAAATTTGCTGAATGGCCAGTGACTCGATGAATTCCCATCCGTTTGCTGCAAATGAATGATTGGTGAATAACATGCCAGTTCTTCAAGCCATTTATATGTAGAAGCATCATTCGTTTCACAAAATAGAAAGGGAAATCGTTCCATTTCATCGAATATATTTTTTGCCAGTCCCTCCAATTTGCTTTTATCAACCGACTTGCAGCTTTCAAATAATTCATATGCCGAATCGGGACCCAACCATAAGTGATTAATCTCTCCTTCCTTTTTGACATGCTCCATAGCTTGAACAAGAGCATCTTTTTGAATTTTCAGGTAATTTCTTTGTCCTGATTGATGACCTGTATCTATGGTAATATAAAGGGGTTTTATCGTCTTTTCGTATACTTCATTCATCAGCTCTTTAGCTCCTTTTATCGTCCATGGATACTGATGGGGTGAATACATTTGTTCAAGACTGACAGATTTACACTTAACTTCATGGGAGAACTCTGTAATTTCACAAAGATTCTTAATCAGTTCATTTCTATATTCCTGATATAAATCAGGATTTTGAAGTACAGGATTTGAAAAGGCATGACAAAAAATTCCCAATCCTGCATCCAATGCTGCAGCGCACTCAATCATGGGTTTTATCCATTCATTCAAAATCCTGCTTCTAACTTCCGGGTCGGTATGAGCAAGACCTAATGTAGAATAAGTGCCATGCCCGGAATGTAAATTACAAATGGAAACTCCCAACTTTTCGCTGGCATTTTTCACTTTCCTAATCCAGCGTCCGATATAATCCTTCCCCATGATTAAAGGATCGCATTCAGTATCAGCATTTGCTTCAATATAATGTATTCCCAGGTCCCGCATCAACTTTAACCAATCTTCAGGTTCGGTATATCGTTTCGATGCGAAGCAATTATCAATTGCAAGATAAATCCTGGGATACATTGTGGTGACTTTTTTTAAACATGCACATTTACAGAAAGATTCCACACTTCATTATTAATTAGAGAATTATGCAATCTGCACATATACAGACCATTGAGATCCCTCACTTCGTTCGGGATGACAGTTTGATTTTGCAGGGAGGGGATAGGAAGGGGCGGCTTCGCCGCCCCTTCCTATCTCCTCCCTGCTTATTGGCCCATCACAACTTTGACCGTATGGTTTTTCCCGTCCTTTGGCGGAACGATTGTGTTTCCCTTGATCTTTTTCCCATCAACCGTGATAGACTTAACTCCTTGATTTACTTTTTTGGGATTCTCAACCTGAATAGAGTAATGATCCCCCCTAAAATCTCTTTCCAGTGAAAAGCCCGGCCAATCTGAAGGTATTTTTGGATCAATTAAGAGGCCGGTAACCACTGGACGAACTCCAAGGATATAATTCACATAGGAAACCCACATCCATGCCGCGCCTTCGCCTAAATTCCATTGGAACTGCCCTTCCCCTTTCAGTCTGTGATCAGGGCCGATATAATTTTCAGGATACATATAAGGTTCACATTGATAATGTTCCATGTCCTTTTCCCTGCTCTTCATTGATGCCGAATTGTACATTTCATTTGCAAGCTCGGGTTGATTGTTCAGACAAGCTGCACAAATCGCCCAACCAACAGGACGGGGATAAATACAGGCATTTCTGAATCCGGGGGCATAAATTGACTGAGTACCAACATGATCATTATAATGAGTGTAGGAAGGGGCAAAAACCATAGGGCCGTAATCGCTCATCAAATATTTCTTAACAGCAGACATAGACTGTATCGCTTGCTGCGGAGATGCAATCCCGCTTAATATTGGCCATGCTTGACTGTTCAGATATATTTTACCCTCTTTATTGTCTTTATCCCCTACAGGAATAAATGGGTTTTCTTTGTCAGAAAATGCAGCGATGTACCATTCTCCATTCCATGCCAGTTTATTTACTGCATCTTTCATCCGGTTATAGATGCTCATCCATTTAATGTTGTCAGAATTATGATGAGTCAACTGTGCTATTTCTGCAAATCCTTTTAACAGCATACACATTTCTGCTGCAAGCATTTGGCTTTCGCCATCCCCATGTACACTTACTTTCGTGAATTCATCATTCCAATCGCCAACTTTTGCAGGGATTTTAGGAAGTCCGCGATCATCGATTCCCTTTACAGAGATCGCCAGGGCTTTTTGAATATGTTCCCATACAGATCCTTCATTACCTTCCAGATAGGGCACCACAATATCGAGCAGCTTTAAATCACCGGATTCGAGAAGATAATCGTAGATGCTGAAAAGCTCGTAGATTGAATGATGATGTGGAACGGCAAATTGACCTTTGTGTGAAGTAGGAGGTCCGGTCAATCCAATGTCTTTATATAACATTGAATGTTCTCCGGGACCAAAGAGGTCGGTCTGTGTTGTATCCGATACCTGGCGGTGTAATAAATTGGTGACACCACTTTTCAGGATATCTGCATCAAACGGCAACAGAATTTGTTCGGGAGCCACTCCAATAGTTTCCCCTTCCAGACCATAGCTCCAGCATCCCAGGCCGTAGGATCCGTCATTGAGGCTTTTTTTCCAGAATTGTCTCCACAGATATTTTGTCCAGATATTGATCATGCGGTCATTTTCTTTATCTGGGGATTGGACGTATATTCCATTCTTAATCAGACGGTCATAAAAGCTTTGAAGATTTTTAAGTGATGAGTTCGCAGAATCTGCATTTTTGTATTTATTGATTAGGGATTGAATATCGCTCTCACTCCTTGACATTCCCAGAGTGTAAATCAGCGATTTAGTTTCCCCCGGCTTTAAACTGATTGTATTATGCAACACTCCCCAGGGATACTGGTCCTGGCTCCAGAAATCGGTATTGGTGCATTTCCCTTTTTCAACAGCAATGGGATGATCGTAATCTCTGCCGACTCCAAGAAAATAATCCTTTATTGTTTCATAAGATGTAACAGGCTCGCTGACGGAGAAGAACCCTGTATAAGCCCATGGAATACAGTTTGCTGTACTTCTCCAGTTTTCCTGCGTGGCGATAATTGCATTATCACGCATAAAAACTTTTTTATATAAATTGTACTGACTGCCTCCCCTTCCATCGCCTCTGTAAATAATTGATTTTACTGGATCTCCCAAATTAAACTCTACCTGTCCAAACAAATCCAGCGTTTTATCTTTACCGGTATCGTTCGAAATCTCTACCAACATGACCAATAAGTTATCTTCCCTTGGAATAAAATAAGTCGCCTCAGTTGAAAGACCATTGACTTTATTGGAGATTTTATTGTATCCCAGGCCAACCTTGCATTCCCAGGTACCGCTTTGAGACGCACTGCCGTGCATCTCTACCGGGATATTGATCTGAAAAAAGCTGCCGTCATTTTTATCTCTGACATAAAAACGGCCTGACGTATTTTGGGGATTTGTCAGACCATTCGAAGCTGGATCCAGCAAAAAGCTTTCAATATATCCATTGTGTGTAATCCAGGTAAAGAATATATCATTGCCTAATCTGTTCAGCCAGGGAGTGGGCAAATTTGAATTTTTAATAATGCATTCCTTATTGTCAGAAGAAAATGAATACCAGGGAGTAGTGCTTTGGTTCTGACCTGATGCATAGTGCCCCAAAATAAATTGGAATAAGAAAAACAGTAAATAACTGTATGATAGAAGTTTATTCATGATCCATTACATTAATGTATATAAGAACAAGATCAAGTTATATGAATATGAGTTATGATTTAACTCATAACTCATAATTCATAACTCTTATCTCTTCCAGCGCATTAGCTCATCAGCAGATCAGTTAATGATACCCCGGATTCTGTACCAGTTTTGGATTAGCCGAGAGTGTATTCTGGGAGATAGGATCGAGGAGATTATTAGGGCCGATTGTTACCCCTTGTGGAGCAAGCTGGGCGTTCATCACCTGAATTGCAACTCCGAATCTCAGCAAATCATGCCACCGCTGATTTTCAAAACCAAATTCAACCCTGCGTTCATGGAGAAGTTTGGTTGCAAATGTACCGGGGGTTGCAGCACTAATTGGAGGAAGCGTTGCCCTTGCCCGAACCTGATTAATTAAGGCATAAGCTGCGGGAGAATCACCCTCAGCCTCAGCCAGTAACAGAAGGACATCTGCATATCTCAATATCGGGAACGGATGACTTGAATTGGCAAAAGATGTCATGGCAGGATCATTAAACTTAATACAATAATAATTTCCGTTTGCATCTTTTGCAATAGAAACACCCATACGGGGATCTCCTGTCTCGAAAGTGTTCACAAAGTCAGGGGTAGGTTGATTATAATAGTAGCCCCCGCCAGCATCTCCGCTGGCTGCAGATGCAAAGTAGCTTTCCAGGGGGGATGGATCGGTATTTGCGGTGAATTGCAATTCAAACAGGCTTTCGGCACTATTCCTGGCATTAATGTTAAAAACGGCAGCATAAGTAGGCAAAAGACTGTACAATCCTGAATTAACAACGGTAGTCAAAACAGTCTGTGCGGCACCCGGGTTACCCATTGTAAGGTAAACTTTGCCAAGTAATGCATTTGCAGCACCACTGGTAGCCCTGCCGACGGAGGAACCTGTGTAACTTGCAGGAAGATTCTGTACAGCATACATTAAGTCGTTAACAATCAGAGAATCGACCTGAGCCACCGTATTCCTGGGGACGTCAACTGCTGAGGCAGATATATCTGTTGGAGTTTTGGTTACAACCGGAACGCCGCCCCAATTTTTTACCAGTTCAAAATACGCCATAGCCCTTAAAAACATAACCTCAGCAAGATATTGCTTCTGCAGAGTGGCATCCATGGTGACACCCGGGGCTTTTTCAATTACAATGTTGCAGGAATAAATTGTTCTATAAAGTTGGTCCCATGTCCAGTACCACCATTCCACACCGGAATCCGTTGAAAAATTATCGATTCTGACGTCGTCCTGTGTATTGTCTGAACGGACTTCATCCAATTGTGCCATAGCAGCAAGATTGTCAATATAAATCCCTTTATTCATCGAATAGGCCGCTAAAACAGCATTATTAATATCGGCAGCAGTCTTATAAAAGGTATTTACATTCGCGTTGGAAATCGGGGCCAGATTCAAAAAACTCTTGTTGCATCCTGATATTCCGATCAACATCAACACAAAAAAAGGCAATAGGCTGAGAGCGAAGGGCAATCTTTTCTTTTTCATTATAATAGTATATGTTTTCATGTTGTATGTTTTTTAGAGTACAAGGTTAATTCCTAATGAATAAGTTCTTGGTAAGGGGTATGAACCGCCGCCCAATAACCCGTCAATTGTAACATTTTGACCACTTCCAAAAGCTGTTGCCTGGGGATTGTATTCTGCTCCTGTTTTCCATGTAATTGCGTTTTCTACCGATAGAAAGATTCGCAGGCTCTTATAAAAATGCTCACCCTTGGCGGGGAAAGTATAGCCCAATGCAATGTTCTTTATACGAAAATAATCAGAGCTCAGCACCAATCTCGTATCGGGTTCACCCTGAAATGCCGAGCCTGGAGCCAGCACCCTTCCATTTCCGGGTTGGGCATCTGAAATATAGCGGCCGACAAACTGCTTTTTATAATTTGCGTTGGCACCTGAGGCTCCGACACCCTGATCGGTTAAATCCATGATGTGGCCACCCGTTTGACCGTTTGTCAAAATATTGAGATCGAAGTTTTTATATGATAAGGCATTGTTAAATCCAAATACATAGGCAGGCTGTACCTGTCCCAAATCGACGGCGTCGACACCATTAAAGTTACTGATCACGCCATCGCCATTGGTATCAAAATATTTGGGATCTCCGGGGTGTTCTCCGGGAAAGAGAGGAACTTTACCGCCGGCAATATCGGCTGCGGTTAAAACACCAATCATTCTTAAGCCATAATTAGCACCTACTGTTCCACCTACCTTTGTAATGTGGGTTCCGGCAAAACCTGATATTGGAGCATTTGTCGGTCCAAGACTGAGTACCCTGTTTACATTGTGTGAAATATTGAAAGTGGTGCTCCAATTGACAAGGCCGGTAAGGTTCTTTGAAGTTACCGAGAATTCATACCCCCTGTTTCGAACTTCTCCTAGATTTTCCAATGCGCTTGCAAACCCGGTGGTGGTTGGCAGGGGAACACTCAGTAGTAAATCGGAACTATGCCTGTTGTAATAGTCTGCAGTAATAGAAATCCGGTCTTTTATGAGGTTTAAATCGAGACCGAGGTCAAGCTCGGCAGATTTTTCCCATTTCAAATTTGGAAGGGAGAGAGTTGAGGGTAGAATACCAGTCTGAAGTGTACCTGCTCCTGTTCCAAATGTAGTATGAACATACGAAAGCAATCCGATAGAAGAATAATTTCCAATGTTATTGTTCCCTGATATGCCATAACTACCCCTGAGTTTCAGGAAGCTAATGATTTTGCTGTCCTTGAGGAAATCTTCTTTTGAAGCAACCCATCCCAAAGCCCCGGACGGGAAATAACCATATTTATTGTTGGCCCCAAAAACAGAACTTCCATCCTGCCTTACAGTACCTGTTAAAAGATATCTGTCTTTATAAGCATAATTTAATCTTGCGTAATAAGATATTAATGACCATTCTGCTGTTGAGGATGAACCTGTAGTCACTCCCGCGGCATTTAATGTTTGGACAATGTCATTGGGGTAATTTTTGCCTGTGGCAGAGGTCGAATGATCACGTTCCTTTTGAACGCTATACCCTAAGAGAAAATTAACTTTATGATCATTTGCATAAGTCTTATCATAGGTTACGGTTGTCTCCGAAATCCAGTTAACTGCATTGCTCGTCGAAGAGTTACCGCCCACATTACTTGGTAAATTACCATTCAGAGGGATAGTGCTGGGATAGTAATAATCACCTTGTATGTAATATAAAGTAGCGCCGAGGGTGGTTTTAACTTCTATATCCTTGTGTATTTTTATTTTGAGATATGAGTTGATCAGGTTCGAAAAATTATAGGTATACGATTGTAATTCCCTACCTAGCTGAACCGGATTAAGAATTGGTGCAAATCCGGGTTGAGGATTTATAACCTGACCATATGTTCCGTCAGGGTTATGTACCGGAATATCAGAAGGCATACCGAGGGCATCACCGATTACAGAAGCGTAAACATTCTGATTTTGATATTGCGTCGACCGCTGGCGCGAAAAAGCCGGGACGATGTTCATTCCCGCCTGGACGAGGTCTTTATACAGCTTTGTGTCGACCTTTATCTGGGCAGTGTATTTCTGATACCCGGTTCCAACAACGACGCCATTATTTTGGAGGTAACCTGCCGAAAAGAGATATTTAGTATCTTCGTTCCCACCATTTATATTCAAGTTGTAATTTTCTACAAAAGCGGGGTTAAATACTGCGTCCTGCCAATTTGTACTGATTCCGTTCCAGGATTGAATATTTGCCGGTATCTGAAATTGAGGGAATCCGGCTGCGATTCTGACTGAGTTGGGGTCTGAGGCAAGTCGTCCGGGGCCCGAAAATGTCCAGCCATTGTTGAGGGCTTCCAGGGTATATTCCACATAATCTTTGCCATTCAACATCGGGTAAAAATCGCGTTTGGCCACATTAGCTATACCGGTTGATGTGTTAAAGCTGATTTGCGGTTTTTGATTTACTCCTGATTTAGTGGTGATTAAAATTACACCGTTGCTTCCCCGGCTTCCGTAGATTGCCGTTGCCGAGGCATCCTTTAACACATCAAGTGATTGAATGGTAGAAGGATCAATGGCATTGGCAAAAGCCTGGGTGGTTGGGAACCCATCTACCACATAAAGCGGTTCGTTCCCTGCCCCAATTGATCCGATACCCCTTATTTTTATAGCCGTTTCGCCCCCCGGGATGGCATCATTGATGGTGATGTCGACTCCCGGAATTTGTCCAACCAGCCCTGAGTTCAAATCCGCCAACGGCCTGTTTTTAACCAAATCATCTTTAACGCTTGCCACTGAGCCGGTTAAATCTTTTTTAGCTTGGGTTCCATAACCGACGGCCACAAATTCCTGTAAACTTACAGCTTCTACCTCCATCGTAATGTTAAAGACAGTTTTGTTTCCTATAGCCGCTTCCTGCGATTTCATTCCGAGGAAAGAGAATACAAGAGTCTTAGTGTCTGCAGGTACTCCCAGTGTAAAATTTCCGTCATTATCCGTCACTGTTCCTATAGTCGTACCTTTTGCCATAATTGATACACCCGGCATCGATACTCCAGCCTGATCGGTGACTTTGCCGGAAACAGTTTTCTGTTGTTGCTGGGCGGTTTCATCATTTACAGCCTCTTTTGACTTATCGTGTGAATTAACTGAAGCCTGAACAGGAATAACTGCTGCAAGAAACAGAAAAACAATCAGGCTCAAAGTCATCCAAACTTTATGAATCCCTCTACCGCCAATGGGGATGGTCATTAAATTTATTTCCATAATTTTCGTTTGCTTTAAAAATGTGAAGTGTTGATATGCTGATGCAATTCCCCTTTAGGGGCAGGGGTGATAGGTGGATGTGCTGAAAGAGAGTTGAAGAGGTATTTAGGTTTTAGGTGTTTAGGCTAAAGGTAACAAGGGGGAATCTGATAATTTTTAAGCCTAATAGCCCTCACTCTATGAATATGCTAAGATCTCATCTCTTGTGGAGAACATCAGTTAACAACCCTCTGTTTTTTATTTTTCTTCTGTGTTGCCAGATCACCTCCCTTCTTCAGATTTTAATTGTTCGACGCAAAATGAATGGGCAGTAATCCCCTTTATTATCAGGGCAATATCTATTATTATGCTCATCGGTTTAACTAACATAAATCGTTAGTGTCCGATGCTATGTAGTAACGCGACGAATCAATTTATTAATAAATTTTCACAATTACAAAATCTTTAATAAATAAATTTATTGATGTAAAATCTGATAAAAATGGGATGGTTGTGGAGGAACTTTATATGTCATTAAAAAGATCATTAATAGGCAATAAGTCATGAAAATAATTTGTTTCATCCTGATAAGTAATAGGAATAATTATGTCTTATAAGGTAGTTAGGCTTTGGGAGTTTAGGCGGAAGGAAGACATTTAGCGTAGCGCTCTATGCCCTCAGCTCTTCCCAATCCTTAAAGCTAAAGCCTAAATCCCTGATTGTACAGCCTAATCCTGATGATAGGTTCGGGTTAACGTGCTGTCAACTCCATTCTTTGTGCGGGGTTTCTGCGGGGTTTGTGCGGGGTTTCTGCGGTTTAAACTATTAAAACATTATCTATGGTATCTTATGACCCAGTAATAGCTAATATATAATGTCGTATTAGTTGCCAAAATTATTCAGTACATACGATATTAGTGTCACATATCCCGCATGAGTGACATAAATGTACAACTATTATTTAACATTGCCAAATAAATACAGCATTATGTTGATCATATTATTTGATTTCAAATTTTCAAGTCCTTTCATCTTCAAATTCCAACACATCCATAAATCAGCACATCAGCCTCGGCTACTTCCAACCGCCACCAAGTGCATGATAGAGGGATACCACGGCATTCAACTGTTGCAGACGATCATCGATACTGCTTAACTGGGCCGATAACAGACTCGTTTGCGCAGTGAGAACTTCAGTATAAATTGCTGAACCATAAGTCAGCAATTCTTTGGTATAATCCACTGATTTTACCAATGCCTCTAATTCCTGCTTACGTAGAGCTATTTTCCGGAGTGACCAATTGTAAGAACCAAGCGCTTCATGAACCTCCTGCCCTGCTTTCAAAAGGGTATTTTTAAACATTATCAAAGCTTCTTCCTGTTGTGCTTTGGCGACTTTGAGACGAGTCACATTGATTCTTTTATTGAAAATCGGCTGAGTCAGGCCTCCGACTATATTCGCCGCAAATGCCGCAGGATCGAAAAAGTTGTTAAAGCTTTGAGCTGCAAATCCTGAGGAAGCCGTTACTGTAAGAGAAGGGTAAAAATTCGCACGCGCATTATTCGTTATTTCATACGCGCTTATCACGCTAAACTCAGCCTGCATCACATCGGGACGATTATCTAAAAGGCGCGCCGGAACACCAGTATTTAGATCAACCGACAGAGTTTGATCCTCAATTTTTCCCCGTTCTATATTACCCGGAACACGTCCAAGTAATAAACAAATGAAATTCTCGGTATCACTAATTTGTTGTTCAAGGTCTGGAATGGTAACCTCGGCGGCATATCGGGTTGCTTCGCTTTGTACAATTGCGGCTCCTGTTACTTTGCCGCTCTCCTTCAGAACCTTCATGGTTTCAACCAGATCAATGTTGTTTTTCACAGTTTGACGAGTAATCACCAATTTGGCATCCAATCCTATCAGACTGTAATAAGCAGATGCAATATCGGCGATCAACCGTGTCTGCACAGCCTTCCGGCCAGCATCACCGGCTAACAGATTTGCATAAGCCGCACGTTTTGAACTTCGTAATTTGCCCCAGAGATCAATTTCCCAACTTGCTCCAACCCCGAGTTGATAATAGGGTGCCTGGTACGGAGCTACTACGAAAGGATAAATTGTCTGAGGACTACGTGTAAATGTTCCGCTTCCTGAAGCAGAAATCGCAGGTAAAAAGGCTGCTTTACTTTGGGAAAAATATGCTTCAGCTTCAAGCACCTTTTGCACGGCAATTTGTATATCAGGATTGTTCCTTAATCCTGCCTGTATAAGTTGCTGGAGGTATGTCTCTGTAAAAAGTTCCCGCCAGGGTTTATCGGCAATAGTTACAGAATCAGGTGTTTCAGAACTGCCGTAAAGGCCGGCTGTACTAACGGTTTCACGCTTAAAATGATTCGAAGTATTGCAGGAACTCAGAATTAGGACAACTCCGGCGATCAATATTATTGTGCTTATTTTGGTTGATTTCATCTTAATCTTTTCTGATTTGTCAGTTACATTATTCTTCAAAATTATCAGAGGCAACAATTTCCTGTTTAATGGGTTTCTTAATCTTTTCCTGGAGAGTCTGAAAGATTACAAACATTGTAGGAATAACAAGTATCCCGATCATGGTACCTATTAACATACCGCCAACAGCGCCAACTCCGATGGAACGGTTTCCATTTGCTCCAACTCCGCCACCAATTATCAAAGGGGTGAGGCCGAAAATAAAAGCGAACGAAGTCATCAGAATTGGCCGCAAACGGGCAGTTGCACCCTCGATGGCCGATTGAACAATGCTCATACCGCGATGACGGCGTTGTAAAGCAAACTCAACGATCAGGATTGCATTTTTAGCCAGCAAACCGATGAGCATGATCAATGAGATTTGCAGATAGATGTTGTTTTGAACACCCATCATCTTTGCAAAGATGTATGAACCTGCAATTCCGATAGGCAGTGAAAAAAGGATCGAAAGAGGTAAGATAAAGCTTTCGTACTGCCCCGCCAAAAGGAAGTAAACAAAAATCACACTCAGGGCGAAAATCAGAATGGATTGGTTACCTGAGGCTATTTCCTCACGAGTCAACCCTGAAAATTCATAACTATAGCCCTGGGGAAGGGTTTGGGAAGCCACCTCCTGTACCGCTTTAATTGCATCACCGCTGCTGTATCCAAAATTGGGAGCCCCGGTAACAGCAATTGAGGTGTAAAGGTTAAAGCGCGTAACGTTTTCAGGACCGAATACCCTTTTAAGAGAAATAAATTCGGTGATCGGGGCCATCTCTCCACTGGAAGTCCTGACAAAAATATCATTGAGATCTTCTGGGTTTCCACGGTATTTGGCTTCAGCCTGAACCATAATGCGGTACTGCTTTCCGAAGCGGTTTAAATCGGAAGCATAATATCCTCCTACATAACCCTGCAATGCTGATAACACGGAACTGACCCCAATCCCGGATTGCTCGCAACGGGCTGCATTTACATCCACCTGGTATTGAGGAAAGTTACTGTTAAAGGAGGTCATTGCATACTGAATCTCAGGACGCTTGTTTAAAGTGCCCAGAAATTGGCGGGCATTTTGTTCAAACTGTTTGATATCACCTCCTGTTTTATCTTCCAGTTTCAACTCAAAACCTCCGGAAATACTGAATCCGGGAACCATGGGAGGAGTGAAGATGATGATCTTTGCATCTTTAACCTGTGACGTTAACATATAAAGTTTACTAATCACACTGTTGATATCCTGGCCTTTCTCCTTTCTTTCCTTGAAAGGTTTGAGACTGCAAATCAACATTCCATAAGAACTGCCTTTCCCGCTGATCAATGAATTGCCAACAATGGCAGTCCTTCCTTCCATTTCGGGGATATTACCAATGATCTTGTCGACCTTCTCTACCGCCTTTTTAGTCTGTTCCATTGAAGTGGAAGGCGGAAGGCTGATGTCAACAAACAATCGCCCGGTATCTTCAGTCGGCACAAATCCGGTAGGAGTGGTTTTCACCAGGTACCATAAACAGCCTGAGAAGAGCAAAATCAGTGAGATAGCAACCCATTTACGGGAAATGAAGAAACTGACGGTTTTTTTGTATCGTGAGGTCATTGCATCGAATCCCAGGTTGAAGGAGGCATAAAAGCGCTTTACAATTCCTTTTTCAGGCTCAGGATTCTTTGAGTGAGGTTTCAGAAACAAGGCACAAAGCGCCGGACTCAGCGTCAGTGCGTTTACAGCGGAAAGAACAATTGCGACAGCCAATGTAATCCCAAATTGTTTGTAAAATACACCGGTAGTTCCTTTGATAAATGTTACCGGGATAAACACAGCTGACATGACCAGGGTAATGGAAACGATAGCCGTTGAAATTTCATCCATAGCCGAAACAGATGCTTCAAGGGCATTTTTTGCCCCCTGATCGAGCTTTGCATGGACCGCCTCAACGACTACGATAGCATCGTCGACCACAATCCCAATGGCAAGGACAAGCGCGAACAGGGTTAACAGGTTAATCGTAAATCCGAATACGCTTAGGAAGAAGAATGTGCCGATAATAGCCACCGGAACTGAGATTGCAGGTATCAATGTCGCCCTGAAATTCTGGAGAAAAAGAAATACGACTATAAATACCAGGATAAATGCTTCAAGCAATGTATGAAGCACCTTGTCGATAGAGCTGTCGAGGAAATCGTTGGCATCAACTAAAATTTGATATTTAATACCGGCGGGGAAGGATTTTGAAGCATCATCAAGGACCTTTTTAGCATTAATGATCACTTCACGGGCATTCGATCCTGCAGATTGAAAAACAGCCATAGCTATTCCGGGATGGTTCATTGCCGTTGTTGATATAGAATAGTCAAGAGCTCCCAGTTCGATGCGGGCTACATCTTTCAACCTCAAAATGTTACCGGCTTTATCAGCCTTAATCACTATGTTTTCAAATTCCGCAGGCTGTGTGAGTTTCCCTTTATATTTGAGTACATATTCAAAGGATTGTTCATTCAATGCGCCCAGTCTTCCGGGAGCTGCTTCAAGACTCTGGTCATTCAGCGCTGTGATAACATCCGATGGCAGCAAATTATATGAAGCCATGATGTCCGGTTTCAACCAGATACGCATGGAGTAATCTTTAGCCCCAAAAACACTGGCCTCTCCGACTCCATTCACACGCTGCATCTGAGGCAAAAGATTTATCTTACTGTAGTTCTGAAGAAACGTTTCATCAAATTGGCCATTTTCGCTATACAAGGTAAAAACAAGCAGCATACTGTTTTGCCTTTTGGCAGTGATCACTCCGGCCTTGATTACTTCAGCAGGAAGCAGACTGGTTGCCCGTGCCACCCGGTTTTGTACGTTTACTGCAGCCATATCCGCGCTGACTCCCTGTTTGAAGAATACCTCGATGAATGCAGATCCATCATTGCTGGCAGTCGAAGTCATATAGGTCATGTTTTCTACCCCATTGATTTGTTCTTCCAGCGGGATGATTACACTTTTCATGACTGTTTCGGCGTTAGCTCCAGTATAGGATGCCGTTACCCTAATTGTTGGAGGAGCTATGTCAGGGTACTGCTCAATGGGAAGACTAAACAGCCCGAGAAGCCCCAGAATAACAATTATGATGGATATTACCGATGATAGAATCGGTCGTTCTATAAATCTTCTGAACATGATTACCTAATGTGTTGATGAGTTGATGTGTTGATGTGTAAAAGAGATATGAGATATGAGTTATGAGTTATTGGAGATGAGTTAAATCTCATTTCTTATATCTCATATCTTATATCTTATATCTTATATTTCATCTCTCAATTTTTAACCATATTTTCTGAAAGGTTTCCCGGATCAACGAGTTTCGGTTTAATTTCAGCATCATTAACCAATGAGGCGATTCCCTCAAGTACGATCTGATCGCCTGCATTCAGTCTACTGGTCACTATATAAGAGTCTTTCAAATTAGCTTCCAGGACTTCAATTTCCGTATTATGAACTTTATTGCCGGCACCAACTACATAAACAAAATGCTTCCCTTGTAATTCGTAAGCTGTTTTTTGCGGAATAATGATAACTGAATCAACAACTTGCGGAATGCGTACCATTCCACTGCCTCCGCTGCGCAAAAGACCCTCTGCATTGGGGAAATTTGCCCGTACATTTACGGCGCCGGTTTGCGAATCAACCAATCCGCTGGCAGTTTCAATCCGTCCCTGTTGTTCATAAATTGAGTTATCAGCCAGGATCAGCGATACACCCGGTAATTTGGTAAATTTATCCTGAAGAGTTTTCCCTTCGAGTCCTTTGGTTATTGTCAGAAATTCTTTTTCGTTAAACGAGAAGTATGCATACATATTCACTGTATTGGAGACCGTTGTTAGCGGCTCAACAGTCGAACTGCTTACCAAACTGCCAACACGAAACGGGAAATTCCCTATGGTTCCTTCGGCCGGGCTGGTAATGAGCGTATACTGTAAGTTTGCCTTTGCGTTTTCCAGATTTGCATTGGCTTGTGACAATTGGGCATCTTTGGATTTTAAAGTCGACTCTACAGATTCAAGTTCGAATTTGCTAATAATATTCTTTTCGACCAGCGGTTTGGTTTTCTCAACATTAACCCGGGCATTGTTTACATCTGCTTCAGCGACTTTTACCATAGCTTCCGCTGATCGAACAGTAGCCTGGATGTCTTCTGCATTCAGACGGAAAAGCACTTGTCCCTTTTTTACAAATGCTCCTTCGTCAACAAGGATCTTCTCAATATACCCCGCGATTTTCGACCTGATTTCAACGGTCTGCTGCCCCTGAAGTTTAGTAGGATAATCCTTATAAAGTTTGGTCGATTGTAACCTGACTGCAATTACCGGATATTCCTTTACTTTTCCTGCGCTTCCGCCTTGTCCTCCTTTTTGCTGATTTGTACATGAAATTGCAGCAAACATCATTAAAATTATTCCCAACTTTCTAATCTGCATAGTAGTATCCATTATGTATTTTGTCTGTATTTAAGTTTAGATTTAACGATTTTCACTTTTTTACTTCGTGTCATTTATTTCATATCATTTAATGACTATTAATGACTTTTTTGAATGATTATAAATGACCTTTTAAAGACCAATGACTTTAATTATAAACTTCCTCCACAACCACTCCATTCTCCTGAATTTTCATCAATACATTCCGAAATGTTTCAAGTTCATCTTCGGTAACTCCAGTAAGTAATTTGTTCGAAACCTCCAATGCTATCTCCTTCATTTTAATCAATACCTCAATCCCGTTTTTTGTCAGAATCAGATTCCGTTTCCGTTTGTCTGCTTCGTTTGTATGCCTGACTACATATTGATTCTCAAGCAAACAATCTATTTGACGTACGACGATTGATTTGTCTTTCTGAAGATAGTTGGCCAGATCCTGTTGAATCAGGTTACAATCCGAATTCAAGGCATGTAAGATGACGAATTGTTCAAACGACAATTCAATTCTCTTTTCCCTGAACTCCGAAATTAATTGATTTTTGAAAACCCGGAGGCCTCGACCTAACAAGTATCCAAGCGGTTTGTCCGATTCCATTTGTCATTTTTAGTCCGGGTCAAAAGTAGACTAAATTAGTTGACATCTTCAACCAATTCATATTAAGTAAATATTAAGAATTATCTAACAAGCTTCAGTCATTAGCTTTATTTCATGTCATTTATTTCATGTCATTTATTTCATGCGTCATAACTATTAATGACTATTAACCTAATGACATTCTTTAAAAAAAAGCCGTTCCAATTGGGAGGGCACTGAAAAAGTCCTTCGAACATAATTATTAAACTTAAAGCAGTAAAATACAGGCTCAATACTTTGTATCTTACTGCTTTATTTGTATCTTAGAGCCTTAAATAAAGGCACTTATATGTTAGTACAACAACAAAAGCTCCAGTTGAGTACATACTCAGATTTATATGATCTTATCGTACCCAAAGATAATCTTCTACGCAAAATTAACGAGCTTATCGATTTTTCGTTCATCTATGATGAGCTGGTAAACAAATACTGCTCAAACAATGGGCGCAACGCAGAAAGTCCCATTCGCATGTTTAAATACCTGTTGCTCAAAACAATATATGATATTTCAGATGTGGATGTAGTAGAACGTTCCCATTTTGACATGTCTTTTAAGTATTTTTTGGAAATGGCACCAGAAGAAGATGTAATAAATCCGAGCTCGCTTACCAAATTCCGGAAGCTGCGGTTGAAGGATACGGATTTGTTGAACCTTCTGATAGGCAAGACCGTTTCCATTGCCATAGAAAAGGGCATCATCAGATCGAAGTCCATTATTGTAGACGCCACACATTCATTATCCAGATCGAACCCATTGTCACCCATCGAAGTATTGAAGGAACGAGCCCGGCAACTTCGCAAGGTGGTTTATTCCACCGATGAGAGCTGGAAAGGGCGAATGCCTAAAAAGAACGAAGACAATGATCTGGAGCAAGAGTTATCCTATTGTGGCAAGCTTGAAAAGGAGATAGAATCAGATGAAGTGCTGCGGTCATTGCCCAAGGTAAAAGAAAAGCTAAATCTTCTAAAGGAAACTATTGAAGATACTCAGGATCATTATACACTCTCAAAGGATACTGATGCCAGAACAGGCCATAAGACAGCGGATTCATCATTCTTTGGATTCAAAACCCATATAGCCATGACAGAAGAACGTATTATTACAGCGGCTGTAGTAACATCCGGGGAAAAGGGTGACGGGCCTGAACTGCCGGCGTTGCTTGAAGCCAGTCAAGAGAATGGAATTGAAGTAGATACAATTATTGGTGACGCAGCCTACTCAGGAAAGGAGAACCTTCAGTTGGCCGGTGGGCAGGAGATAAAAGTCGTTTCAAAGTTGAACCCATCTATTACGCAAGGTTTCCGCCAACAAGAAAATACCTTTGATTACAACAAGGATGCAGGAATGTTTGTATGTCCCTCTGGGCACATGGCTATCAGGAAAGCGCGCCAGGGAAAGAAAGATGACGGTACGAACCAAACTGATACCTATTACTTCGATGTCGAAAAATGTAAAATATGTGCATTAAAAAACGGATGTTATAAACCTGCTGCAAAAACCAAATCCTATTCTGTTTCTATTAAATCTGGTGAACATCAGGAACAAATGAAGTTTCAACAGACTGATTACTTCAAAGAAAAAGCAAAACACAGGTATAAGATTGAAGCAAAAAATAGCGAATTAAAAAATGTACATGGATACGGAAGAGCCAGTTCATACGGAATAGCCAGCATGCAAATGCAGGGTGCAATGGCCATATTTGCTGTAAACCTGAAAAGAATCCTCAAGTTAATGAATTAATAGTGGTGCTGAACCCAGATACTCCATATATCCCCCAAAGACCCCATATAAAGCACCCAAAAGCACTTTTAATCTAAAAATTTGCGCTTCGCACTGTAAGAAAAAAAACTGGCAGGTGAAGAATAGGTCTTCACCTGCCAGATAACTTTCAGTCGACTATTTTAATGAGGGATACTTTTTCAGTGCCCTCCCAATTGGAGCGGCTTCTCTGAATCAATTAATTATGTTATTTTATTCTTCAGGTACTGAAGTAACATTGGGATAGAACTTTACCCAATCGTAAATTGTCACCGCATCCTCTTTGGGTGGCAGGCCTCCCCAGTTTTTATTTCCCGTCCAACTGTTCATCATGATCCAGCCTGGCTCGCTGGCAACTCCCGGATCTTCAAAACTGTAAACAATCTTTCCGTCAACTGTCCAGTCAAGGCGATTGGGCTGCCACAGGAACCCATAACGATGGAAACCTTTGGAGGGGTTAAAGGGCAGGTCCTGGTAATGAACTTTGCTCCTGTTATCATCCAAATGATAATTCATTGTTACCTGACCGCTGTTCTCAGATGTAATCCACTTACCGTTACTCAGGAATTCAAGATCCCATTCTGCCCTGCCGTAATTTTTACGCTTCCAGAAGAATGAGGCACAAACTCCGCGATTTGCTGTTGGATCTCCCACACTCGTTAGTTTCATTCTTACTTCGTAATAACCGTAACCATAGGCAGGACCCGAAGTTAAAGTCTGAATTTCAGCGCCATTCATTTTATTGGCCTGCGACTTAAAATAGCAAAAACCCTTCGTTTTCTCACCTTTATAAGTATCAGTGAAAGTAACATTAGCGGGATTAAGCGTGTCCTTTCCTGTTCCCACCCAAAGGCCGTTTATTTTCCAAAGTCCGTCCTGGGAAATGTTGTTATTCCAGCCAGGGTTAAAATCCTGGAACAACAGTGGTTTTACTCCCCCACCTTTCGGAGCCTTACTTTTTGCGAATGATGTCATTGGAATTGCCAAAGACAGAACATAAATCAAGAGAGCAGGGTAAATCAGCTTATTAGTTATTTGTTTCATAAGTTTGATTATTAATTATTTATCTTTAATTACTATTAAGTCAGTTGATAATATCTCATCAGGTTATAAAGATACATATTTGATGTGCTGATTTGATGATATGTTGATGAAAAGATTTGAAGATTCGATAATTTGCTGCTTCATCAAAACATCAAGGCATTAGCACATTAGCACATCATTTTTGTACCCCCCAGTTCTTATTAGGTTCAGGGCCAAGCTCAAATACAATCTCCCCCCCTTTCACGATATCACTATGATACAAAACAGGCAAATCCAAAGGTTTCCCGTTAAGCTTTACCGACTGTATATAAATGTTTTTGTCAGTCTTGTTTACAGTTTTAATTGTAAAAGTTTTCCCCTTGTAATATTTTGGATCAAGATGAATCACTGACTTGTCGAAGTATGGGGCACTGAGATCATAAAAAGGTTTAACGGCGCATCCTCCATCCATTTCAAACATTCCCATCGACATCATTACAAAATAAGAACTCATCTGGCCTTCATCTTCCTCACCGAGCCATCCTGTATAGGGAGAAGTATTGTAAAGGCTGTCCATCACGTAACGAGTATATTTCTGTGTTAACCAGGGTTTGCCTGAATAATTAAAAAGGAAAGGAGCCTGAAGATTGGGTTCGTTGGTTAAATCCACATAGTCCTTTTCGAATCCTTCCTCGAGTCGCTGATTAAACTTATTCTTTCCAAGCAAGTTGATTAATCCCGGGACATCTTGAGGCACAAAAAAAGTATATATCCAGGCATCCCCTTCCATATATCCCGGACCATTCCATCCCCCCACAGTACCACGCTGAAAAGGGTCAAATGGCTCAACCCACTTGCCATCCCTGTGTTTTCGTCTTATAAAACCTGTTCCAGGATCAAATACATTGCGCCAATTTTCAGATCTCTTATTGAAAAACGTATAATCATCTTTCTTATCCAATGCAAGTGCATATTGTCCTGCAGCCCAATCATCGTAAGCATATTCCATTGTGCTTGATACAGGCCCTGACTCTTCGGGAACGTATCCCAAATCCATATAAGGCTTCATCTGTCTGTTTCCTGCAAATCCACCGCAGGGATGCTCTATTCCCTGGGTGGTTAAATCATGTTTTATTGCTTTGAAGGCTTTCTCAGCATCGAAATCCCTGATTCCTTTTTGATAACTGCTGATGATGAGTGAATTATGATGTTGTGCACCCATAATTGGGGCATAATGCAATCCTGTCGGAGCCTCAGGAATCCATCCTTGCTTGTCAGCTATTTCAAGATAGGCATGAACCCATGAACTTGCATATTTGGGTGTTACCAAAGTCCATAACGGTGCGAGGTCCCACTGCCCTCCCCAAAAACCATCGGAACTATAAACAGCATCAGTACCTGAAGGTAATTGCTGAACATTATCACACATATCCCTGTATTGCCCATTCCCATCGTTGAAAATACTCTTCGCAGTGAATGAACGGTATAGATTTGTATAAAATTTCTCTTTGTTGTTTTCATTCCTATCGGTTATTTCAATACCCCCAAGCACATCGTTCCAGGTTTTACGGGCATTATCAACTACCGCCTTTAAATCCCAACCGAAAGGCTCCATTTCTTTTTGCAGATTCTGACGGGCGTTTTCGATGCTTACAAACGAGATGCCTGTTCGCAGGATCACCTTTTCATCCTTCACTGTTTTGAAATTCATAACAATACCACAACTGCCTTTTTCTCTAAATTCAGTTACTTTGGTTTGTTTTTTTCGGGGTCTTTTCCAATCCAATCCATAGAGCGGAATTACGGGTGTTGTTTCATCTGTAGTCCATCCGTCAATGGATTCAAGGGGTTTGTTAAGTTGTATCACATAATAGACCGTAAAATTCTTCACATAGGCGTTAGATTGATGGATAGAGCCTTCTATTTCTGTATCACTTATTTTTTTGGCGTAAGCTTCTTTGATCTCACATTTTTCCTCAGGAAAAAACCCGTAATTCAGAATAATATGTGCATTCTGCGATTGAGGATAAGTGAATTGAAGCATCCCGCAGCGTGTGGTAGAAGACATTTCTGCTAAAATATTGTAATCAATCAGATTAACGCCATAATAACCCGGAGACGCTTTTTCAGTCGCTTTGTCGATTCGTGAACGATACCCTGAAGTCCACATATTTCCAAATGGTCCGTCAGGTTCTCCGGGGTAAAATTTGACATTTCCTGTTACAGGCATCAGACTTACGCCACTGATACTCATTGCATGCAAATGTGAAAAGCCGGAAATACTTCCGACAGTGTATTCATAACCTCCGTTCCATTCAGCATTCTGATTGTCAGGACTGAGCTTTACCATCCCAAAGGGCATTGTGGGACCGGGAAACAACATCCATCTGGAATTGGAAGTTCCTGTAAATGCATTCACATAATCCACAGGCAGCTTTTGATTTTGGCTATAAACTGATAGCTGCAAAGCCAAAACAAGACAAAAGGTAAAAGCGCTTTTGTTCATAATTTAATATTTTGATATACGTAAAAATTGATGTGCCGATGTAACGATGTTTTCAGTAATCACCACATTAACACATCATCTAAACATCACATCGGTTTCCATAATCATAGTTTGTCAAATATAAGTTTTTTTAGTTCCACTATGCATGAGTGATAACTTATAGAATTTAAGAAAATAACCGCGGTGATATTTTGATATGCTGAAGTGCCCATGTTTTAAACCACGGAAACACTAAGATCACTGAGATCCATAGAATCTTTAATTTTTTATTTTAATTCTCCTCTGTGATTCTCCGTGTTACTTGTTTCTCAATAATGGACTGTTCAGGATGCCCCTTTTTAAAATTGACAAGAAACTTTATATAATTTTAAGATTGGATCGGCGTCCAATAAAAGTCTCCTAATTTTATTAAAGGTATTAGGCAAAATACAATTATATGCAGTATTTTCTCAATTATATTTATTAGATCATAAATAACCTATATTTGAAAACCTTAAATCAATACCTTCGTCCTTATTAATTTTAAGATCTTGACCAATGACATCAAAAGAACGCATCCTCTGTGCTATAAATGGAAGACAAGGAGACCATATTCCACTGACTACCTGGTGTTTTGGTTTTCAGCCTCCAAAGCATCTTCGTTGGAGCAACTATAACGGCGAAGTAAAATACTGGTATACCAAGCGCCTTGAACATCTTCATGAACTTCCTCAGCCCTGGACGCTGGAGGATGATTTTAAACGTGTTTTGGCCTGGAAATCTTTAGGGGTTGACGATGTGCTCGATGTTTCAGTTCCCTGGAGTTGTGATCCGCGAGTAACATTTACCGATAGTGTAATTCCTATTGGCTCAGAGGGAGGTGATGCATATTACCCTCTCCTCGTGCGCGATTATCAAACACCTGAAGGAAGTATTCGCCACGCAGTTAAAAAGACAGGTGATGAACCTGATGGATGGCCTGTTCAACCGTCTGTGGTAAAGTTAATTGAGGATTACAATGTTCCCCGTGCAGTGAAACATTTGATTACGGAATCTTCTGAAGTTGACAAAGCAAAATATCTTTTTGCCCCGCCAGATGAAGAACAGAAAAATTGGTTTGCTGAACGAATGAGCAAGGTAAAATCATTTGCAGATGAACATAGCATATTCGTTCAGGCATGGACAGCATTCGGAATGGATGCACTGATTTGGTTCTCAGGTATTGAAAATGCTATTCTTATGTCGATGATTGATCCTGAGTCATTTGGTAAGTTGATCGATAATATCGCTGCAACAGATTATGCAAGAACAGAACTCGCAGCAACAACTCCCGGCATTGATATGATTTGTCAAAGAGGATGGTATTCTTCCACTGACTTTTGGTCTCCCGATATTTTTGATACTTACGTTTTTCCGCATCTTTCTAAACTTACTGCACTGGCACACAAAAACGGTAAAAAATTCGCGTATGTAATGACTACCGGCATTGAAGTTCTTGGTCCGAGGTTGGCTGATGCAGGGGTAGATTTACTTTATTTCATTGATCCTGCAGCAGATAAATTATCCTTTGAAAGAGTAAGAGAAGTGATTGGCGATCGAATGACAATGGTTGGCGGAATCAGTTCAGTGAATCTAACGGATAATAACCATGAAGAGATTCGTCGTAAAGTAAAAGAAGCAATTGATACATTAGGGCCGACAAATCGTTTCATCCTTCATCCCGTCGATTCGATTTTCCCTGACACACCCTGGGAAAGTATTGAAACGATGATTGAAGCATGGAAGGAATTCCGGTAATTTCATAGATAACTCAATTACAGCCACCGGATCACTTAATGGACTTTGTGACTTCAAGCAGAACACTCATAACTCATAACTCATAACTCATAACTTTTATGGAGCGAAACAGACGCAACTATATCTTTTGGTTGTCTTTTGTAGCCTCACTTGGAGGATTTTTATTTGGCTATTATACTGCTGTAATATCGGGAACGCTTAGTTTTGTCAGGACTCAATTTGGATTGAATGCTATCATGGAAGGTTGGTATGTTAGTTCAGCTCTTGTCGGGTGTGTTGCAGGAGTTTCAATAGCAGGATGGCTAAGCGACAAATACGGGCGCAAATTAATCTTGATTCTCGCCGCTCTTCTTTTTTTAATTTCAGGGATTGGGTGCATTGGTTCAGAAACATTTACAACTTTGGTCATTTACCGTTTCATTGGAGGGATGGGTGTAGGAATTGCGTCAATGCTCTCACCCATGTATATTTCTGAAATCTCTCCTTCAAATATGAGAGGGAGATTAGTTTCCGTTTACCAGTTTGCATTGACAATCGGGATTCTTTTTTCTTATTTTATAAATGCAGCCTTAGAGAGCTTCTCAAAGATTCCCGGATTTGCCAATTCTGAAATTCTGAAGCTTGTTTTTAAGGATGAAGTTTGGAGGGCAATGCTTGGAATGACTGCTGTTCCAGCACTGATTTTCTTTCTCCTCCTGCTTACTGTTCCCGAAAGTCCCCGTTGGCTCATGATAAAAGGGAAAATTGAAAGAGCACGAATAAAGTTGATTAAAATCTTAGGAAGTGAAGCAGCGATGGATGAAATTAAAGACATTGAAGAAACAGTTGCTTTGGAAAAAGAATCCTGGAGAACGTCATTAACTCCGGGAATTAAACGTGCGGTATTTCTTGGCGTATCTCTTGCCATCCTTGCCGAGTTTACGGGTATAGATGCGATCATCTACTATGGCCCGAAAATACTGGAAGAAGTTGGTTTCGCTCAGAGCGATGCGCTTGGCGGACAAGTGATTATCGGATTTATAAACATGATATTTACCTTAATTGCTATTTGGAAAATTGATAAAATAGGAAGAAAACCATTATTAATTGCAGGTACGAGCGGAATGCTTATGTCATTAATTGTAATTGGCTTTCTTTTTATGCTGAATATGGCAAAGGGATACCTTTTGCTTAGTTTTATCCTCATCTTCATCGCCTCCTTTTCATTTTCACTCGGCCCGGTAGTTTGGGTAATACTTTCTGAAATATACCCAACTAAAATCAGGGGAAGGGCTATGTCAATTGCAACATTGGTGACCTGGATCGGAACTGCGATTATCGGACTTTTAATCCCCGTTTTATTGGAATCAATTGGACCCACCTTTACCTTTTGGATATTCGCAATGTTTTGCCTGCCAACCATCTACATTGGCTGGAAGCTTTTGCCCGAAACAAAAGGGAAATCGTTGGAAGAAATTGAGAGATATTGGTTGGTGAAGGAGATATGAGTTATGAGTTATGAGTTATGAGTTATGTGTTGCTCATAACTTATAACTCATAACTATTCTGCTTATCTTTGAGTTTAAAATAAATGTTACATGAAAAATAATTTTACACGTCGTAAATTCCTGATCAAAACCTCTAAAGGGATTGCAGGTGCCGCAGTAGTTTCTGCTTTGGCCAACAATCTTGACTTAATCCCGAAAGTCCTTGCCTTAACTCCAGAGGGAGAAAAAAGTAAATCCCCGCAATCCAATACCTGTGAATTCGGTGTTGAAGGCGGTGTGCCTCACGATGCGAAGGGGATGGATGAAGAACTGAAAGCAATTCATGCGCTTGGCGCGGAATTTATTGTTTGCCAGTTTGCCCCTCAAAACTTTAAGCAGGGGGCTAAAACCAGGAACAACGGTTGGGTTGGATCGGCAAAAGATTTCAATGACCTTGCTCTGGCTTGCAGAAAATACAACATGAGCTATTTCGTCAACCAGGAGGCAACAAATTATTCCAAAGAAGGTGATTATTTGGATGAAAAGGGGAACGATATTATGGCGCATCCCGACAGGACCCACCGTTGGGACCTCACAGGAAAAGTGTTGGATGATGCCACAGCCAATAAGGAGTTTCGCGGTGTGTTGTACGATGAAGCTGAACACGGGCAAATGCGCCGTTTCTCAAATACAAACGGGGGAAGTGACAGCCAAAGCTCACATAAGGTATTTCCCTATTTCGCGGCAACTGACGGAATGACGCTCGAACAAGCCTATGATGCTGTATACAAAAGCGCTAAAGCGGTTGCCGAAAACTACCGGAAGCATGGGGTAGCGCCAATGACAGAAGACGTGTTTCCGGCAATGTTGTTAACTTTTGCAAGGGCAGGGTGGGATATCGGTATTAAATTTATGAAGGAAAGCCTCGATCCTATTTATGCCGCACTTGCCATGGGGGCTGCAAAAGAATATGGCACAGAGTTTTGCGTCACGCCCGATATGTGGGGTTTTGACTGGAAATTGCATGACCATTTCCCGGGGCATCCTGCTGAAGAATTGCGTGCATCGCTTTTATATGCCTACTGGATTGGCGCAACAAAAATATTTGTAGAGAATAACCGTGGGTTGATCGAAAGGAAAACCGAAAATGGCATTGTGCATTTTGAACCAACCGAATATGGGAAAGTGTATCAATGGTTCGTGAAAGAGTACGTTCCTGCACATCCGCGTTCTTATACTTTCAGAGATATTCGTCCGGAAGTAGCAATACTTCGTTTTGACGACTCCGACTGGGGGCAGACCCATTCACGTTTTGATGACAATTTATACGGTGCAGAAAACCTCCATGCCTCACCTACTACGAGTGAATGGTTTAAGATTTGGAATATCCTCACTCACGGTCAAACAAATGAAAATACGATATCTTATAACAGCAAGGGTTATGAAGATGTACCGCATGAATTCTTCTGGCCGTTAAAGGGTACCGTAGTTTATGATCATCTGGCGGGAGAGAAAGAATTAGAAGGACTGAAACTGGTCTTCTTAACAGGAATCATGATAAGTCCTCAGACTTTAAAAGCAGTGCGTTCCTTTGTCCGTAAGGGCGGTGTATGTGTAAGCCTTGCTTCGCTTGCCCCCGAAGAATTTAAAGATAAAATGGGCAAGATTGTTGATGGCTCGGGAGAATGGTTATTCGTGAAAGATTTTCATGACGAGCAAGTTACAAAAGTTGTTGCTCCTTATCTTGGCAAACCCGATGAGATAAGTTATCGTATTGGGAAACAAAGACTAACAGTTAAGAAGGGGAAAGACAGAAATACAATCAGCATTTACCTCCAAAATGAAAGTGACTTGACAAATAAAGGCGCACTACCAGAATCTGCACGAGTTTGGTGAATGAACCTAGCTGGTTGTTGTAAACATTGACAATACTATTTTCCTTGTAACTGCTCATCACTGCAAATTAACTCACGTAACAGGAGGCTATAACCTTTGCGTGAAACGAAGATCAGCGAAGCTAAATACTTTTGAGAAACTGATTAAAGATAGCGAACTCAGAGTTACCCTTTGAGTTTTACTTAGGAAGTCTTACCTTAGCAATGACCTGTAAATAGTTTATTTCTGAATAATGCGAATTAAGAGTTGAGTCATATTAAACCCGAAGGGTTGCCATTATTATAGACTGAAAATGTCCAAAGTTTGCCAAACCACGAAGTGGTGACATTATTATGCCATACCTTCGGCATTCAGGTTGCTTTTTTCATCGGTTCTCTATAATCATATCATGCTATCAGCATTTAAACGCTTCATATTTCAACTCTTAATTCGAATGAATAATAAATTTAAAAGGCAGTGTAAATCTCACACTTACAGTCTGTCCTCCCTGTTTGCCCGGGCTCCAGTGCGGCATAATGTCAAGTACACGCATAGCCTCCTCATCACAACCACTTCCTATACTTCTTGTTACCACCATTTTTGTGATAGCCCCCTCACGGTCAACAACAAAATTGATGATTACCGTGCCTGTAACTCCTAATTCCTGGGCAACTACAGGGTAACGGAGATGTTCCTTGATGAACTTCATCATTTCATTTTCACCTCCCGGAAACTGGGGCATCTGTTCAACAATGACTTTCGGCTCGTCTAAATCGCCAGCTATATTTGCATCTTCTTTCGATTTCGCCAAAGGTGCATCTATCGCATTGGTTCCATCACTGAAATCAACCATTCCTACTGCCGAGTTACTATTGTTAATCTCCGTTTGCATTTTGGGTTCGTCAGTATCATTGATCAGCTCATCGGGTTTTATCACATAGGGAGTGAATTTTATCGAATTCCTGATCTGCACGGGAGGCGTGGGAGGTATAACGTTCAAAACATCATTCACTTTGGGCTTTTCAAGTACGAGATCCGAAATCACTCTGACCTGCAGATCCTTGTCAGCACTGTATGACAATATTCTGTGCATGAGTGCAGGCGCTGTTGCTCCAATAATGAGGAGGAGACTGGCAATTATTAAAGCCTGATAATGCCTCATCATTGAATTCTGACGGTGCTGGTAAGCCCCGTATTGCTGGTTTCTGCCTTCAAAAATAAGGTTACACCATTCGTTGGAAAAAATGTTGTTGGGTGAGTTCATTTTCTTTCATTGCTCCTATGTTAAAGGTTAAACATACTAAGCTTAAATTCAGACTAACTCTTTCACATCAGTTTTCAGGTTCATTTCTTAGACTAAAGGTAATATTATTTTAATACAAAAAACAAACAATTAACGAATATAATTTTCATTTTCGAAAATTTCCTCATCTATTCTTAACCTGTCTTATTATTCAATATAGTCTACCAGTAAATTTGCATCTATTAGCCGGCTCCCCTGGAAATGTCCCACACTAGTTCAAAGCAGCCGGTGAAATTGTATTCTGCACCTACAGGGCACTGATGAAGATTCTCTACCGGCTCGTTTGGATTTATCCCCCACTATCGATAAACATTCTATACAACTTTACAATAATTGCACTAAATAATATATAAAAAACATTCAATTGAATCAAAGTTAATAGGGCTGTTGGAAATGTTGTATACTCTTGGTGAGAAGGTAATAATTATTGAAAGTAACAGGGCTTCCATCAGTAAAATAAAATAATTATATTTGGCATTTGTGCAGATGATTTTTGCGAAATCTTAATAATAGAATCATGTACTTTAATCCTGATATTGTGAGACTCTTAAAAGCAGTCGTTTATCGCCTCCTTGTAATGGCAATATTTATCGTAACATCTGGTATTGTCAATGCCCAGGTTCCGCTCCCCTCAGGCGAACGTTTAAAGACCCTTGCCGCAAGGCATCACCTGTTGATTGGCGGGTCGACTGACCTGAATCACAATGATCCCAATGAGGAAATGATCATCAAAAACGAATTCAGTGTCCTGTCGAATGAAGACTGCCTCAAGCCACATTCGCTTCATCCGGCAGAAGACAAATACAATTTCACAAGGGCCGACCGTTTTGTCGCATTTTGCAGGGACAACCACCTAGTGGCCAAAGCACATAAGCTGATCGCCAGGGACGGTTATCTGCCCAAATGGATGCTTGACCCAAAGTACACGGTTGAAGATCTTAAAAGAATCCTTGTCAGCCACATTGAGCATGTCATGGGCCGATACAAAAAAGGAAGTTCTTACGGTGAAATTGCTTATTGGGACGTGATGAATGAGGTACTCAATTATTCCTCGGTCTTTGAGAAACTGGGCAAAAACAGCGACGGGGATTATCTTTACTGGGAGCTCGCTTTCCATACCGCACGAAAGGTTGATCCCGCTTGCGTATTGATCTGGAACGAGGACAATACCGAATTTGATGTGCCTAAAGCGGAGAGGTTTTACGAAACGGTCAAACGTATGAAGGCCCGCGGCGTTCCGATCGATGGCGTTGGGTTTCAGTGCCACATTGCCTTAAGCGGAAGTCCCGTACCCGATTATACCTGGCTGGCGAAGATATTTCAAAAGTTCGCCGACCTTGGGGTTGTTATCATGATCACCGAAATGGACGTGCCTGAGCGTCCCGATCAGGTTGATATTTACAGAAACATCATGCAGGTTTGCCTGAACCAGCCAAAGTTCATCCTCTGGGATACCTGGAATATAGTTGATAAATACAGCTGGCGTATCCACAACGAGGAAAAGGATAAGGCGCCTCTTCTGTTTGATAATCATTATGCCGCAAAGCCGGCCTATTATGCCATCCAGTCGGTATTGGCATCACAAAGTGAAGAGAATATAACCGGTCCGATAAAAATCGGCAGGCAGACATGGACTTCCGAAAACCTTGATGCAGACACTTTCAGCAACGGTGATGCCATACCCGAAGCCGCGAGCAATGATGATTGGAAGAAGGCCTGTGAAGAAGGAAAACCCGCATGGTGCTGGTATGATAACGATCAGCTGAACGGCAAAAAATACGGCAGACTTTATAACTGGTATGCCGTGAATGATCCGAGGGAACTGGCGCCCAAGGGCTGGCATATTCCCAAACAGGAGGAATGGAAAATGCTTACGGACAGTTTATTAGACAAGGAAGCCGGCAAATTATTAAAAAACACCATTGGATGGAAAGAAAACGGAAATGGCACCAATGCAAGCGGTTTCAAAGCCCTGCCCGGAGGTTTTCGTTATGACAGCGGTAAATTCGAAAATGCATGTATAAAGGGTTACTGGTGGAGCTCGACCGATTTACTGGATTACACAGCTTGGGTTCGAAGCCTCTTTTCTACCGACAACAACGTTTACAGTTACTTCACCAGCAAGAAGCTTGGATTATCCGTTCGCTGTATTAAAGACTGAAAATTCTGTTAATCATTAAACATACAATACCCTGAATCCTATGAAGATTCAGGGATTTAACTGATCTATTTAAGATTGGTTATTTTTTGTTGTTGATAATTTGTTTGATTTTACCCCTTGAATAGTACTTGGGAAATCTACTCAGTTTCTTTATCGTATATTATTATTGAGGAATTTAACCTCCTACATTGTCTCTTCCCCAATCCAAAAACAGAGTAAAGAACAATTCAAAATAATTATGAGTTTCTTAAGAGCAATCAATTATGAGCTCAAAAATCTTTTTAATTTTTATTGGCTTACAGGTGGGGTAAAGAGCAGTTTGAGCGGTTAACAATTATAATGGGTTTGTTGAATCGTCTTAATTAAGTACCAGTTAAATGTCATAATTTTAGATGAGATTAAACTTGGGATTCATTTCGGTAGGTGTATTCAAGAGCATTCAGCAAGGAGTTGACACTCTTCCCACAATAAAAAATTTTAAATAAACTGTTTCCTTTTGATAAAATAATTCACATAATGTAAAATAATTCTTTCCAAATAGCAGAATAATTTACATATATCATTAAATTTGCATGGTTTTTGCATTGTTTAGACACGGTATATTTGAATAATTAATTTATTAAAATCGTTGTTCACATTCATATTGTTTAAAGAATAGTCTTTCATAAAAATAGAGGAATTCTAAAAAAGTTAACTGTAAATTAAAATCCTTTAAGTTATGCAAATCAACACTCTCACCATTCTTCTTTATCTCGATCCGGGAACCGGCAGCTTAATTTTTCAAACTATAATTGCAATCGTAACGGGAGTCTTTTTTTTCTTTGGAAACTTTAAAAGGAAAATCACTTCAATTTTCTCTCCAAAACATGAAGAACTCGATAAGGAAAGAGAGTAGTTCCTTTAGAGATCCAAGTGGCTTTATCTTTTATCAGAACAATAAGATTTACAGAGCTGTAACCCAGCTTTATAAAAATGAATATGATTTGCTTATCATATCGGGCTTATATGATCTGCTAAAAGAGAGAGGACTTTTGATTTCACACAAAGAGGTAAATGGAACACTTCTTCAGGAAAGCAATATTTATAAAATATTGGAGCCGGAGCTTATTAAAAGAATCTCTTATCCATACGAGTGGTCCTTTTCCCAATTGAAAGATGCTGCACTACTTACACTTAAAATACAGGAAATATCTTTGACTTACGGTATGAGCCTGAAAGATGCCAGTGTTTATAATATCCAGTTTCACAAAGGACGACCTATTTTTATTGATACACTTTCTTTTGAAAAGTATACAGAAAATAAACCTTGGAAAGCGTACGGACAGTTTTGCAGGCATTTTCTTGCTCCGCTTGCACTGATGAGCCAAACTGAAATTCATTTAAACAGTTTGTTAAAAAATAATGTGGATGGCATTTCGTTAGACCTGACGCGAAAACTGTTACCTTTTTGTGCCCGGTTCCATTTTGGATTGTACCTGCATTTGTATTTACATTCGAAAGTTCAAAATAAATATCAAGGAAGTAACATCAAAGTTTCAGGAACAAGCTACAAACTTTCCAAAAATTCCATGATTGGGATCATCCTTAGCTTGAGGCAATCCATAGAAACGCTAAAGTGGGCGCCAATAAATACAGAATGGGTTGAATATCAGGAAAACGGGGTGCATCCTGAGACTTATAAAATACAGAAAACAGAAGTTGTAAAGAATTTTCTTAGTCAGGTGGGGCCCGAATCTGTTTTTGACATGGGGGCCAACACTGGTTATTTCAGCCGGTTAGCAGCAATGAAAGGGGCAGATGTTATTTCTTGCGACATTGATCCCGCCTGCGTAGAGAAAAATTATTTAACGATCAAACAAAATAAGGAGGAGAATATACTTCCGCTCTTATTTGACCTTTTAAATCCAAGTCCCGCGGTTGGCTGGGCAAATGAGGGGAGAGTAACTATCAATAAACGTTTCAAAACAGACCTGGTATTAGCTCTGGCGCTAATTCATCATTTATGCATCAGAGGGAATATCCCATTGGACAAAGTGGCTGCTTATTTCAGGCAATTTTCGGAATGGCTGATCATTGAATTTGTACCTAAGACTGATCCAAAAGTTCAGGTATTACTATTAAACAGGAAAGATATTTTCAACGAATATACCCAAGAAAAGTTTGAAGCTGTTTTTAGCCTATTCTATCAGATTTTGGATTTCAAAAATGCGGGCGAACGTGTAATTTACCTGATGAGGCGAAAAGATAATGATTAAGTTTATAGCTGCCTTCTTCAATAAAAAAAGTTTTTCCCTTTACCCGATATTAACTGGCATACTATTCATCTTCAATGAATTGCGTAATAATGGGAAATATTATACTATTAAAGAAAATCTTTCGCTTATTACAATCATCCTGGCATTTTGCTTTTTGATTGACATCCTTTCAAAAAAGTTAATCAAGAATAGAATAAAAGCGGCACTCATTTCCACCCTATTTATTGTGATAAACCTTTTTTATCTCGATCTCTATAATTGGATTACAGCACCTGTCTTTCTAAATAAACTATTGTCGCACATGACCTCTGATCACCCGGAAGTCATCATCATTCCCTTATTAGGTATTTTGGGGCTCTCTTTTTTGTATTTTGTAATGAATTATAAATCGGATCTATTAAGACTTAATCAGTATCTGAATACGATATTAATAGCATTCGTAGCAGTTGAAATAATCAAATGGTTTCTCTTACCACAATATGATATAACTTTAGCAGAAAAAGTAAAAATTCCCAATTGCAATTTTATTCAGAGGCAAGGAAAGCCAAATATCTATTACATCATTTTAGACGAATACACGAGTTCTGAAAGTTTAAAAAAATACTTAAAATATGATAATTCACCCTTCGATGACTCATTGAAAAGAATGGGTTTTTATTTAGCGCCAAAAAGTACTTCGGATTACACGTCCACTCAGCACTGCCTTTCGTCTTATTTAAATCTTTCATTGCTGAAAATAGATTCAACAAAAAAATACAATAGTCAGAATCTATTATGTATTATTCGCAATAGTATCTTAGAAAAAGGACTTGTAAATCAAGGTTATAATTTCATCAATTATTCTCTGTTCGATGTCGGTGAAGAAAGTCATTTTTACAATGTTTTTACAGGTGAACATTTCCTTGGAAGAACAATTTGGTTTACAAATTCTTTTAAACTATGGCATTCTCTTTTTCAAAGTTCACACATCTCCAATACGAATTTGAATATATTCAAAATGCTGCAAAATTTATCTTTAACCAATCCTGTTAGACCTTATTTCGTATACGCTCACTTTTTAATGCCTCATGCTCCTTTTATCTTCGATGAAAATGGGAAAAGAATGGGTAAAGCAGAACAATATCTACACATTAACATTAAATATATTAAGCAATTGCGATTTGAAAATACGCTTGTTATTAATACAATCAGACAAATTCTTGATCATGAAAAAAAACGGCCTATTATTATCATACAGGGAGATCATGGTTTTCGTTTTTTAGAGGGTGTAAGTATTGCTGAAAAAATAAAAGAATCTCATACCATTCTGAATGCCTATTTAGTGCCTGATGAGATAAAAAATGAGTTAAATGATTCCATAAAACCCATTGACGGATTGAAGCTAATATTTCAATAGGCATTTAAACTCAATATTTCCGGAGATTCTAAGGTCTAACACTTAGAGAAGAAAAGTCAGAATATATCTCTTTAGTCGATTGAATAAACTGGGTTATTCATCTATCAAATAATATAATTATATTTGGCTGAATATTCCGTTATTCATTAACAATACCTTACTATGGATCCTATGAAAATACAGAAAACAATACTGCTGGCGGTTGTGATATTATTCTCCACAGTGGTAAAGTCACAGAAATTGGCCATTATTCCACAGCCCACTGAGGTAAAAGCAGGGGTTGGAAACTTTGAGATCACGGCCAAGACAGGCCTTAAATTTGATGCGGGGAATAAGGATTTAAAACGAATCGCCGGCTTCCTGAGTGATCATCTTAAGCAATACTATAAGCTGGATCTTAAGCAGACTCAGAGCGCTAACGACATGATCCAGCTTAAACTGGCACCATCTGAAGGACTGGGCAAGGAAGGATACAAGCTGAATGTCAACAAAAACGGGATATTGATCACTGCCTCTACCCCGAATGGCTTATATTACGGGATACAAACCCTTAAACAATTGCTGCCTGTGGACAGTGCTGCTTCTGCCGCTGCTTCTGCCCCTGTTAAAGTTCCATATGTAGAGATCAAAGATCAGCCCCGCTTTTCATGGAGGGGAATGCATCTTGATTGCGGCAGGCATTTTTTCCCTGTTTCATGCATCAAGAAGACACTTGACGAAATGGTGCTTTACAAACTGAACACCTTTCACTGGCATTTAACAGAAGATCAGGGTTGGCGGCTTGAGATCAGGAAATACCCCAAACTGACTGAGATCGGAAGCTGGAGGGATGAAACGATACTTGACAGTAAAACCAATAAATACGACGGTATCGGTTATGGGGGATTTTACACACAGGATCAGGTAAAGGAGATCGTGAAATATGCCGCAGACCGATTCATCACGATTGTGCCTGAGATTGAAATGCCGGGACATTCGAGCGCTGCACTAACCGCATACCCCGAACTGGGATGCACGGGAGGGCCTTACCAGGTGGCGCAAAAATGGGGTATTTTCAATGACGTATTCTGTGCCGGCAATGAACAAACATTTACGTTCCTTGAAGGCGTGATCGATGAAGTATGCGAATTATTCCCGTCGCAGTACATCCATATTGGTGGAGATGAATGTCCCAAAGTTGCATGGAAAAAATGCCCCCTTTGCCAACAAAGGATTAAAGATGAGGGACTGAAAGACGAGAACGAATTGCAGAGTTATTTCATCAGGCACATGGAAAAATACCTTATCTCGAAAGGAAGGAAACTGATCGGGTGGGAAGAGATACTTGAAGGTGGACTTGCACCGGAGGCAACGGTAATGGCTTGGAAAAGAAACACCCCGGCGGGAAGTATTGCTGCAAAACAGAACCACGATGTGATCAGATGCCCTGCGACACATTGCTATCTGAACTATTACCAGGTGAAAGATATTGCGAATGAACCTCCCGGATATCCGGGATTGTTGTCGCTGGAAAAGGTGTACAGCTTTGAACCGATCCCCGACGATCTCAAGAAGGAAGATGCGCATTTTATCAAAGGAGCACAGGCCTGTATATGGTCCGAGTTTATTTCAACTACCAAAAACCTTGAATATTCAATCTTCCCAAGGCTTTGTGCTATGGCAGAGGTAGTTTGGTCGCCAGTGGAGAAAAAGGATTTCAATGGATTTAAGGAACGTCTGGGAACAGATTTTCAAAGATTGAAGATGTATAAGATTAATTACTGCGATCATCCGTATTGATGTGGTGATGTGCTGATGTGTTGATGTGTTGATGTGTTGATGTGACTGGGCCCTTTGGAAATATAGTTTTTTTTGTCAGAACGGAAATTTGAGGAAGACCCAAATAGAAAGACTAGAATCCCTAAACATAATAAAATATGAAAAATATTATTATTCTACTTTTTGTATTTACTATCGGATCGCGAATAAATTGTTACTCCGAAGATGTTCCCCATGGCAAGATCGTTAGTTTCGGGTATGCCGAGAGCAAGATATTCCCCGGAACGCAAAGGTTGGTAACTGTCTATATTCCACAGCAAATTGATTCCTTGATCCCGGCATGCGTTCATGTTCAGCAGGATGGATTTAACCCCAAAGACAACCTGAACCTTATTTTAGATACCCTCATTGCAAAGCATGAGATACCGGTAACGGTGGGCGTGTTTATCACATCCGGTAGTTTGCCTCCAAATGATAAGAATACAGTTGGGCGCCCCAATCGTTGTTTTGAATACGACGGTGTAGGCGATAATTATGCTCGTTTTCTGTTGGAGGAAATATTACCTGCGGTTACAAAGAACTACCATCTTAATTTAAGCCAAAAAGGTAATGACCGAAGCATTGGAGGGGTAAGCAGTGGCGGAATCTCAGCTTTCAATGCTGCATGGGAGCATCCTGAGGCATTTAGCCGCGTATATTCCTCGAGCGGTAGTTTTGTTGGTTTCAGGGGTGGTAATATGTTCCCCACCTTTATTCGCAAGACAGAGGCAAAACCAATCAGGGCCTATCTTACAACAGGAACAAAGGACATGGAAAATTGTGCAGGCGATTGGACATTATTGGATTTGGAAATGGATAAGGCTTTGAAATTTTCAGGATATGATTATCAATTCGTTGAATTACAAGGAGGTCATGGCGTAGGCTGGAAAGATCATTTTGTGCTGGCAATGCGTTATTTGTGGAAGGACTGGCCTACACCGGTAAAGGCAGGCATTAGCGCTCCAAGGGTTCGCGACATTATATTGCCCGATGAAGGATGGCGATTAGTTAAAGGTGATTATCAAAATATATGCGGCACGGCCTTCAATTCGATGGGGGAAGTGTTTTTTGCTGATACAGTGGCCAATAAAATATATAAGATTTCTACAGACGGTAAGATCAGTGAATACCGTTCCAAAGCAGGTTATTGCAATGGCATTTCCTTCGGTCCAAATGATGAACTTTATACTGTTTCAAAAAAGAGCGGTAAAATAATGTGTTATGATTCTTTTGGCAAAGAAACTCTTGCTGCCAATGGTATTTATGGTAATTACATTCTTGCAGATGCCAATGGCGGATTATACATTACTGGAAAGGACAAATTAAACGGTCAAGATAAGGTATGGCTCGTTAAAGACGGTAAAAAGATTGTCGTGGATGAGGGCCTGAACTCTGCAACGGGTATCGCCATGAGGCCTGACCGCAGTTTTCTTTCCGTTGGTGAAAGTTCTTCACATTGGGCATACAGTTATCAGATAGCGCCTGATGGACAACTTGTCAATAAGGAACGATTTTTCACTCTTCATCTACAGGATTGGGAAGACAATACAGGAGCAGAATCTGTGTGTTATGACAAGGAAGGACATTTGTATGTTGCTACCCGTATGGGAATCCAGGTTTGCGCCTGGGACGGGCCTACGCAGGTTATCTTGCCCCTGCCATCAGGAAGGGTTACAGGGCTTTGTTTTGGAGGGAAGGATTTGGATGAGATCTTCGCTTTTTGCGGCGATAAAATATATATGCGTAAAGTTAAGAATCACGGCGCTGGAGCATTTACACCCTGGACTGCTATGAAGGCAGGACAACTGTAGAAAAATCCGTAAATGCATAAACTATAAGATTCCATCCCGTGAACATAAATTATTAAAACTAACCACGGAGACACAGAGATAACGGAGATTCACGGAAATTATCTAATTATTAACATTATCATCTCTGCCAAAGGTTACTCTTGAGATAAATCATAATATTGACCGATTGGTTACATTCAGTTTATCAAAAGAGAAATTAATTAACTTGCAAAAAAATACGAGTCACAACCAAAATAGAATATCGCTTCATGAACCGACTAAAAATCACTTTACTTTTCACCTGTTTGTTTATTTCATCCATTTTCCTTTCAGCCCAGGAAAGTAAAGGCCTTAGCGGCAGATCTTATCAATTATTTAATTCAGACTGGAAATTTATCCTTGGTGACAACCCGTCATATTCAGATACTTCATTTAATGATAATGCCTGGCGCAAATTGGCCCTGCCTCATGACTGGAGCATTGAAGGCAAAATAGACAAAGAAAATCCTGCAGGAGGCTCGGGCGGATACTACCCATGCGGAATTGGTTGGTATCGAAAGAATTTTACTCTTTCAGATTCTCTAAAAGGCAAAAGAGTGTTTATTCAATTTGATGGGGTATACATGAACAGCTCTATTTGGATCAACGGTCGGAAACTGGGGACGGTTCCCAATGGATACAGCTTCTTTCAATATGACCTTACGGGACTGGTAAAAATAGGTAAAAAGGATGTCAATGTCATTGCGGTGAGAGTCGATAATTCATTGCAGCCCTCCTCACGTTGGTATTCAGGCTCGGGAATCTATCGCAATGTCCACCTTTTGATCACCAATCAGTTACATTTTACAACTGACGGCATTTTCGTTTCTACCACAAAAGCCAATGGCACTGAAGCTGAATTAAAGTTAAAATATAAAGTCAGGTCGAATATCTTCAAGGGAAGTAAAGTCAGTGCCCTCGAAAAGGATCCTGACAAGGTTATAAAGACTGAGAAAAGTTGCACTATAATCTCTACACTTTACGATAGTAAGGGAAAAGCAGTAGTCACACAGAAAAGCAGTTTTCAGATCACGGATCAGGTTACCAGAGAAGTTGAAGCCAAGCTTGTTGTTTCCAATCCTCAGTTATGGACAGATGAAAATCCGGTATTGTATCGTCTGCAAAGCGTCATTGTATGTGATGGTGAAGCCACAGATGGCGTCGAAACAGCTGTGGGGATACGGGATATTAAATTTACTGTTGACAATGGCATGGTGGTTAACGGAAATCCCGTAAAGATTAAAGGAGTGTGTCTTCACCACGATGCAGGATCATTTGGGGCTGCCGTTCCTATAGAGGTCTGGAAGTTCAGATTAAGCAAGTTAAAGGATTTGGGCTGCAATGCAATACGCACGAGTCACTTTCCATTCGGCCCTGATTTTTATGACCTGTGCGATCAAATGGGGTTTTATGTACTCGAGGATGCCTTTGACGAATGGCGCTGGGGTTATGACAAGAATCCCTCTGAAGATGCCTCAGGCAAAAGAATCTATGCCTATCACATGTATTTTGATCAATGGGCTGAAACCGATCTTAGGGGTATGATTTATCATGATCGTAATCACCCCTCAATCGTTATGTATTGTCTGGGAAATGAAATCCCTGATCAGCGGTACGAAGAAGGAACAGAAACATTTAAGAAATTAAAGGCCATTTCACGTGACTGTGATCCCACACGTCCTGTAACCGCAGCCTGCGACTTTTCCGGTGTTGCCAATACTGTTGGATTTATGGATGTGGCAGATGTTGCGGGGTACAATTATATTGACCGTTACAACAGGGATGATATGTACACTTCTGAGAAACAGAAATACCCGAACAGGTTATTTATTGGCACAGAAACCTATTCTCATCCAAGATGCTGGGTTGGAATAAAAGACAAAGCTTATGTTGCGGGTGAATTTATCTGGTCGGGTTATGATTATTTAGGGGAATCGGTGAATTGGCCATTAAAAGGATGGGATTGGGGATTCCTTGATTTAGCCTCTTTTGAAAAACCTGTCTTTTATAACCGCAAGAGTCTTTGGTCTAAAGAGCCTGTTGTTTATATCGCTGTTGAGCGCAAATCATTACCGCTTTATGAAGAAAAAGAGAACTTTGATTGGAGGGCTTTTAATGTGGTATCGCACTGGAACTGGGAGAAAGACGGAAGAGTAGTGCTGCCTGTAAAAGTATTCTCCAATTGTGATGAAGTCGTTCTCTATTTAAACAACAAGCGGATTGGGCATCAAAAACCTGACCAATATAAAATTGCTTCATTCAATGTCAAATATGCTCCCGGAGTACTAAAAGCTGTTGGCCTGAAAAATGGTAAAAAATTAGCTGAATATGATGTAACCACTGCTGGCGAGGTATCGCAATTAAAGGTGTTGGCAGATAAACCATCTGCTTCACTTTCAACGGACAAAATTGTACATCTTGAAATAAAAGCGCTCGATAACAAAGGAAATATTGTGGCTCTTGCCGACAACCAGATAACGATAGATGTAAGCGGATCAGGACAATTGATCGGATTGGATACAGGGGATCAGACCGGTCATGAACTGTATAAGACAAACCAAAGGAAACTCTTTGAAGGCAGAGCTCGGGCTGTTATTTCTGCAAATAAGGCCGGGAATATCGTTGTGACTATATCTTCTCCGGGATTAAAAACAGCAGAATTAAGTCTGAATATACCTGATTAAGAATGGTCAAGGGTTTCTGGTTTCAAAGTTTCAGAGCTATCTGTTATATTGTAACATCGAGATCCGAAATGTGATGATTGTGAAATAGTAACCACGGAGGCACTGAGAGCACTAAGATTCACGTAGTTCTGATAAATCGGTCTGATCACTGACTTCCGATCACCGACTACATTTTTCTGATTCTCCATATTCTCCATGTCTCCGTGGTAAAAAACTACGCCACCGTAATGGCCCCGGCGTATTTACTGTTCGAGATCAATTCACCTGTTTGGGCCTTGAAGGCCAGGTAACAGTGCACCAAATCTCCCGAAAATGAACGCGGAACAGTAACTGCCTGCGTTCCATCGGCACGTTTGGCTAAACCATTAAAGAATACTGCCTGATTCTTTACGGGATTGTACACTGCCAGCAATGAGGTGTCAGTCGTACTTGCATCCACCTCGTCAGAGTTGTCTGTCCAGGTAAAAAGTACAGTACCTGCTACTGTGGAGGCCGCTGACTGATTCAATGCCGCGGGGAGCTTACCTTTAGACACCAGCGCATTGGGGTAGTCGATCGTGTAATTCGGATAAGTCCCCTGAATCGCATTGAGGATGTTGTAAGACATCGCGCTGTTAAAAGGTGACTGCTTAACTGCATAATTCTTGAAGCCGATCTTCAAAAAGCGGGTGAGCGGCTCCAGGAACCTGATGGTGATAGCAAACCGCGAACGCTGATCCAATTGAGGGTCAGTCTTTGGATTTGCTACGCTTAACGGGCGAATGCGCATATAAGCGACGCCCTTCCACGATCCTCCGATCACATTTCCTACCATTCCGGAGAATCCGCCAACTATTCCTTGTTTTACAATTCCCATGATTTTATTTTTTAGGAATTCAACAATTCACCGTTACCCGGAATTCATCCACTTCATCTGGCCAGACCTGACGGATTCCTAACTTCGACGGCTCAGGTCTCTTTATCCAATAAATAAACCATGCCATGTTTTGTGATCGAAATGAACCCGTTTGAGCTCAAATGAACTCTGACAAAATGACAATGGCAGAAAATAGTGAACGGTAGACTCTTTTTAGGCACTCGTTTACTGCATTTCAATATGGTGAAATAATATTTTGAAATCATCCGTTTATTCTCTACCTTTCATGCAGTAAACTAAAATTAAATTGGGGAAACCTATTTTGTAAGCTCTTTTAGTATTTTTGCAGTATGTATTACCGTCGCAAAATATTACTGGCCCTTTTAGAAGTCTTTGACAACAAGCTTGACAAGATCAGTCTGCAAAAATTATTGATGCTTTTAACTAAGCAACAATTAAAGCCCGATTTCCATTTTGTTCCTTACAAATATGGCTGTTTCTCTTTCCAGGCAAATGCTGACCTTGCAACGATGACCAAGTACAATCAAGTAAGAGGGGATAGCAGCAGCTGGGTAAAAACCGATGATGAAAAATACCTGTTGAGTCTAAAGGAAAGGGATCGTCAGGCCATTCGTTATATAAAACATCAATATGGGAGTAAAAATGCTGACGAGTTAATCAAGCTCACCTATGTAAAGTACCCCTATTTTGCGATAAATAGTTCAATAGCCGAGAGCCGGTTAAGTGAAGAGGAATATCAAAAAGTATTGGATACCCGGCCAATTTCGGATAAAACCATTCTTTTCACCATAGGGTACGAGGGAGTGAGTCTTGAAGAATATTTGAACAAGATAATTTTAAACGATATTAAGGTGCTTTGCGATGTGCGCAAAAACTCAGTCAGCATGAAATATGGATTTAGCAGATCCCAACTACAAAAAGCATGTGAAGGAGTTGGCATTGAATATATACACATTCCTGAACTGGGTATCGATTCTGACAAGCGCCAGGAACTTAATGCACAAACCGATTACGACAGACTCTTCGCAACTTATCGAAAGGATATTTTGCCACAAACCCTCTCCATACAGGAACAGCTATTGAAATTATTAAAGGAGAAAGAACGCATCGCCCTAACGTGTTTTGAAGCAAATATAGACCAGTGCCATCGCAAACATTTGGCCGAAGCCATTGCCAAACTTCCCGGATTTAAATATGAATTAAGACATATTTAAATGGCCCTGACTAAGTTATTAATCACTGTGACAACCTATCCACTGCCGTCAAGTAGTTATGACGAATTGGTTTGCACAGCGGGAATAACCGAACAAGGCAACTGGATTCGAATTTATCCCGTCCCCTTACAATTTTTGACAGGATTAAGAATTGGCGGAAAAGTAAAATCATATAAATACACCTGGATTGAATTGAATTTAAGAAAACGCACGGATGATTTTAGGCCGGAAAGCCACTCTCCGGTTGATTACAGCTTTAAAGATTTTGTCATTCTCGGTGAAATAGGCACGGAAAACAACTGGGCTGAACGAAAGAAATATTGTCTTCAAAAAGTATATACAAATCTATCGCAGTTAATCTCAGACTCTCAAGACCCATCCAATGTTTCACTGGCAACTTTTAAGCCGACAGAATGGATTGGTTTTGAAATCGAAGAAGATGAACGCGAGTGGAAAAAAGAATGGAAGGAACAAATTAATCAGTTGCAGATTAACTTCGGAGAGCCGGAAAAGACAGTTCAACGTGAATTAATACCTAAACTTCCTTACAAATTTTATTACAAATTCAAGGATGATCAGGGCACCATTAGTCGGCCAATGATTGAAGACTGGGAAATAGGTGCGTTGTATTGGAATTGTCTTAGAACAGCAGATGGAGATGAAACTTTAGCCTTGCAAAAAGTGAAGGAAAAATACGAAACAGAATTCATTAAGAACAAAGACCTTTACCTGTTTTTAGGCACGACTAAAGTATGGCATCGAAAGGCAAAAAATCCCTTTGTGATTATTGGAGTATTTTATCCAAAAAAGGAAGCTCAGTTAAGTCTTTCATTCTAATTAGTGCCCAAAGAAAGCTTTATAAAACTTGATCACTAATCTTATAGTGAAATATTATATAAAGCCTTAACTTTCTACACTTTCTACACTTTCTACGGCTTCTACAAAAAAATGTCAATCTCCAAACTTTTAAGCCTGACCCATCATCACCACATCAGCAAGTCAAAATTTCCCCCGAAAATTTCTTTTGTAAATTAAGATTTAGTTTACTAATTTTGAGGTGCATAACTAAAAACCAATTAAACCATCGAGCTACCTCGAAGACCAGTGTCAAAAAAGGCCGGATAGTGATTGGGTGACTTTTTTCAGTCAGCCGGCAATTGGATTAAATCAGGAAACGTTGTCAGTATTATAAATTTATATGTATTTGAGATTGAATCAAAAATAAAAAAGGTCAAGAAATGTATCTAGCGAGATTAAATATTTCAAATTTTAGAGGGATAAGCAATGCCCAATTAAAACTTTCACAGCATATTATCTTATTAGGCAATAATAATTCTGGTAAAAGCACAATAATTGATGCAATCGGTTTGATATTAGGAAAAGAATCCCTTGTAAAAAACATAGGTGACTGGGATTTTTTTGGAGGTAATCCACAAGCTCAAGACAGAATTATAATTACAGGATTACTGACGGACTTTGAGTTTAATGATGAATCAAGGGTAAAAGAATGGTTTAATAATATAAATGGGGGAATACCCAAATGGTATAACGAAGAAACAGGAGAGATTTCTAATTCCCAAAACGCAGAGCAAAGTCTAAAACTAGCTGTTGAAATTGGATTTGCTGCTCGGTTTAATAAAGATGACTTAGAGTTTGAAACGATCAGATATTTTGCATCTGGAGTTACAGATCCATTTGAAGAGGATGGGCTGAATACAATCAATAGGGAACTTAACAGACAAATTGGGTTTTTTCTTATTCCTTCAAAAAGAAATTGGGAAAAAATAATGTCATTCAGTTCTGAAATCTTCAGAAAGGTGGTAGACTTTCAAGAAGCTATTCCAGCAGACAGTATATTTCAAATACGCAATGATTTACGCAGCAATATACACGGGATTGAAAAAGAGACACCATTTAAAGAAATTGTAGACCGCATTAACTTAGAAATAAAAGGTTTTTCTGGCAAAGAAATGAACTTAAATTTTTTACCAACAAATGCAGATATAGTAAGTACAAAAAACTGCATTACTCCATTTTTATTAGGAAGAGGCAATTCAAATATTCCTTTAGGTTCCCATGGTTCCGGACTAATTTCATTGCAAACTCTTTTACTATTACTAGAGTTTGGAAGATTCAGAAAAGAAAACAACCAAAATTTCATTCTTGCCGCAGAAGAACCAGAACTTCATATGCACCCCGGCATGCATAGAAGATTAATTGGCAGAATTAGGGGCTTAAGCACACAAACAATTATTTCAACGCATTCACCTGAAATTGCTGCTTATTATAAACCTACTGAGATTAACATTGTGGAAACCACAGAAGAAGGTATTACACGTATTTCTCCAATCGTAGAGAAAAACACACCTCCACAGAATGCATTAATGAAACTCTTTACAATTTATCGTAAAGAGACAAGTGAAGCTTTAATGCATTCTAAAATTATTTTGCCTGAAGGGATTACTGAATATTATTGGTTAAACAAATTAGTTAGTGCATTTATTACTACAGAAGGTTGGGATATTACTAATACAATATCTTCCTTCGGAATAATTCCTACTCAAGACTCAAATGTTGTTCAATCATTTAAAACAATTAGTAAAATTGGCTCATTCATAATACCCTTTGTTGACGGAGATGCTGCAGGAAAAGGATATGTTTCAAATCTAAAAAACGATACTCCAAAGCCAACATTTATATTGCAATTAAAGGATACACATTTCTTAGAACACCTTATTGCCTGGATTATTCTGCCTCAAAACTCTGTGGATGAAGAGAACCTTAAAACAATTCTTGACAATAAAACAATTAATTATTATGACATCAACCAATTAGGAGGTTTACTGGCTACCAACTATAAGAGTTATTGGAAAGTACATGATGAATTAATTGAACTTATGGTATCAAATTCAATATATACCCAAAAAGTAAGAAGTCTAATAAAAGCATTAGATAGATTGGAAGTAGGTTGTAATCCATCTACATTAAATCCTGATTGGATAATTAATGATATTGAATCGAATGCAGACACTACCGTATTAACGTTGAATATATATTAATATGGGTAGAGTTGTTGTATATACAGGGCAAGCTGGAACAGGTAAGACATTTTCGCTCATGAAACTGCTTTCAGAAATTATCCCACAAAGGGAATGGCTGAAATTTGAAACTGTACTTGCCTTAACCTTTATGCATGGCTCCAGAAAAAGACTTGAATCAAATCTAAAATTTGTTAAAACAGATTTTAAAGTAAGGTATGAATGTGCTACCATAGATAGTTTTGCTTTAAACTTATTAAACAGATTCAGAAGTTATCTAAATATCGATAAATTGGTTAGACCAGATGAAGAACTTTCAGAGAATTATTATGAAAGTTTTATGAATTGGGAAATGATTCGGGAACAAACAATCCAGCTTCTTAAATTCAATTCAGTAAGGAATTATATTTCAAACTCTTATCCGTACATTGTAATTGATGAATTCCAAGATTGCGCAGAAAAATTATTGGGAATAGTTAAACAACTTTCATATTCAACAAATCTTTTAATTGCATCAGACCAATTCCAACAATTATCCGACCCCGAAAATTTAGAAGGGATGCAATGGATAAGAGAAAGTCAATTTGAACACTATGATTTAAATTCAAGTGGAGTAAAAAGAACCACAAATAATAAAATTCTTTTAACTGCTACTTGCTTACGTACTAATACTTTAATAGTAGGACCCAAAATTAAAATTTATCCTTGCCCTAGCATAAAAGGAGGTAAATTTCCTCTAGCTGAATACCAACTAAAGTTTAATATTCACTGTAATATTGTGCATGGAAACATTGCAATTATTTCACCAACTCAAAATTGCGGCTTTGTAAGCCAATTGTTAAATAGTCTATCAAAACCATATACCTTCAAAAAATCACCATTTAAAACTATTGGTCCATACAATCAATTATTGGGTACAGATGGAAATGTTGACATAGATGAATTAATAAAGGATTTACCCAGAAGTCCTATCACTAAGAATGGCTTAAAAGAATTAAAAAGTAATAAGTTATTTGTTTTAAATAAATGTGCTGAAAGAATCCTTAAAAGACTTTCATTAAGAAACCAAGAGTCGATATCTTACGATGAATTTTATTATGTTCTTCGACAAACAGCTCATACCTATGACAATTTTTATAGAGGTGAAAATAGAGCAAGAATTATTTTTACTACAATCCACGGGGCAAAAAACAGAGAATTTGACAATGTTATAGTCTTGTGGCCTTATAATGTTCAAAGTGACTTATTGCAAAAAAGAAAACTTCTTTATAATGCTATTACTCGAGCAAAACGAAATGTTGTAGTTATAGTGCAACATAGGAAAAATGACCTGCAAGATTTGGCCAATGACAGTTTATTTAGCTTAATAATTGATAAGACGAATGATAATGAAAGCACGAACGCATAATGGAGGAAGTGGAATTTCGAATATCTCTAAAACTTTTACTTAAGCCTGGCGAGCCATTCCAACCTGTAATGCAATCGTATATTAAAACTCATTTTGCAATGATTTTCCCTTTTGTAATATCATACTTATGATTAATAATTGTTTCATTTAACATCATTTGTATAGCCTCTTCAATTATCTCAAAGGGAACTACAAACCACTCTCTTGGTGTAATTCGTTGCCCTTTATCGTCAAATAAGTCAATGTTTAAACAGGATGATGCAAAAAACCGATGTAACAACTGCTCCAACTTATCAGCATTGCGGTTGTAGCAACTGTAAGAAGCCACTTTTTTTACTTCGGCAAACAAATATGTTGCTTCATTCTTTGAATTTTTAATGCGTTCATCAATAGGAGTAGAAGAAAATCCGATTTTGTATAAATCCTTTATTGATGATATTTTAGAGTCAATTGATTTTGATTTTAAAACATAAATCCAACCAGTTTGAATATCCTCTTCTTTAACCAGATTCGCATTTACAAATAATTCATTTTGAATATAGCTATCTGTATTGGTCACAAGTTTTCCGTTTTTTTGAATTTGCTTACCTAAAGACCTATATAGCATATTACTGTATGTGCCATTTTCAAAAATTGTTCTTGTCCGACCATCAATTCTGATTCTACTACCTGACCTCAATTCCTTTTCTGCCTGTTCCAATTCTGCAGATTCTAAGTATAGCAGTACTCCATCCATGATATAGTAGTTACCAATCTGTAAGTTTTTTTCAATATTGATAAACGGTTTAATTTTCCTCCTGCCTTCCTTGATTTCCTGATGAACTTTCTGAAACATTACCTCATAGAGCTTAAATTCTTTTTCTCTGATCGGTTTACGTTGTGCAATAAACTCGGCTTCGGCTCTTTCCTCAGGATTAGGTATATTTCTAAATTTGAAAATAGAGAGTTCTTCTTCTGTATTCAATAAGTCATCATCTTCATTTAAAATATCATCAAGGTTTAGTTTTTCAATTTCTACATATCCGAGTAAATCATGTCTATCGAAAGGTTTTAAAATTTTCTTTTTTGTTTCATCCTGCCTGAATGTATTGAGTGTAGCCGACAAACCATATTCCGACATACTTGATGTCCCAGGCTCTCTATTGTTCTTGTCAACAAAAGTATTAATTTCATCAAATGACTCAATAAGCCTGTCTTCTTCGGATTTTTTGTTCGAAGTTTGTGGCTTTGAATATAACAAACCAAAGTCATCATCATTAAAAATGTCGTCTACTGTTAAATTCTTACTCATGTAACATTTTTTGTCGTTTTAACTCTCTTAAAAAGACTACTGCCTCTGCCATTCTTTTTTCTTTCGGGTCAAATGACTGTAGATTCGGTGCTTCTCCGGTTTTTTCTCTCCATTCCTTTATTTTAGGCCATAATAGAACAGCTTCTTCCACAGTCATTTCAATTTTAATGGATTGAATATGTTCATCAATTAGTTTTAATACCTGGGTTGTCACTGATTTAGACAGTATTTCAAATGCTTTTTGGAATGGATTTATCTGGTCAATTAAATCAATATGAATATCGTCAATATTAACAAAACTACCTGCCATCCTGATAAATTTTTTATTCCCTTGTTCTTCAATGGTGCTGTTTTTTATGACTGAATCAACTACAATGTGTTGACGAACTGCTTCGACTTCTTCATCATTAAGGTCCGGGTAAACTTCTCTTATTATCTTTGGAATCAAAATAGTATTAATCACTTCCGGTTCGATGTTCCCCGGCATAGCTTTAAGCATTTGGTCGTCTTGCAAAATTCGTGCTTTTAAATCATTTAAGTCGGATTCGATAATATCTTTTGCCCTTTGAGAAGTGGGTAATTTAAACCCTCTAATTTTGATGGTGTTTTCTACTTCATCAGTATCTTCATCACTTTCATCACCATCATCAGTTTCTTTTGGTTTAAAATTGAAATTAGGGGCCAATACCTGTTCCATTAAAAGAGAAGCTGTGATGGCTTTAAGCATATTGTTTACAGCAACTCTTACCTCCTCATTTTCGGCATCAGGTTCAGCAACAAGATTTGTAAACTGAGCATGATTTTTATTTTCACTATCCCGCGTTGCACGGCCAATTATCTGAATAATCTCCGTTAAAGATCCACGATACCCTATGGTTAAAGCGTGTTCGCAATAAGGCCAGTCGAAACCCTCCTTTGCCATTCCAAGTGCAATAATTATGTCGATATCATTAGCACATTTTACTTCGCGTAAATAAGCAGAAATCTTATCTCTTGACCTTTGATTATCGTTAACCAAATCGGCAACTTTAAGAATTTTCCCTGTTCTTTTACTTTTAATATGCAAAACACCCGTTTTCTCGTCCTGATATTCCAAATCACCCAAAACGTCTATTATATGATTGACTTCCTCGTATTTTTCCCTTGATGATTCAGCGGAATTGACACTAGGAATATGAATGATTGTTTTCTTGTTTTCGTCCAGTATTTCCTCTAAAGCAGACATTTCCCGGTCGTGTTGCTTTTTAAAATACCTGCCCTGATAAAAATGATAACCAATTCCCAATGATTTTAAATATTCATAGCCATTCAGCTGCTCGTAGTAATTGTATGTAACCTTAGTGAATTTTGCTTCTTCTTCAGGCAGTAAAACAGGTACGCTGTCACCCCTGAAATAAGAACCGGTCATAGCAATAATGTGAGCGGTAGATTTGGCCATAATGTTTTTCAATACCTCACCCAAACGGTTATCGCCATCCACTGAAACGTGGTGGAATTCATCAATAGCAACTAAAGTATTATTTAGCTTTTTTTCGTCGAGCCCATTAAAAGCAAAACGTAAAGTTGCATGTGTGCAAATCAGTATTTTCTCATTGGTTTGAAGAAATTTAAGAAAAGCAGCGACTTTACTTATTTCGCTTCCCGGGGTACATAAATTGTATTTGGGATTTGGCGCCCAATCTGCAAAGAAACCATGTTTCTCCAATTCGGTAGTGCCGAAAGACGCACCGATTGCTTTTTCGGGTACAGCTACAATCACTTTTTTAATGCCCTGATGGTGCAGTTTTTCCAATGCAATAAACATCAAAGCCCTTGACTTCCCTGATGCCGGTGGGGCTTTAATTAATAAATATTGTGCAGAATTTGCCTTAAAAGCCTTTTCCTGCATTTCGCGCATCCCTAAAGCATTGGTCTTTTTGCTTTTCCCTGTTTGGTTATATGTAACTTCAATTAAATTCTGCATATTTTACTCATTTCTTTTTAAATCTCGTTTTTTCTTTTGCGTTGCAAACAGGGTATCTTTATTTATCATTTCTTCATAAAGTTTGAAAAGATACTCAAGCCGTTCGGTATCGGAAGTAAAAGGTTGTAAGCGATAGCATTTTTCAACGGCTTCGTCCAATTCCCTGTGAGCTTGTTTCAAACCTTTAGGCATTGTATAAGGGTCGTAGAGCTGCGCCATTGTTTTTCCAGGGTACTTTGCCCGTTCATCTAAGATGGCAAGTACATACAAATTCAGGTTTTCTTTCTGCTTGAGGCTAATTTCGGGAAATGGGTAAGTATTGTAACACAATTTAGCAGAATACCTGTAATCAGTTTTTAACCGACCACCTACTGCCCGTATCCAAACCATGTGCATACGAGAGGTTACAATTGCAAAATGCCATGGTTCTACATCATAGATTGCCATTGCAGAATTTGAGATTATGGTTTCGTTATTCAAAAACCCAATAGGAATATAATCCCTTCTTTCTGAAGATGTGGCAGGTATGATGATGGAATCCGATTCTTGATGTCGAATTTCTCCAAACGAAAACGATTTGTTTACTAAATCTTTCGTTGCTTTACGTTGACTATTTAATCGATGTATCTTAACTTTTTCTATCTTTTCTGAAATTTGTGAAATCTTTAATGCTTCATTAAATTCGTTTTCACTTATCCATAAACAGTACCTTTTAATGCCCTTTACATATTCTGATCCGCCTGAAAAATGTCTAATGAACTTTGTAGAACTCCTATTTTTTCTAATTAACTCCGCCTTTTCTTCCTCATTCAGCAATAAATAACCTCCATCATTAGGCATACTACCAAATGTCATTTCTGGTAATTTTGAAATGGGGTTGCTTCTGCCTGTAATAATAAGATTATCATAATCTAACAAATAAGGATTAATATTCTTTACTGGTCTCCTCAAATTGCCAAAAAATATGTATTTGTTGGTGTTTGACATATTTCTTAAACCAACAATTATTACAGTTACTCCGGCATTGCCTTTTGCATTATTGGTCCATTTGAATGACTGGTAGGCAAAATCAATTTCTATTTTATCGGAAAGGATATTAGTCCAGATTAGAGCAACCTGTTCTCCCTGGCAAATTGAATTGGTTGTTACAAATGCTACTTTTGCATTCTTGTCTTTTATGTAGTCTTTTGCTTTATAAAACCAGCAAGAAATGTAGTCCATGTTATTGTAACCATTAACCCCATGAAAAACAATGCCCATATCCTTTTTTTGTTCGGTATCCTGTAACCTTGCGCCCAAATATGGCGGGTTACCAATAACGTAGGTTTCATCATCATTCGTAATTGGGCATACTTCATTCCAATTCAAACGGGTCGAATTACCTCGAATTATTTTGCCTCCTTCTTTTAATGGCAGGATAGGTTTTGACCGTCCATAATCAAAAAGCTTTTTTTCAAATATCTTATTCATTTGGTGTTCTGCCAGCCACAATGCAAGAATGGCAATTTCGTGTGCAAAATCATCTATTTCAATACCATAAAACTGCGACAGCCGTATTTGAGAAAACTCAATAGTTGGATTGTGGGATAAATCAATTATACGTTGTAGTATTTTAATCTCCAATAAACGAATCTCTTTATATGTGATAATCAAAAAATTACCACTTCCACAAGCAGGATCAAAAAATTTGATTTTTGATAAACGTAGAACAAGTTTTCGTAATTGCAGGACATTATTAAAGTGCTTTTTAAATTCTTCATCCAAAGCATCCAAAAATAAAGGTCTGATAAGCTTATGGATATTTTCTACTGATGTGTAGTGCATCCCCAAATCCCTTCGGTATTCAATAATTGGCGATACAACTGCCTGTATCATTGAGCCGAAAATGTCGGGATTGATGTCTTTCCAGTTTAGTTCTCCTAATTCAATAAGTGTTTTTCGGGCCTTGAATGTGAAAATTGGCGAATCTATGGAATCCCTGAACAATCCGCCATTTACGTAGGGAAACCGTGCAAGGAAAGCCGGAAAATGGTTGCTTTCTTTAGTGTTCAACCTTCTGAAAAGGTTGTTTAAGAAAATATGCATATCTCTTCCATCATCGGAAGTATGTTGCACAAGAGTATTCGTAAAAATGCTTTCTTCTTCAAATATTTCTGTATCCTCCGCAAAAAAACAAAATAATAACCGTGACAGGAAAATATTAAGATTGTGAATACTTTCTTTTGAATCATAAATATCGGGATTTGCATTAATCAGGTTATCGTATAGTTGAGCCATTTTATAAGCTGCATCACGGTCAGCTTTGTTGTCCTTGGACTTATTGTAAACCTCACTTCCGTCAAGGGGAAGAAAGAAATCATAGTATTTAGGTAAATCAATTAATGCAATATCGAGGTTTTTGCCAATCCTTAAATCTTTAGCAACCAAAGTTTTAAAATCGGTTACAATGGCAAAACGTGGGCTGTGTTTTAATATTCTGTCTTCCTTCGAAAGACTTTCAATACTACTTAGAAGCTGATTTGCTGATTCTTCTTTAAAAAAGACTTTCTTTTTGTATAATATTTCACCTTCAACTTTCGAAAGATTGAAATCGCCCTTTTTTAAACGGGTAACTGAGGTTTTCGAAATACCATAGGCAACCAATAAATCAAAAATGAATTCTTCCTTTGAAAAATTCTCAAAGATTAATTTAACGTTCTGTTCTATCTCTTTGTCGTACATAAATAAAGTTCCCGATATACAATATATTCATCCATAAAGCATCGTTTCACACCTGTCTTCTCCATGGTTGATGTAATATAAAGATCGGAGATATCAATCTCGTTAAGTTCTTTTTATTGATGCCCGTCAAGATAAGATCTGTACTTAGGATTTAATCACCAAACTTAGTAAATTTTGGGGAAAAAGCAATAAATCCTTTTTGGATAATGAATTAATGAAATAGCTGTCGAACTAAAGATTTAATAAAGAACTAATAAGTTTTATTGAAAGCTCCTGAAAAACTGTAATTTTGTAAGTGTGGAAAAGAAAGCTTACATAGAAATTCGCGTCAAAGGCAGAACCGGAAATATTGACATTAGTCCCGACAATTTCGATATCAGGGAAATTATGTCAGTCATTGAACAGGTTGAAGCCCTCTTATTCCCCACCGATAGGTCCAACCGGCCTACTATCAGTTACAAAATGGAACAGGGATCAGTTCGGAATATTTTTAAAACTTCCGTACAGGCAGTGATTGCTTTTAATGCAATTATTGGTCAGGTAAATGCAAATCAAAACATCGATTTTCTCGATTTACCCACAGCAAAGGCAATTGAATCGTTCCAGGAATCGGCGCTTAAAAAAGATTACTCATTTTCCATATCTACCTCACTGGCCGATTCGAATGAACTTAATGTAGACAAAGCAACCCATTTTTTCCGCAATGCTTCATATTGGGCTGATGCCGAGTTTTATTTCTATGGCAAAATAACCAATGCCGGCGGTAAGGAAAAAGCTAACATCCACGTATCCACAGAAGACCTTGGCGTAATACGCATCGAAACTCCCATTGAATTTCTTGAACATCAGGAATCGAACATCCTATATAAATCATACGGCGTCCGGGCTATTGGTAAACAGAATTCTGAAACTGGCGAAATTGATAAAACAAGTTTAAAGTTTGTCGAAATAGTTAACTACCAGCCCAATTTTGAGGAAGTATATTTGAATAAATTAATCGAACGAGCCTCAAAAAGATGGAATAATGTTAGTGATCCTGATGCCTGGCTGAGAGAATTAAGGGGAGGTGATTATGAAGCCTGAAGCAGTCTTGCTTGATACAGGATTTTTCATCCGTTTGTTAAATCCCGCTTTCTCATACCATGAAAATGCAATTGGTTATTATAAATATTTCCTCGAAAATGAAATCGCTTTGGTTTGTTCCACGATTTCAATCGGGGAATATTGCGTTGTCGGTGTTCTCGAAGATTTGCCATTAAAAAACCTTCAAATTTTACCCTTCAATCTTAATCATGCCACCCGCACAGGAGAATTAGCCAGAATTGCATTTGATGCCCGGCGCAATAAAATCCTTGAAACGAAAGAAAGACTGATTATCCCTAATGACACAAAACTTTTTTCGCAAGCCGATATTGAACCGAATATTAAATATTACCTCTCATCCGACACAGAAAGCAATAAGATTTATAATGTGTTGATAGAAGCCGATAAGCTTAACTTTCGTTTTCTTGATTTAAGCATTAAATACCAGCAAGCTTTTGGACTTTTAGAATTGTAAATTGAACCCGGATACTCTCTATCCCCTTGGTTCTATGGATCTGCCATAAAATCTCCTCCGGTTGCATCGATTAATTCGCCCTGTCCTTGGCGACAAGCAACCGTGTGACTGAGCGAATCTATTTTTCAAATGAGTTACAGCCAATGACACTCGGTCACTTCCCCATACCATCGCGCTACCAAAGTCGTACAAAATCCATAGCTTAAATACAATTTATATATTATTTAAATACTATTTGAATACTAATTAGTATTTAAATAGTATATTTGTATAGGTTTAATAATATTTTAATAACGGTTTTGGTATGGGCAAGGTACGGTCTAAGTCCGGCGAAGGTCTTTCGGGGCTGGTCGGCAATGTGGTTTTTTACAGTTATAAGGGAGAGACCTACGTCAGGTCGCGGCCCAGGAAAAAATCGAAAAATTCATGGAGCGAACGGCAGTTATTGGCGCAAAAACGTTTCGCGGCCCTGAAGGCATTCTGGGGAAGGTTTGACCATTCGCCAATTCAGGAGATTTGGCGGGTGGCTGATGAAAATATAAGGGGAGATAACCATTTTCTCAGAACCAATAAGGTGGCATTCTCCCCGGATGGCACATTAACCGATCCCCAGCGGCTTCACCTGACGGCAGGGTCTCTTCCTCTGCCCGGTAAGCTGACAGCGGTACTTTCGGCGGTGGATCCTTCAATACTGGAGGTGACCTGGCAGGACGATCCGGGAAGCGCAATTGCATGGTCAGATGATGAACTGATGATAATGATTGGACATGATGGTGAATTTAAGGGGCCGCTGGCAACGGGGGTATTGCGCGAACAGGAAGCCGCTGTAATTCAGCTTCCAACTGTAACCGGAGCTATTCAGGGGATTTATTTGTTCTTTGCCTCAGAGGAGAGGAAGTTGTATTCGGGAGATGTGTATTTTGGGATGTAATGTTGACCGCCAATAGACCTAAAAGGTTTTGGAAACCTTTCAGGTCTGGAATCTCACTACATTTTGCAACCCTCTTCAGCCTTTTTTACTTCAGGTTATTCGCTTTCAACAATGCTTCAACATCTGATATTTTGTAGTATATTTTATCATTTAATCTACTGAAAGGCAGAATTTTGTTGTCTCTGAGTTTCTGAAGCGTTCCTCTTTGAATCTTAAGCAACGTCATTACCTGATTACTATTAAGAAGTTCATGTTCCAATCGCTCTGAAGGCCGCCTGGCTGCAATTTTAACAAAAGTCTTCAACTCAATCATTTGCTCCCTGAGTTCAAGACAGAACTTCCTCATTTGATACTCAGAGATGTGCTCTGTAATAGGATTTACGTCCATCACAAACCAGATTAAAATTGAGAAAATGAATTTAGCTTTGAGACTGAATTATCAATTTGTTTTTTCATTTTGCACAGAATTTAAATTAAACTGTGCAAATAGAACAAAAGATAATTAATTGTTTTTCAGAATAGTAAGTGGTGTAATAACAAAAGTAATCATAAAATACACAAAAGTAAGTAGCGTAATTGGGGCCACAACTCAGAAATTTTAAATAGTAAGTAGCGTAATCACCGCTGAGGGTCAGGAGTTAAAATAGTAAGAATGGTAATCATCCCCTTTAATTTAGGGGTAAAAAGTTTATAATGTTATGATATGCTGTGATTTATAGATTAAAAAGTAAGTGTGGTAATGAATGAATTTAATGTCTTTTTTCTTTCATTTGCTTAAAATTGTCTTTCACATTTTTAAAATCCCATCCTTCGAAATTATCAGTCAGGAGATGAATAAAACTATCGCGGCATTGCAATGTATTGAAGGAATCAAAACCATACCTGTTGTAGAAATCATAAAATACTGACTGAATAAGTAATTTTTCTCCTTTGGATTGATTTAATTTTTGCTTTGGAATATCTGCTTTTCCATAAAAAGCCCTGTTAATAAAGGCATTAAATTGCTCTTCTGTTAGAAATGGATCTCCATTTTTGTTTTTCTTTTCTTTAAATACTTTAAAATGTTCTTTCGGGGTTTCAAAAGACATTGTTTTGCAAAAAACGTTCTCTTCGATTTTTTTTTCAATTTTAGCAGCTATTGCCGGGGTTGTAGTTTTTTCTGGTTGTTTGGTTATGTCTATTGACTTTTGTGTCTGAACTGTACTTATTTGCATAATAGGTGCAAGGTTTTGAGTAACAAAAGGAACCGGGAAACCATGCTTTTCTTCAAAAGTGGGCCTAATATTTCCAACTAAATTTGCTTTATTAGCATAACCCATAATACTCAGGGACAAGTAATTTCTAAATCGGAATAGATAAATTCCAAGGTCTCTCTGAATTTCCTCCATATCAATATTGAAATTCAAACATTTAGCATCCAAAAAAGTAGAAAACTTATCCATAACTGAAATACAGGTAATTACATATAGTTCCACCGCCGATTTTCCCCAAATACGGGTTAGGTTTGATTCTTGGTAATGAGTAGGGTACATTTTAAAATTCCTTGCATATTGTTCCCTAAAGTGATAAAGATGATTGATAAAATAAGGTTTGTACAAATACTTTTCGATAGCAGGCATTATATTAACAAAGTAAGAAATGACGTCCCTTAAATAGTCATATCTATCATTTGGATATTTATAGAAATCATTTTCCAATTCATCGAGTAAATTGTACAAAAGATCATCATAAAAATGCAATGGGGTAAAGAGCCTGCTTAGGTTAATAAATTCTTTTTCAATAAGTTCATTGTATGATTCTTTTGATTGAGGGTCATTGTGAAGTCTTCCCTCCAATAACCAATCTGCTTCATTTAACCTGAAGAATAACTCGGCGAATTCGGGTAAATATTTGTTTCTGAACCACATCTTTATTATCCTATTGGTTTGTTGTTTAGGCTTAATAGATTGTTTATGACAAATAAATACGAAGGTAACAAATATGATCAATAGAATAGTGTAATTGAAAAAATAAATCACGAGGAGTGCTGATTTGTAATAAGAGTGCGGACCTGACAGGTTTCAAAAACCTGTCAGGTCTTAATTCTTCGCTGAAGAGAAAGATGTATTCGAAGGCATGAAATTAAAAACCTTTTCTTGGAAGGTTATCAATCTCATCATTGGCCCGGTTTATCCTATCCTTTTTATTGCCGGAATTGAATTGATAACTCACTTTAAACCAGAGAGGGATCGTGGACATTTTTGCCGTTCCTTCGTAGCGACTGCTGAAATTGGCGGCATTCGTTTCGGATCCCCTGTAAACAAACGATTTTACAAATGGGATACCGCTTGCTATGCCTGCTTTGAATTTATGCTTAAAGGTCTTTTCAAGAGAAATGAAGTAAAGTGCATCACTAAAAGAATTATCCTGAATATTGTTTTGCGGACTGGAATATTGAAAAATCATCGACAAGGCCAGGTCCTTTTTAAACGATAATACAGCTGAAAGGCCTGATTCAAAAGCGGGTTCATGTCTGTTTCCAACTCCATGCTGTATTGCAAAGCTGTTACAGGAAGTGTATAGTTCAAACATTCGCAGATAAGGGTTTAAAGTGACGCATCCGAGCTTAAAGGTTCCTAAAAATTGTACGCCGTATTTATGGATGGTTCCCAGAATATTTGGCTGGATTTCAAATGCACCGGTATCGTTAACACAGATCAGGTTGCTAATCGCATCGGCCGTTCTATAATAAAACAAACGCGTAGAGAAATAATTGCTTTTAAACTGAATGGAATGTTCTAAAAAGAGACTGCTGCGGAGTTCATGCCTTAATAAAGGGTTGCCTTTGCTTACCGTGTAAGGATCGTCCATAAAGGTGAAAGGAATTAACTGGTAGTCATCAGGCCTGTTGACCGAACTGCTGAATGAAAGCTGCAGGTTTTGCAATGAAGAGAGTTTATACCTGAAAGCAGCATTGGGTAAAACGGATAAAACGGATTTGCTGAACTGATTTTTCAGATCGGAGACTGATTTTTCGGTACGCAGGCCTATGCTCAAATCATATTTCAATTGTTTATAGGATATGGTTCCGTAGGCGGCCAATATTTTTTGATAGTAATCAAAATTTTCTGAATACCTGTTCTGTAATTCCTCGAATCTTGCTTTTACTCCGGCACTGAGCGTCAATTTATTACTAAATGGCGCTGCATAGTCCATTCTTATACTTGTCGAATATTGCTGCGGTTTTACACCATTGGTCTGTGTAACAGCGCCGGTCTCAGGTCCCTCATAAATATAATCTGTCGAATTTTGTGCCTTTAGCGTACAATTGGTTACTTCTGAAGTAAATTCATGCCCTTCTTTCCCGAAAGTATGTTTGTAGTATAACGAGTAATACGAGCCGGCATTAATATTTGTATCTTCTCTTTTTGCCTGCCAGTTGTTGTTAATCCTGCCTGATATCTGTGCACTCGCTGAGCCGTCGAGCTCACGTGAAAAAGGATTATAGTAAGCATAAAAATTAAGCAGGTCATGGGGACTCAAAAAATAATCGAAACCGTAATGGAACCTGTGAGACCAATACTTCTGCCTTACATACTGATCTGAATTTATCTCAATTGAGCCTGTACTATTCCATGCCTTTCTAATGGTACTTTCATGAAGATTTAAATAAGTCAGCTCTCCGTTATACGAGGTGTAGAAGTTCCATTTCTTAGATCCGTAATTCAGACTGTATGTAGGGAAAATATATATTTCTGAACCCGAGCAAGGTATTTCGGCATAAATATGTCCACTGAATCCTGAATCCCGTTCCTTTTTTAGAATGATGTTTATTACTCCAGTTATATTGCCATCATAGTTCGAAGAAGGCTGGCCGATGATTTCCACTTTGTCTATTTGTTTGGGATCCAGCTGACTGATGAAATTTTTATCACGCTCTTTGCCGTCAACTGTAATCAGAATATTCTGGCTTCCTTCCAGGGATATATTTTGCATGAGGTCTATCTTTATAGCGGGAATAAGTTGCAGGAGATCTGTCCCGGTCGATGAGGCATCAAGCATCTTTTGAGTTATTAAGAAGGTGGTCTTTCCGTTTTCGGATTTTGCTTTTAAGCGATCACCCACGACCACCGCTTCCTCAAGAGCTATCGCCTTTTCCTGTAAAGAAATAATCACTGTATCCGTCCTGCCTTTATTTACAACATCAATGATTTTGGTTACAGTGTTATAGCCTATAAAGCTAACCAAAAGCTTGTATTTCCCCTCGGGGACCTGACCAATGGTAAACAAACCATTTTCATCGCTTACCGTGCTGCGGATTAATGTCGAGTCAGATGTCCGGCTCAAAGCGACAGCTGCATAAGGAACAGCCTGGCAGCTTTTCTCTCCGGTCAGTTTTCCGGTAACCGATTGCTTTTCCTGTGCGTTAATCACCTCAAAGCTCAAAATTGATGCTGCCAGCATCATCAATTTTATTCCTGTAATTCTTTGACAAAATCTTATGATAAACCTTTTCATTGCAAATTACAATTTTATTTACAATGCAAAATTAAAGGCTAATCAATTGTATTGCAATTATTTGGTGTATAATGAAAGGATATGTTGCCGCCTGTAAACATGAACGATATGTCCAGCGGATAATTGGTACGGAGGGTAAGTTTTTGTGATGAAAGGATTAATGATACTGCCTGATCAGCTGATTAAAGCGCCGGGTATTTTGTCTCGAAACCGGGATTTCGGCATCCATGCCCGATAGTATTAAACGATAACCCAGAGTATTGCCTTTTTGAGAGCTGACTTTTGTTATATTCACGATAAAGGCACGGTGTGTTCGGATAAAATAGGGAATAGCCGAGAGCTGCTTTTCAATATCGTTAATTGAATTCCGGATGATTTTTTTCCGGATCTGGTTATCAACATTGAGATGAAAGACAACATAATTCCCATCTGATTCGGCGTAAAGGAACTGTTTTGGGTAAAAGCTCAATTCTTCTTTTTTTAACCTGGAACTGATTTGTATTAATTTATCGGAGAAATCCGTTGTTGAAGCAGTATCGTTCGCGGATTCAAAATCCTGTAATTTTTCAGTTAAAAAAAGATGACGATAATTCAATAGGTTAAAAAATACGAAAGGAATAATACAAATCAGAAAAACACTTTTACAAGCATCCAGAAAAGTTGGAATGTTCCACCGGGGTGCCGGGGGTTCAAAGATAAAACCAAGCAAATATAAAATAATACTCATTACTGATAAGATTATCGCGATGGATATTATTTCTTTGGCAAATGTCCATTTTTCATCACAAAAATATTTTATGATTTTTAATCCTTTAATCAAACAGAATAAAACGATTGAACCTGCAAAGCAATAAACGGCCATAGTCCCGGCATAAGAAAAAATATGTGGTGAAGAGCCTTTCAAAGGTTCATATATTAACATAAAACCTAAGCAGAATAGCAGAAATATAAGTGCTCCACTAAACGGATTCTTCAAAATATAATTCTGGGAATATTTATTATTCCTCCATTTGAAAATCTGTCTTGCCATTTTATCATTGATTTTAAATATTGAATCTTACAGACCTGACAGGTTTTTTAAACCTATCAGGTCTTTTGTATTCATTCAACTCCTATCGCCCCTGCATTCCTTTTGTGGATAGGTTTTTTACCCGTAAAATCCCGAAGGAACGGACCATCGAGTTCCCATTTGTAGAGTTCTGCGATAGTGGTGCGGGCATCCGAAAGGGTTCCTTTTGAAAGCCTCAGAAAATCAAGGGTTCCATTGAAGAAATTACCTGAAGGGCTTTTACCTATTAAGAGATCAGAATTGTTGGTCAGGGATATTGTCGGAGAAGGATATTCACCGGCAGATGATCCGTTGCTTAGCTTGCCATCAACATAGATGTTGGTTTTTCCCGAGCGGTCGACTTCAGCCAGTAAATGGTGCCATAAACCATCGTTGACAACACCAGCGCCTGATATTGAATAGACGGTTTTACCTGAAGTGATGAGACTTAACCTTACCTTACCATTTTGATTGAAATCAAGCATGTATCCGTTTCCGGAAGGATCATATTTTGAGACCAGTGCACCCTCTTTGTGACCTTTCTCAGTCTTAAATACTACTTCAATGATGAAGTTGTTTGTAGTCATATCCACATTAGTGCAAACTTTTTTACCTGTGACTGCATTATCCAAATCACAATAAGTTTGCTTACCATCGAAGGTCAGGGCGCCTTCGGTCCAGTCTTCCAACTTTCCTTTTACAAAACTCTTCAGAGTGATGCCGTGGGCTTTAAGGTTATTGTGGGCAACTTTATAATAGCTGTTGCGGCTGCCGTATTCAGTAGTCATGTAAAAATTTTCCGCCATGATCACGGTCGAGTCTGCCGGGTGTTTGTAGAAATTCCACTCACCAACATTGGCATAGAGCGGAAATGCTGCAAAGAATTTCACGCCCCTTCCAATTGCCTCGCTTCCCGGTGCAGGACGAAAATCATAGGCTGCAGCTCTCGGGAGTACCGGTTTTTTGGCCTGAACACCGACCTCAGATAACTGTGGTTTAACCTTTTCGAGGTTCTTTTTGAAAGTGGGGAGATCGACAAGGTTCTTTTCTCCCCAAAAGGCTCTCTTTAACGCCTGTTCAGTGATAAAGCTTCCCCGAAAGGGAGTCCTGCTGAAAACATTATTTCCGTATGATTCAAAAGTTTCCTGATCCGGCTGCATACTTGTTTTAAACATATAGGATACACTATCGCCAATATTTGCAAGGTATTCATTATGGCCGTCAGAATCCAGTTCATTCACTGCCCCTGTAGAAAAAGCTTTTAACCTATACCCTGTATTGTGAACTGTCATGTTATAGAAACCCAGAACTGTCATAAAACCTGCACTGCTTTTTTTCCAGGAGTAGCCAGTTGCAATATTATTGAAAGCATAATATTTAAAAGTTCCGTCGAAATAAAAGGCCTGCCCCTTTGAGGCATCATCAAAATGCCTGTAGCCAAGGGCATTGTGAGATATGTTGTCATAAACAAAGATCGGCCCTCCCTGCCAGTTTTCAATACCGCCGTAATCGTTTGTTCCAATCAGGGTGTTTGATGCTTTGTTGTGATGCACGAGGCCACGGATAAAGGGAAGATTGGTAATAGAATCCCTGCCGGCCTTCCCCCAGGAGAAATTCAACCCATTACCCCATGAGATATCAACAATATTACCTGCAATTTCCCCTTCAATTAAAGCGCCTGTGATGGCAGGGACAGAACTTGACCATCGGCTGAGATGCCTTGCGCCATTGTCATACACGCGGTTCCTGAAGATTTTTATCTTATCGAAATAGGAGTTACCTCCTTTGGTAAAGGCAATCGCCAGATCATCAGCAATATGTATATCGTTATCAGAAACAAGAATATCGTGCCCCGTTAGTTTAGCCACGGTTGGATTCCTTGCCGATATGGCGCTGTTGACGTAAGTGAATTTGTTGTGACTTATTTCGATATTGTAGCATGTCCCCGAGAGTTGAATAACAGCAACAAGTTCATTTTCAGAGACCCGGGTGGCATCGCTTGTTGTGAATCCGAAGGTAAGGCCGCTGATGACGATATCATGTTTATCTTCTGCCAGTATTAATTTACCTGTCGCCGCAACTTCAATAGTTGCAGTATTCGGGTCTTTATCTTTATCGAGGCGGAGAAATATTCTTTTGGCTGAATGGTCGTAGTAGAATTCACTTGTTGTATCAAGGAGAAATGGTGTGTTTTCAATAAAATAACGGCTGCGGACTCCGCCGAATTTTCTGTTCTCCACTGCAATACTGTTTTTTGAAGGATCATAAGCTTTTATTTTCTGCCCCCAAATGGTGCACATATTTTCGGCATCTTCCTCACTCCACACTGTTCCGCCAAGGTAATATTCAGGATTCGATTGAGTCAGATTAATCTTGTCAGAGAGCAGAAGACATTTATTTACATCATCATATTCCTTTTTAGTCCAGGCATTCCAGGTTCTTAAAAGATCATCAGGAGTGTTCCTATAGTTTGGCGTTCTTGCAAGACGAACCCTTTTAATACCTTTGGGAGATAATTCACAGATTTCTTTGGTATCGGGTATGTTTTCATTGATATCATGGTACCACACCTTTTCAGGTTCAGGGATTTTAGGGGCAAGGTCAGAATTGGCTTTTTGCCATCCTGAGGTATATCTTATTGAACCATAAATACAGGCTTCACCCTTACCCCACAGAGGATTGGAGGTTAAACGGATTGGATTCCCGGGCTCTCCCGATTCTTTTGCATTCAGTACACCGCGATAGACGACGCCTTTTTTAAAGACGTAGGTAAATATATCGCTTGCAATCTGTGCGTTATCCATAGCAGCAGAATCCCAGGGATGATGTTTCCAGGCTGTTTTTATGGTCTTTCCATCATTTTTATCATCACCTCCTTCAAAATCAATATAACGGACAGCAGGTCCGGCAATATACTTGAACGGTTCGGGCTGCCATAGCAAGTCGCCTGTTTCCAGCACTTTGGAATGCGGTTTTTCCCAGGAATACTTTTGACTTGAGGATTGGATGGGAGTCTTAACATTTTGTCCGAAAAGGGTTGCTCCAATCAGGAGAAGTCCGATACAGATGAATTTTTTCATTGGTTAATATTTTTGGTTACAGTTAGATTTGATCCTCAATGTTAGAGGTGTAAAAATACAGAAATATAATGATGTGCGGATGTGTTGATGTGTTCATGTGCGTTTCCCCTTTAGGGGGAGGGGTGTTGTCGATGTGCTGATTTGCTGATGTGTTGATGTGCTGATGTGCTGATGTCCTTTTCACCTTTAGGGGCAGGGGTGTTGCTTATGTGCTGATGTGTTGATGTGCATTTCACCTTTAGGGGCAGGGGTGTAGCTTATGTGGCGATACGGTGAGGCGATGATGTTGCTGATACGATGATATAAGCGCATCAGTACATTAATTTTAATTCTGCACTTTGTGGAAACCTCCTTATTGGATTATGGAACTATTGAAGATGCCTTTCGCACAGAACTGGCACTAAAATAGCCCAATACGCCGTTGCTGATATTGGAAACAGGATTTGCGGGTGAGGTGGATTGGGAGCCATCCCTGCGGGCAGTTCTGAAATACTCGTATACATTGGCATCAATGGATTCAAGCCAAACATTAATTTGTTCACCTGACATCAGATTATTATCGTTGTTGTCCTGAGCAGGAAATGTAAAGATGATCGGACTCCCCTGGAATAATCTGTCACTGGCAATGCTAAAAGCGGATTGCTGTTCATTATCAATAAATTCGACGAGGCGGTAATAGTTGATTGAATCGGCTGGATCAAGAAATTTGACAGTTAGTATCTTGTTTTTCCCGAAGAAGCTTTTTGTATAATAAATACTGTCGATACTTACCGGATAGGGCATCGTTGAACTTGCGTTGTAAGTTTGCCCGTCGATGATTACCGAAAGATGGTATGTCCGTCCCGGAACGCCTTCTGTTGAAGCGGTTAGATAATTCCCAGGCGATTTCTCAGCCAAAAGTTCACTATTTCCCACATTATCACTTATGGTGACCGAAGCGCCTGTTACGGCAGGATAAACATTTGGTTGATCAAAACTTACCGATTTTGTAATATTGATGATGTAAGGCCCCGGCTGATCATAAATGTCTCCCTGTATCACTAATTGAGAAGGAGAAGTGTTTAGCTTCAACTGAATAACCTTTTGGCAAGACGAAAACAACAAGCTAAAAGTTAGAATAGTGATCAGGATATTGATGTATCTTCTCATTTGGCTAAAATTTAAAATTATATGAGAATGAAGGGACGAACCTGAATAAAGTAGTTTGGACAGCTTCCGTTTTAGTAGGATCTGTTTTACTATCACGGAAGGTTATGCTGTAAGGATTGTCGTGTCCATAAGCATTGTAAAGAGAAAAAGTCCAGCTGGATTCAAACTTTGCTGTTTTTTTCCTGATCCATGTAGCTCCTAAATCGAGCCTGTGGTATGCCGGCATGCGGTTTGCATTGCGATCGGAATATACAAATTTGGTAACGCCGTCAATTTCATACTTACCTGTTGGAAAAGTTACCGCATTTCCGGTATTATAAACCCATGTTGCCGATAAAGTCCATTTCTTGCTGGCTTCGTAGATTCCGACGATTGAAATGTCGTGGGTGCGATCCTGATGGGCCGGAAAGTAATTATCATTGTTGATACCAATAAATTTATCCTCTACTCTTGAAAGGGTATAGCTTATCCAACCATTGAATTTCCCGTATTTCTTCTTCAAAAACAGTTCGAGTCCATATGCTCTTCCACTTCCAAATAATATCTGAGATTCGACATTTTCATTGAAGTTTAATTGTGCTCCGTTCTTATAATCGATTTGATTCTGAAGATTTTTATAATAGATCTCGCTTGAAAATTCAAACTTGTTGTCACTGAAATTGCGGTAATACCCCAGAGAAACCTGATCCGCTATTTCCGGTTTCACATTATTACTGCTGGGAATCCATAAATCTGTTGGATTGCCGGAAGTTGAATTAGAGAGTAAATGCAGGTTTTGAACATTACGGGCGTAGGCTGCTTTTACAGAACTTCGTGAGTTAAGCACGTAATTAAAAGTAGCACGGGGTTCAATGTTTACGTAAGTTTTCACTATTTGTCCTGAACTGTAATTTAGCGTATCAGCCGTATTTCCTTCTGAATCATAGGTATAGAAATTTCCGGGTCCCAGAAGGCTGAACTCAGTTAAACGGACTCCGTAATCAACGTTTAATTTTTTGGTAAACTTGTACTGATGTGAAATATACAATGAATTTTCTATAGCATTTTTATTGGTAAGGCTTTTCAGATTTACATTGCTGCTGGAGGTAATAATTCCGGGTATTATTCTATGATACACAGCATTAAGTCCAAATTTAAGAATAGAATTGTCAGTTGTAAAATACTCAAAGTCTTCCTTGAGCCCGTAATCCTGAATCCGTGAAATAATATTCATGTTCGTTCCTGTATTGACAAAAACGTTGTAATTGAAATTACTGAATATAAGCGAAGTATTAGAGAACAACCTGTTAGAATACAAATGATTCCATCGAATGGTTCCCGTAGTATTTCCCCAATTGATTCCGAATGTTGATCCCAATCCCAGTACATCTTTTCCAAAATATCCTGAAAGATAGACTCGGTTTTTATCATCAAGTTTGTAATTGGCTTTGGCATTCAGGTCATAAAAGTAGAGTGTTGAATTATGGGCAAGACTATCCTTACTGAGTTTCAGAAACAAATCAGCATACGTGCGCCTTGCCGAAATAATAAAGGAACCTTTATCCTGAACAATAGGTCCTTCAATGTTTAATCGTGAAGAGATAAGACCGATGCCGCCACTAACCCCAATTTTCTTATCATTGCCATCGTTCATTTTAATGTCAAGTACGGAAGAGAGCCTGCCGCCGTATTCTGCAGGTTCGTTGCCCTTATAGATGGTAATGTCCTTTATGGCGTCTGAATTAAAAACCGAAAAGAAACCCATTAAGTGTGACGCATTGTAAACTGTGGCTTCATCAAGCAGAATTAAATTCTGATCTGTTGCCCCTCCCCTTACATTAAATCCGCTGCTTCCTTCGCCAGCAGGCATTATTCCGGGCAACAGTTGGATGGTTTTTAAGACATCTTTTTCTCCCATTAAAACAGGAATGTTTGTTAATTCCTTTGCATCAAACTTCTGCATCCCCATCTGCGCATCGGTGATATTTTGGTCTTTTCGGGTTGATGTCACAACTATCTCATTCAATTCTTCATATTGTTCTCTCAGAGAAAAGTCTAATTTTACAGAGTGGTCGAGGTTTAATTGCGTAGAATGAGATCCATAACCCATATAATGATAGATTATCTCATACTTTCCTGCCGGGAGGGTTAAAGAATAAAAGCCATAAGCATTGGTAACTGCCCCTAAACCACTTAAATCTTTAACTGAGATCGTTGCACCAATCAAATCCTCGCCTGTCTTGTCATCTTTGACGTGTCCGCTGATCGTAAAACGCTGCTGTGCGAATACAGAAGGTATGAAAATTAAGAAAGCTAACCATAAACAAATGCTGTTTAATCTCATATTTTGATTAAATGGTAAAGACAGTGTCTGTCTGTATTCGTTAAATTGTAGAGACGCACAACGGTGTGTCTCCACTCTATTTTATCCGGCGGCAAATTAAACGCTTATTTTACACAATAGTATCTAACCAATGATTATAAGTGAATATTTGCCTGCAAAAAGTCGCTTTTATCCCGAATGAATAATATTTTACCAATCAGTCTGATGATTTTAGGAATACCCACAACCCAAACTCCTTTGGAAACGGAGACCTGCTTCGTTTTATATTAGATTGTCATTATACCGGGATGGATGCGCTGAAAATTAAATGCAGTTCCGATTCTTCACTCAACATGTTATGGCACAATTATTCAGCATTTAGATTATTCAATGATTTGAAACCGCTTACGGTACCCGAGAAAGATGTTTTTGCTTCGCGAAGATCATTGTTCATAAAGATGCCTTTGGATACATTCTTTTGATCCAGAAATACATTGGTACCGGGTGTTGCTTTGCAATTAACAATTACTGCATCCTCACCGTTTTGTAATAGTATAACCGCATGATCAGTTCCGGGATTTAACCTGGGGCCTGAAAAACCATCGATCTTAACACCCTTAAAATCTTCACAAAATATGGCATTGGTGTAATAATCAGGCAAGTCTTTATCACAATCCAGATTATAGTTCGAAATTTTCAAACCCATAACACCTTTGGCATACAAAGCAGGAATATCATGTCTGAATACAGCATATTTATTGTCGAAAGCTGGACGCAATTCAAGATTCCCCCCCCTTAAATTATTGTACGGACTGTTTTTAAAGTAATGTCGTATGTTGATAAAATCAATGTTTTGGATCGAGTTGTTGTGATAGGCATAAAGATTAATGCAATTTTCTGAAACGATATTGATATTAGAAAATCGGATATTTCTTACCACGCCGAATTTTGCAAGATTTTGAGGCACGCCATACCAGGTTCCCAAAGGTATTTCAGAGATATGAATAGGATCGCCGATTCCCCAAAATCCGGTATGCAGGCGTGTATTGATGATTATATTATCAAAGAGCAGATCCTCAATCACTTCATCGTGTTTAACGTAAATACCAATCCCCCTGTTTGAATGAATGATCAAATTCTGGAAGGTACATTTCCGTATGCTTTTTTCAGCCCAGCCTATCCTGATTCCTGCAGAACGAGAAGTTATGGTACAGTTTGAGACATTTATATTTTCAGTCTCCTCTTTACAAAACCCATCGGCACAAGGACTTATGGCAATTCCATCGTCTGCGGCAATCATTATGCAATCAGAGATATTCACATTTTTGCAATTGCTGATATCGATGGCATCTGCGTTCGGTACCAATAGACTGTTTAAAAAATTCACTCCTTTCACGTCGACATAATTACAACATGCAAGGTGAGCACACCAATTGGGTGCATTCCTGATTGTAATATCAGTCATCAGAATATTCTGACATTCTATAAATGTGATGAGAATTCCGGGACGGCCGGTGCTTTTAAATTCGGAGGGACCGTCGGGAAAAGAATTTACGTATCTGCTTCCCTGCCGTGTGTAAACTGTATCAAAACAACATTCCGGATGAATCTTGTTCCAATCCATGAATACCGAATCATTACCGTCGACTGCCCCTCTGCCCGTTATGGCAATATTTGAAGCGCCAATGGCATAAATAAGCGACCTGTTCCGTTGTTCAGAAGTACGTCCCATATTTTTATAATCGGCAAGATTTGGACTTCCTTTGATAACAGAGCCTGCTTCCAATTGAAGCGTAATATTGCTGAACAATTCGATTGATCCCGATAAATAAGTGCCCGAAGGAAATATCACAGTACCCCCGCCTGATTTTGAACATTGATTGATGGCTGCCTGGATTGATTTGGTATCAAGGTTTTTACAGTTACCTACAGCTCCGTAATCTCTTACGTTGAAAAATAACTTATTGTCATTGCTTTTGACAGTAACGGAGAAAAATAAAAGGAGAATTAATGTCAGGTTAGTTTTCATTGTTAACATATGGGTTAATTAAGTGCATAAATCTAATGATTTTTTGAACCTGCTCAGCAGCAAAAGGAAAAAAGTAAACCACGGAGACACTGAGAGCATGGAGAATCACAGAGATATTACTTAACTTTGTAAATAAAGGCTGTTTTAACTAAACAATTAATGCGATGCAAACTACCTCTGAATCACGCCGTCAATTTGTAAAAAATACGGTGGCAGGCGCAAGCCTATTGTCTCTGCCCGATTTGTTAAGCGCTCGTAATGCAAGTCCTGCCGGGAAGAAAAAAATAGTCTGCGTCGGCGCTCATCCTGATGATCCTGAAAGCGGATGTGGTGGAACATTGATAATGCTTTCAAAAGCAGGACATGAAGTCACTGTTGTATACCTTACTACAGGTGAAAGAGGCATTGCAGGAAAAAATTTAATTGACGCTTCGGATATCAGGAGGCAGGAAGCCATAAACGCTTGTGCAATTTTAAAAGCAAAACCTGTCTTTGCGGGGCAGATTGATGGCGATACCATTGTGAACAATACCTGGATTAAAAAAATGAGCGAAATGATTGCCGCTGAAAAGCCCGATATCGTTTTCTCCCAGTGGCCCATTGATTCGCACATTGATCACCAGGTATCAAGTTTATTGGTTACACAGGCATGGTTACGTACAAAACCTAAATTTACATTATATTTTTATGAGGTCTGTATCGGGGAGCAATCGATGATCTTTCATCCAACCGATTATGTTGACATCACTGAAATACAGGAATTAAAGAAGCAAGCTGTTTATTGCCATATAAGTCAGAATCCACCTGACATTTACAATTGCGGACATTCTTCAATGGAAGATTTTCGCGGACGGGAATTAGGTGTGAAAGCTGCTGAGGCTTTCATTCGTATGAATGGCAGAACACAAGGGGGGTTCGTGATTTATTAGGAAACAGCAAATCTTTTTGGGTGTACGACAAAATTCCCTTTTAAATATGGTTCAGTATTTTTTTCCCCTTATTCCCCTCATAGGAATTATCGAACTAACCAATGAATTTCCCTTATTCCTTGATTTAATTTAGATTCAATAAGGGAATGAAGACTGCGGTGTATTGTGTATCTTATTTCGGGTAAACGAGAGTGACCGGGTGACTTTGTTAATTCCCTCATTTAAAGAACAGAACATCATAGTCACCCGGTCACTTCCCCAGTTATTGTCTAGGGGCGGTATCCTAAAGCTATCTTTCTTAACCAATATCTATTTGTATTTACATATCTTAAACCCAAAGACCCCGAAGGTTTTGGAAACCTTCGGGGTCTTACCCGGAGTGCTTCAGGTATTAAGATTCAAGCCGCATGTTTACTTCCTGCGTTCGCCGTTCTCAAAACTCCCTGGTCTACGCTTTCTACCCCCAGTACTTTGCTTTCTGCTACATTAACCCTCATCTTATAAAACGAACGGTAAACAAAATAAAGTGCAATTGCAAAGAATACAACACCGATATAAGGCGCCACACTGTAGAAATTTGGTGATATGGCTATCTCCATAGCCAAGAGTCCAAATAATGTGGTGAATTTAATAATGGGATTTAGCGCGACTGAGGAAGTATCTTTAAAAGGATCACCAACCGTATCGCCAACGACCGTTGCATCATGTAAAGGGGTTCCTTTTTCTTTCAGATCAACCTCAACCACCTTTTTGGCATTATCCCATGCACCGCCTGCATTTGCCATAAATATAGCCTGAAACAGCCCAAAAAAGGCAATTGCGATCAGATAGGCAATGAAGAAGGCTGCAGCAGCATAGCGCATAGGTGTATTTTCGGCTATTCCACTGTCCTGATACCCTGATAAGAATGCAATTCCAATGGCAAAGGAGAATATTGCAATAAATATGTTGAACATGCCGGCCTGAGCATGCTGGGTGCAAATCTTCACAACTTCTTTTGATGTTTCGATCGAAGCTTTACTATCAGCACCCTCATCAAGCCTGATGTTTAGCTTTATAAACTCAACCGCCCGATGAGCCCCGGTCTTAACCGCCATAATCGATGCACCTGTAAACCAATATATTACTGCCCCTCCGGTTAAAATCCCCATAATCGTGTAAGGGTTTAAGAGGTTTAGTATTTCTTCCGGCTTGATGTTGAAGTTTTTACTTATTACAAGGATAAGTGAAAAGATCATCGTTGTAGCGCCAACGACAGCAGTCCCGATCAAAACAGGCTTAGTTGTGGCCTTAAATGTGTTTCCGGCGCCATCATTTTCTTCAAGGTAATGTTTTGCCTTTTCGAAATCAGGTTTAAAACCAAAATCACGCTCAATTTCCCTGCTTACCTTGGGAATATCTTCTTCAATCAGAGATAACTCATAGATTGACTGTGCGTTGTCAGTAACGGGGCCATAGCTGTCGACTGCGATTGTAACAGGACCCATTCCGAGGAATCCAAAGGCAAGTAACCCAAAGGCAAAAATGGATGGATAGATCATGTGTTCAGCCAATCCATATTTACTAGCAATATAGGCAATAAACATCAGAACAATAAACAACATCCCTTTCCAAAAAGCGCTGAAATTCCCTGCCACCAATCCTGACAAAATATTCAGCGATGCTCCACCTTCACGTGAAGAATCCACTATTTCATTGACATGCGTAGATTTGGGGCTTGTAAATAACTTTGTGAATTCGGGTATCAGGGCCGCACCTAAAGTTCCGCAACTGATGATAATCGATAGTGTCAGCCACAAATTGTTGGGGAGAGACCCCAATTGCCAGTAACTGGCAGTAAATATCATTGCAATCGAAAGTACTGAACTGATCCAGATGAGATTAGTCAAAGGCTTCTCATAGTCCATGTCATCAGCCTTGCTGTATAGAATGTTATTTATAAATTGATTGATATAAAATGCTGCCACTGAAGTAACTACCATAAGTATTCGCATGACAAATATCCAGGTAAGCAAATTCCTTTGTATGTCAATATTCATCACCGCCAGTACGATAAAACTGATGAGTGCAACACCTGTCACACCGTAAGTCTCAAAGCCATCAGCAGTAGGCCCGACGCTGTCTCCCGCATTGTCACCGCAACAGTCAGCTATTACACCCGGATTTCGCGGATCGTCTTCCTTAATCTTGAAAACAACCTTCATCAGGTCTGAACCAATATCGGCAATCTTGGTAAAAATGCCTCCGGCAATACGCAACGCGCTGGCGCCCAATGATTCGCCTATCGCAAATCCGATAAAACTTGATGCCGCCAGGTGACGCGGGACAAATACAAGGATGTTTAGCATCATGATGAGTTCAACACAGATCAGCATTACGCCGATACTCATCCCCGCATCAAGCGGAATATTCAGAAGCTTCAACGGTTTGCGCTCAAGCGAGGCGAAGGCCATCCGGCTGTTGGCAAATGTGTTCATCCTTATGCCAAACCATGCAACTCCATAAGATCCAAGTATTCCGACTACAGTCCAGGAGAGAATGATCAGTACATCTAAAACCGAATTCTCTTTCAGGTAACCAAAATAAAAGGTGATGCAAAGCCCGATAATTAGGAAAAGTATGATTAAAAACTTGCCCTGTTGAATCAGATAGGTCTTGCAGGTTTCAAAGATGATTTTTGAAACATCTAACATCGACTTATGAGCAGGCAGATTTTTGACTATTCTGTACTGCCGGTACCCAAAGACCAAACCTAACAGACAGATAATGAAGCCCCACGCCAGGAGATTGTTCTGTGCCGAGGTTAGTTCAGGGATCTTTAGGTCAGCCTCACTTCCAAATACGGGCAGAACAACCAGTACCAATACTATCAGAGTGAAAAGTCTTTTGAGAAACAGATTTGGTTTGTTGGAATTGAAAACCAAACTGCCGAGCGCGGAGTTCGTATGAGCTATTGATTCGTTTTGCATATTTCTAATAATTTAATTACCTGATTATCTTAACTATATAATTCAGCGTCCTAACAACATCAGCCAGAATAACGATGAATTTGATTAAAGTTAATGAAAATTTGATCAAATGGAAAGAGTTTGACCAATAAAGTTCTATTTAATTTATCAATTTTGTTACCTTGATTTACCGAATTTGTTTCGAATTACACGAAGGGGCGAGGATTTACGGACCTGTCAGGTTTTGGGAACCTGACTGGTCGTTTTGAGCAGCCTTTAGAAGAGTTATTTACCTAATAATTTACATTTCGTACCTAAAGGTACGCGGAAGCTTTGTATGGATTGTTCTATAAATATCCCATGCCTAAAGGCATGAGGAACGAATTCAACGTGATCCGATTCTTAGTCCCGCTTAGGAAAATGATAGACGATTTGCTAATCCCATTCTAAAATAACAGGTATGTTTTCATCGGTATTGTATGCGTTTAAAAGTCGTATAGCATCCAACACAGACTGTTTTACTGCTTCAACCGATTCGCCTCCTGCATAAATACCCTTTGCATTTTCTGCATACACAGAATACATATCTTTCGTCTTTTCGAAAATTATTTTAATGGTTTTCATTTTACATTCAAAGATGTATTATGTCACTCAATGTCGTAAAATTAAAGAATTACCCTCTGAATAAAACATACTAAGTAAACGAAATTAAATAATGTCGTATTTTGCAGTGTTCAAATTGAATTTTATGAGATGTTCATTTTGTTATATTATGTAATACCTGCTGATAAAGCAATGTATAGACTTGGTATAGACTTGGTATAGCCTTGGTATAGACTTAATCTGGACTAAACAGGTGGTATTTTTACTTATTATTGTTAAACAATAAATTCCGGATATGCGCGTTGAGAATCCGACAACAAATTATTCTCATTACTGAGTATTAAAGACGTTGCTAAAAGTTTATAGTTTGTTTTTTATAATCATAAATTGTCCTATCTTTTTATTTTCGCTCTTTCCTGCAAAATGAGTAACTGAATCAGTATCCATCCTTATTATATCAACATGTATTGTATCCGGCGGGCTTGTTGTATCATATAAAATAAATAGCCTATCTGGCAAATCAACATCAAGATTTGAAAAGTTCCAAGTTTTCCCAAAGCCTCTTGTTTCTTTTGTTTGAAAAATATTCTTCTCTAAAATAACTTCGACTTGAGTTTTACTTTAAGCAGGATTGGAATAACTATTTTGTTCATATTGCTTTTCTGCAAACACTTCTTTTATAGTAAATTGAATACTGTCGTTGATATTTATATGACCTGATTTATACTCCCATAGGGAAGGTTCCAACTTTTTTTGCGCGTTTAATACTGGGACT
>Ga0364859_10060_pt1 | contig 77636 bp, 70 predicted proteins | sample ExccelAu500001D3_FD_206911 | JGI IMG/M metagenome (GOLD analysis project Ga0364859, IMG submission 206911) | Enriched cells from Trout Bog Lake Hypolimnion, Wisconsin, USA - BchlTB.Aug20.5000.01 .D3 | ecosystem: Environmental > Aquatic > Freshwater > Lake > Hypolimnion/Profundal zone | place: USA... | reverse complement strand
TGCCGTACGAAGCCTTGGCGAAGTCTAAACGTCCCCACTGAGAATCGAACTCAGATTTTCGCCGTGAAAGGGCGATGTCCTAACCGTTAGACGATGGGGACTAAAAGAATTTTTTAAATTGAGCCGCGTTGGATTCGAACCAACGACCCACAGCTTAAAAGGCTGTTGCTCTACCACCTGAGCTAGCGGCTCTTACTTCTTATTGCATATCAAATAGATCAAAAAGACACTACTAGAGAGTAAAAGGTGACGTTCTTTTTGTCAATAAAAAAACAAGGATAAACTCTATCCTATGATGATTTTGCATAAATAACAATAGATAAGGACGCCCAAAATATCCATGAGCGTGGCCAGAAAGGGGCCTGCAGAGAAGGCAGGGTCAATATTCAGGCGCTTTAATATGAGGGGGATGATGCATCCCAGCACTGCTGCAGTGACAATGATCAATGCAAGAGCCAAACTAATGAGAACGCTTTCCAGGGCGTTTCCGGTCGATGCATATACGCGAACGAATGATACTATTCCCAAAACCACACTCAGTGCCGATGCCATGAGGCATTCGCGGCGTAAAAAGCGGGCAATATTAATCATGCTTAAATGGCCAGTGGCAAGGCCTTGAATCACGAGGCCTGAGGTTTGGTTGCTTGTGTTACCGCCAGTACTAATGAGCATATTGGTGAAATAAAGCAGCGAACCAAATTCAAGGGTGGTCTGAAATGATTTCATGATAGTAGTTGAGAAGGATTGGGCCAGGAGGAGAGCGATAAGAATGTATCCGCGTTCATAGAGCATGCGCCAGAAGGGAGTATCAAAGTAGGCATATTTCATGGGAGCAAGGGCCGACATCTTTTGCACGTCTTCCACTGCCTCTTCTACCAAGACATCCACGAGTGTTTCGCTCGGAATGACCCCTAAAAAATAATTATTTTCATCAACTACAGGAACGGTCATCAGACTGTAGTGCACCATCTTTTTGGCAATAGTTTCTCGATCCTCTTGGGCAAGGGCCACGAGGTCATTTTTGCGCAGGAATGATTGAATACGGGCTTTGGCGGGTTGGAGTACCAAATCTTCCAGGCGAATGTGCCCGACCAGATGATGGCCGCGATCGACGATGTAAATTTGTTGATAAATATCGCGATTGGGTTGCAGCCGCTGCAGGACTTGGATGCTTTTTTCCACGGTGAAATCTTCCATGAGTACCAAGGCTTCGGCATCCATAATACCGCCGGCTGACTCAGGATCGAATTTTAAGAGGGAAAGAACTTGGGCGCGGGCTCTCTTATTGACGAGCACCACATACATTTTTAATTCTTCATCAGAGAAAAGATCGAATAAATCGGTGAGTTGATCGACGGGCAATACATTAAGCGATTCAATGCGCTCTTGTTCATTCATGAAGGAGAGACTTTTCACCTTCATGATATCTGAGAGTTTTTCAAACACTTCTAATTGGATCTTCTTGGGTAATAGTAAAAAGAGCCTTTGGAATTGTTCAAAGGGGAGTTCGCTACAAAATTCTGCAATATCTGCAGGGTGAATTAAGAGAAATTGGTGCCATAATGCTTGCGCTAATGGCGAACTGATGTTTAGAAATTCTTGAAGATGCTCGCGTACCTCATGGAGAATGGTATAGTTTTCCATGGTAGCTCCGTTTGGCAAAAAGGTGGTAATCTAGGCCCTTTTTAAGGGGTAACTCCTAGCCTAACCTTATCCCGTAAAATTTGCCAATATAAGCTTATTAATTACTTTTTTGAGCGGTGGCGCACATAAGGATCGTCTTCTCTGCAGCCATCGGTCCAATGGTGAGGGAGATATTCCCAGCTATCACGAGGATGGGAGGGGTTGCCTCCATTGAGGTAATACATAGATAATAAGAAGCCTGCTATGGGAGGGGCGACCCGTTGGAGAATAGGGGAACTGGTTTTGGGGGTGGGTTTTTTGGTAGAAGTGCCATTGGTCTTCATAGCAGAGAGTGAAAAAGTGCATGCTGCCATAATGACTAAGTGCCAGTATTTCATAATAAATCCTTTGATAGACGGAGAATAAGTGGCTTTAGTATACAATAATTGCCCAATGAGTCATCTTTGGCCGTTGACGGGGCGCTAAAATGATTTATCCTTAAAATATAAGGATTTTTTATTATGAAAATTATTCAATCTGCAAATTCTCACTTTCCTGCCCATGCCCTTTCTCCTGAGGTTGCTGAGTATACTATTCATTCGGTATCAGTGACTGAACAGGATGGTTTGACGCGTCTTGATAAGTTTGTGGCCCAGCAATTTCCCGATTTTTCTCGTACATTCTTTCAACATTTAATTGATCAAGGGTGCGTGTGGGTCAATGGGGGGCAGGCAAAAAAATCGAGCCTTACTGCGCGGCCTGGTGATGTGATTGAGCTTCATATTCCGCAGCCTAAGGCGCGTACGTGGTCGGCAGCAGCCGATGAACTCGGGGTTGAGGTTATCTATACCCATGAACATTTCTACATTATTAATAAACCTGCCGGTCTTTTAATGCACCCTACTTCTGCCCAATGCAAGCAGGTTACTCTCATCGATTGGCTCTTGCAAAATTTTCCTGAACTTGAGGCGATAGGGCCCTCTGAGAGACCTGCAATTGTCCATCGGCTTGATCGCGAAACTTCAGGGCTTCTTATTGTGCCTCGCACCAATTATGCCCATATTGCCTTTGGAAAACTGTTCCGCTCTCGAGGGATTCAGAAAACCTATCTTGCCATTGTGCAAGGTCAACCGGCACGAACCGGTTCTATCGATTATCCGATTGGTCGCAATCCTATTCACCGCAAAAAAATGACGACATTCCCTGATAGCGCGCATTATGTTTCTTCCGTATCTGATTTGCAAAAAGATGGGGGCCAGAAAGCGCGCCAAGCACTCACCTACTACAAGGTGCTTGAATATTTTGATCACTATGCGTTGGTAGAAGTAAAACCGGTCACGGGCAGAACCCATCAAATTCGGGTGCACATGACGGCGATTTCTCATCCTTTATTGGGAGATAGTCTCTATGGTCAATCATCACCCCTAATGAATCGTCAGGCATTGCATGCAGCAGGCTTATCATTTATGTTTGATGGTGTTCCCTATACTTTTGAGGCGCCATTGCCTGCTGATTTTGAACACGCGCTGCAATTATTGCGCGGGTGATGTTCGGTTTCGGTTATTCTGGTCAGAATTCTTATCAAGTATCCATGGCATTGAAAAACCGAGAGCAGCGAGTCCTGCTACTAAAGAAATACCAATGGCAGAAAAAACGCCTGTCCTGTGGCGGTATATCCATCCAAAGAAAGAGCCGTATTTCCTTTTAACCGCCGCCTTATAATCTGTTTTCATCGTATTATAACTTTGTTGGGCTATTCTTTTTAAATTTTGTAATTCTGGGTACTCTATGCGATTCGATGCAAGCTGTTTTAATTGAGCATTGTAAACATAAATTCTATATTCCATGCGTTGCAAATTGGTAAGCATTCTTTCTATATCAGCAGTTGCTTGCGCAGCACCGGGTGCTGCACTGACTGCACGGGCAAAGGAAGCAAAATCGCTCTCAAAGTCTTGCGCTTGTTTTCTATAGGCTGCTCTTATTTCTGGTTCAGTCAGGGCATTAAGGGTAGCACGGCGTTGGGCAATGTGCTGTTTAGTAATGGCATCAAGGGTTCCTTCATATTCGGTGATCTGTTTTTGAAAGCTGTTATAAATATCGGTGTTTTTTTGGAGTTCTTGTTCTGCATTTGGATATTTATCGAGCAGTTCTTGACGCAATCGACCTGCAGCAGGAGATACTTCTTCTTCAGGAAGGTTGTTAATAGCAGTGTTAATATATTGCCATTGCAAGAGAGATTTTCTTCTTTCTTTCGCTCGTGAGTAATACCCTAACAAAGTACGGTATGCTTGAATGCGAGCGGATTCTTCTGGATGATGGGTTTCAAGAAAGGTGATGTGGCGATCAAATTCGTCTCGCCATTGGGCAAAATTACTATCGAGGGATTGCGCCAGTTGTTTGGTGGTCTTTTCTATATCCTCTATGCTGCGTGTAGCCAATGATTGCATAAAGACCTCTTCAGGCATAAGGCCGGTGAGGATATCCCGTTCTCTTGCAAGACCTTCGAATTCTTCGAGTGCGCGTTGTTCGGTGATACGTTCAAAAGCAGCTTCCACGGCGGGCAACGGATTTTGGAGTGCAAGAATTGCGATGGCACAAAGTATTCGAGTACTTAAGTACTTCATAGATTCTCCTCGTTAAAAGAAAAAGCTTATTTTTTTACTGTAACGCCTTAGTTTTGCAAAATGCAAATAGTGGCAGAAAGCTAACATAAAATTTTCTTGATTTTTTCTTAAAAGAAGAATAGCATGGTGGCGAGCTAAGAAGGAATTGTAGTAATGAGGCGTTTTTCAAAAGCCTATTTCTTGGCTGCTTATTTCTCTTGTCACGTTATCGCCCCTAATTCATGAATCAAATTTTGCGAGGTCCGTTTTGGACTTCTTTTTTTTACGGCATATTTTTGCGTTGGTTTTTTCACTCGTTGTTTAATAACCTCAAATTGTTTGCAATACTTATCTATCAAATGGGGCTTATCAAGTACCACCACATTTTCCTGATTTTTTAATTGTGCTGATTTTGTGAAGTTAAAAGATCCAGTCCATAATAATGGTTTGTTTCCAATATTTTTGCTAAAAATAACAAACTTATTATGCATAATGTCGCTTAATAATGTATTGCTCGAAGGGCGATACACATGGGGATTAATTCCCTTGCTTTGCAGCAGTTCAATTTTATTAAAGCGATCTCTCAAGCACGAAGTATCAATAATGAGCTCAATCTTTACTCCTCGTTCGTGGGCGCGGAGCAGTGCATTGGCAATGGCGCCATTGGTAAAGGCAAAAACTGCTATCTTGATGGCTTCTTGTTCATTATCCATAAGACAAATCAACAGTGATTCTAAATCATTATCAGGAGAAAAAAGCGCCTGTTCAATATCTCCGGTGGGACAGGTTAAAATAGTGGCTACATCAGGATGAGGACGGGCAGGAATGGCGGTATGAGCGACCTCAGGGAGCGCGATTGGTTCAGGTTCAATATCAGTTTCTGGCTCTGCTTGCTGCGGTTGTCCAATAATAAAATGCGTTTTGCCAAGGGTGTCAATATGGGTGCGAAGATCATTGGTGTTGTGCTGTGCAAACCAGAGACTGGTTAGAATGCATCCTATGCTGACGCAGAAAAGGGAACCTGCTATAAGCGCAATGCGTGATACGGGCTTCATACTTCATCATTCCTGCTTTAATACTGCCTTATTTTCTTAGAAGTATACCACAGTTAGCTTGCTGGTTTTGCTTCTAGCGTTTCCTTATTTTCTTCGGCAGATGAACTTTTTTTATTTTTCTTTTCTTTTTTAGTTTTGTCTTTTTTATCTTTTTTCTTTGCTTTGGTGGTCAGATCAAATGATTGTTTTTCTTTTTCCTTTTCTTTTGCTTCGGGAGAAAGTTTTTCATCTTTTTGTAGATGAGTATATTGGATCAAATGAGGCGCATGGTGATGATCATGCACAAATGAAAGCCAGAATACTGCTTGAGTTGCAAAAGCGCGTTCCAAAGCATCGGGATTTTTGCGGGCATAACTTGCAAGAGTGTCGGCAGAAGGACGATAGGCTTGATGTACGGAAGCCCATGTTCTGGCATGTGCAAGGGCAAAGGCTGCTTGGCCGCGACTGAGATTATAGGTTTTTGCTTCTTCATCAAATTTTTCTTCATAGGGCATAAAAGGTTGCAGGCAGGCATCATGAGCGCATGTTCTTTCGCCATACCATAAGGTGGCCGCTCCTGGTTCATTGCAAAAATCGCAGACTAATGTTCTTTCGCAGTGCGCTTCTTTATAAAAGGATTGTGAATGCTCATCTACCTTGATGGAATAGCCATTGCTTCGCCAATATTCAACCGCACTTGTTTTCTTATCGCTCTCTTTCATCGCCTGAAGCATTATGCAAGCGCTTACGCTTAGGAGTAGTATGTGTATTTTATTCATGAGGGACCCTCTCTTTTGATATGAGATTAAAATTTCCACTTCATTTCAACTTCGCCGGTGACATCCTTGCGTTCATCGCGAACTCCCCGCAAGCATATATCATCGGAGAGTAAATATTCTACTTCTAAGCGAGTATCTTCTTGCAGATTAAAATTCTTTTGTAAGAGTACACTCAAGCGATCTGAGATATCAATGTCTATAGCCGCGCGCAGGCCTCCGCGGCCGGTCTGATCAGCAAATCGTGGAATAAAATGGACTCGATGTAAGGGGTCAAAAAGATTGGTAATGGTCTCGGGCATTTTCATCAAGGGTTTTTCTCCCGCAAATAAAGCATTTTTAAGGCTTTGAGTCATGAGGGCAGGCAAAGTGGTATTGAGTGATTGCTCATGGCTTCCGGTGATCAATAAATTAACAATTTGTTCGTCAGTTAAGGCAGGAGAAGAAGAAAGCATAATATGCGGTGCATGGAGTGTTCCGGTCATATGGACGGTAATAGCATGTTTTTTAATAACATTTTGCGCAAGTAATTCTATGGTGGGATCATAGGTATGTTCGGGGTGAAAGGTCAAGTGTGCTCGGGTAATATAGAGGGGTTTATAGGGCAGATTAATGTGCCCCCCCTGCAAAAAGAGAGTTCCTGCTAATAATGGTTTTTCAAGAGACCCCGTGCAATGGAGAGAAAGGGTTGCAGTGGTTTGCAATAAATCGGTTTTGATGCGAATGGGTTGTTTTGTGGCAAGTGAGAGTGCAATGTCGGTTTCGAAAGAGGGTGCATGGGGCGAGTTAGGAATATTCTTTACTAATGCCTGAAGCCATTGCGCAGAAAGAAGTTGTTCGCGCAATTGGGCTTGTTCGCAGACAAGATGTCCTTTAAAAAGTGGGGGAGCATTCTCTTTTTTTTCGCTGAGTACATAGCCAGAAACAATGGCAAAGCTACCTCGCTCCAGAGTGATGAGGCAATTCTCTAAAAGCGCAGGAATATGCCAACTTTGTGGCCGATAATGAGTATCAAATATAAGCTGGGCTGGTCCAAGTGTTACGGTTCCTTTAAAGAGGGTGGCCTTTGCTTGCTCAAGACTAAGCAGATGAGAAGAAAAATCATAGGAGCAGGTGGCGTGCGCCGCTGCAATGTGATTATACGTATGAGGCAAGCGGAGTGCGCCTTTTTCAAGCGATAATGCTATCTGTGCTCGTTGCTGTTCAATGCCAAGGGTATAGTGAATAGTTCCTTGGCCCGGAAGGTCATAATGATAGAGTTGGGCAAGTAGTTCATGAATGCTGGTGATATCAAGAGTGCCTGAGATTCCCTTTTCTTTGTGGTACATAAAAGGAGTATGGAGGTGAAGTGGTCCAGAGGGGTGTGCAAAGGTGATATCAGCGGCGCCATTTTTATTTTGAAAATCATAAGCAGTCTGTAGCTGTGCTTTTTCGTGCAAGAGCGTTGCTTCTATTCCTTGATCGGAGTAGTGCGTTGCAAGAGTGAAAGGACCAAAAGAGGAATGAGTTGCTTGTGCGTGTATAGTATGAGTGCCGTTTTCATACGTGTCTTGCATTGTGCCATTGGTTATAAAAGGACTGCCCTGAAAAGAAATCTCTGCAATGGTTCCCTGAATATCATACGCATTAAAATTGCAGGTAGCATGCGCATTCACCTGGGCAGTTCCTTGCGCAGGAATATCGGCTTGGAAATAGTGCCCAATCGTAGACAAAGGAATCTCGGCGCATGCACTCAAGGATTTTTCAGCGCTTGGATTATAGCGGAAGCTTGAAATGATACAGCCAGGATCAGATGTTTTTACAATACTCTCCCATACTTTTCCATTCCAATCGCCGGCGATGTAGAGCATAGCGGGAAGACCAAGCTCAGGCGGGAGATCGACTTTCAATTTCGCGTGAGCAATGTATTCAGGAAAATCTTTGAGTGATTCGGTGCTCGTGATAGAAACTACTCCTTGTGCATGCGTGCAATAGGGCTGCACATGGCAAGACCAGGAACCGTCTGAAATGGCAATGTGGGAAGTAAAAGTACGATCTCTTTTTTTACTGGTGCTATCCCAGGCTAAAAAATAACGCATGCTGCGATCGTGATCTTCTATGGTCAAATGCGCATTGGTAAAGACAATTTCTTTTAAAAAAAGAGGTGCTTGAACTGGGCCGGTAAAAATATTTTTCAAGTGTTCCTGCATGGCGAGTTTATCATTTGAAAATGCAGAGTACGCATCAAAATCATAAAGGTTTGCTTTAATATGAAGGATGCCGCAGGTAATAAGATGCCACCAGGAAAAAGAAATGGATGCCTTCTTTGCTTTCCAGTGCCAATCAGAACCATCAGGAGAGGTGGCATAAATCTCTTTTAAATGAATGTGGGGCATAAGGGGTGTGGCAGTATCAAAAGCATAAGAAACTTTGCACTCGAGTGATTTTTCAAATGCTTCTACGGCCATGTGCGTGAGTGACGATTGTATTTCAGGATCATAGAGAAAAAGAACCCCTGAAATGCACAGGCCGAGTGCAATGCCAGTAAGGAGATGGAAGGTGAAATGAAATACTGCGCGTATCATGCTGTTTAATCGAGTAATTTCCATGCCCCATCATACCGATATTTGCGTAAAAATGAAACTGCGCCTACCCCACATGAAAGAGCATAGAGCCTATTATTGTAGTCCACAAAATAAAGAGTGCCGGATGAAATAATGCCTTCGGGATAAAAAATAATGGTGTGTTGAGGGAAGGTAATGGGTGAGGTGATGGGTGTAGTCGGATGAGAGGGAGGGCCTTTTACTCCGGGCAAAATTCCATAGCCTAGTGCAGAAGGAAGAAGGTGCTGTTCTTTTCCCCAGCGGTAGCCAGCAGGAGAAAGGGAGCAGTGCATAGTTTGTGCGGTGCCGGTTGCCATAGCAACCTGTTGCAAATGATGGAGCCGACTCTGCAGAATAGCCAACTCTTGTTGCACTTGAAATTGGCGCAAAATACGCAGGTTAAAACCAATAAGGGTCATGAAAATAACCACGATAGTAAGAACCACGAGCATTTCAATGAGTGAAAAGCCGCGGACTTTCATGATTAAAAATTCAGGGTTTTGCGTTGATAGGTGCCAATGAGCTGTATTGTTTGCACGATGGTGCTCTGGCGATGCATGGCTTGTAATAATTCTTGTTTCGTGGCCCCTTGCTTGAGAGTAATCGGCTTATCTAAGACATAGAGAGTGAAGAAGTACTGGTGAGGTTTGTCCCCTTTGGGAGGCATGGGGCCATCATATCCAATGTTGCCAAAGGAATTAACTCCTTGCTTGGTGCCATCGCTGATTTGCCCTGCGCGTTTTAATTGGGTGCTGATACTGCGTGAGGATCCGGGAATATTATAGACTACCCAGTGCACAAATCCTTTGGCATCAGGATCATCGCAGGTGAGTGCAAATTCTTTGGCAATGTTTGCAACTCCCGTCCACTCTAGTTGAGGCGATCGATTCTCGCCTTCTTTGCTATTTTCCCAGGGAATAGGGCCATTATTATGAAATTGGGGCGAGGTGAGGGCAAGGGGATCTAAGGTTTGGATGCCCGGAGTCATAATGTCATGAGGGACTTCTACTTCTACCGCACTGTGTAGACTGCAAAAAATTAAGCCAAGCACTAAAATTTTCTTAAACATTTTAAAACTCTCTTTTTAGATGTTCCTTACTCCACAATCCTCTGTTCAATGGATGCTACAGAAAGCACTTCCTCAATGGTGGTTAATCCTGCTTTTATTTTGCGTAATCCATCTTGAATGAGTAACGTCATGCCATCACTGATTGCTTGCCTGCGTAATAAAGAAGTATCAGCGCGCTCCATGACCAATTTTGCAATCGCGGGAGTCATTTCCATAAGTTCAAAGATAGCAATACGGCCTTTATAGCCGGTGTTATTACATTCAGGACAACCAACCGGTTGATAGAACGTAATCGATTGCGCATCTTTTTCTGATAATCCGATACTTTTCAATACATCAAGAGAGGGCTTATAAGCCTTTTTGCAGGCAGGGCACAAGGTGCGCACCAAACGTTGGGCCATGGCCAAAATAATAGAGGATGCAATCAGATACGGCTCAATGCCCATATCAAGCAAACGAGTGACGGTTGATGGCGCATCATTGGTGTGCAAGGTGCTGAATACTAAGTGGCCGGTCAGTGCAGCTTGAACTGCAATTTGTGCTGTTTCGAAATCTCGCGTTTCGCCGATCATGATGATATCAGGATCTTGGCGCAAAATAGAACGCAATGCGGTGGCAAAAGTGAGACCAATTTTATCCCTAACTGGTACCTGGCCGATGCCCGGCATTTGATATTCAACCGGATCTTCAACGGTAATGATATTTACATCGGGAGTATTGAGCGCTCCTAAAATAGAATACAGCGTACTGGTTTTACCCGAACCGGTCGGACCAGTGATGTAAATAATGCCATTGTGCCGGTGAATATTGGCCAATAAAATTTTTAAATCCCGTTCAGCAAAACCAAGCTCTTCTGGCTTATTAAATGTTCTGCTTTTATCAAGCAAACGCATAACCACACGCTCGCCAAAGACTACGGGCAAAATCGAGACACGAATATCGACCGGTTTGCCAACTACCTTAATATCAATGCGCCCATCTTGGGGAAGTCGTTTTTCAGCAATATTAAGATTGGCCATAATTTTAATACGAGAAATTAAGGCGCCCTGAATGCGCTTAGGCGGATTCATGACGGTGTAAAGAATGCCATCAATGCGATAGCGGACCTGCAATTCTTTTTCAAAAGGTTCTATGTGAATATCGGAAGCGCCGCGCTTGACCGCTTGCACCAGCATATGGTTGACCAATTTAATGATCGGTGCCTCAGAAGCCATAGTAACGATGTCTTTTTCTTCAATTTCACCAAAATCTACTGCTCCTTCTTCAAGTTCTTCTTTAGCTTCTTCTTCAAATTGGGCGATAACTTGCTTGGTTCCTTCCAGAGGATAATAGCGATTAATGGCATCAATAATAGTTTTTGAAGTAGCAACGGCATATTGAGCAGTGCCCCCAAGAATAAGATTGATTTGATCAAGGGGCTGAAAGTTGGTGGGGTTGGCGGTTAAGATCATAACCTGGTGTGTCTGACTATCCACAATGGGAAGCACTCCGTTGTCACGGAGAAACTTTAAAGGAACCTTGGCAATAATACTCAGATCGGCCATGGCATCAGTAATTTTGTCGATGAAGGGCCAGGTGGTATAGGTTGCCCAGGCTTTGGCTAAATCAGTATCACTAACAATGTTTTTTTCTAAAACACAGGCATCAAAGGTAGTAACGCCTTGGGCGACCGCCTCTTGGCATTCTTTAATTTTAGCGGCATCTGCCCCTTGGGCAATGAGTAATTCAGCAAGTGTTTTTTGGGCCATGCAATTCCTTAGGATTATATTTTGAGCACACCATATCATGCAGACTACGCCGATGTACAGGGTTTGCGCTGTGTAGCAATTATAGTATCATAAGTTGTAGCAGATGATGATCTTTCGGTTACATAAAATTGGTATTCTATGAAAAGTATAGTAAATCGAACACTTCTTTGTATTCTCTTTTTGGGATCCCTGGGAAAAGAAATTCCTGTGATGGGCAATATGCTTTCTCAGCAAATAGAGAAAGAGCATAAAAAAAAGAAGAAAAAAGTAAAAACAAAAGATCGTGATGGCAACACCATTAGCACTATGTCGTGTGAAAAGCTCCAAGAAGCAATCGATCGCTTTGTAGCAAGTGGCGATTTTGATTCTGCTTCTAAATACTTAGAAGAGTTGGTGCGTATTTTAACGGATCATAATGAAAAGCCAAAGCGCATGCTCCAATTAGCCGACATTTGGTTTAAAGGCAAAGAATATAAAATGGCACAACGGGTCTATGAACAATTTGAGGCAGAATATCCGGGAAGCGAAATGGTGAGCTTTGCATTAGCGCGCGCTATTGAATGTGCCTTTCATCAGTTGAATGGTAAAGATCGCGATCAGACGCCGACTGAAGATGCCTTGGAATTATGTGCTCGTTTCATGGAGCGAAAAGAAGTGGGCAGTGAGTATATAGCACAAGTTCAGTCGATTGAGAAAAAATGTTGGCAGTTACTCTTTGATCACGAACTCTATGTCGCTGATTTTTATTATAATCGAGGCAATTTTAAAGCCGCTCAACAACGAATTGCGTCGCTTAATAAACGATTCATCACTGCTCCCATTACCGTTGAGTTAGAAGTATTGCCGCGCAGTATCGCAGTAGCCCAAGGCTTGGGTGATACCTTGGCAGCAACAAAATTGCAAATTACCTTGGCTGAAAAATATCCAACCAGTTCTGCCGCACAACCATTGCTTGCGACCATGCCAGAACTAAAACTGCAATTGGCAACCTTAGAACAACAACAAACTGCAACAGCACAAGCCTAAGAGATATTGCATGCATTTTAGATCTCAGACCGGTACTCATGCAGAGCTTTTCGTTGCCGATTATTTGCGTAATCAAGGCTTTACGATTCTTGAGCATAGTTATAAAAAATTTAATGGAGAGATCGATCTTATTGCATGCAATAAAGAGGTTATTTGCTTTGTTGAAGTAAAGATGCGCCGTGATGACTCTGTTCCTTTGCAGGCATTGGTATCCTACCCCAAACAGAAAAAGCTCAGTGCGGTTGCTCGAGAGTATTTAACGCGGCATGATGCTCAATATGGTCACATGATTGCTCGTTTTGATGTAGCCTTAGTATATGAACAGGGGCTTTCCCGTACGATAACGTATATTCCAAATGCTTTTATGGAGCGTTGTGAAGGACAGTATGATTTCAATTTTTAATCGATTGCGTGAATCTGGTTTTATTCCTCGGATGATTACCGCAATAAGTATCAGTGCAGTATTTTGGATAGCGCTCTATGCATTTCCACCCTGGGGTTTTTCCGCGCTTTTGCGCATTATGTTGTTAGAAATTTTAATTTTTGAATGGCCATTATTATTTTCTCCGCGCAGTTGGCAATTTTGGCTCATTATGCCGCTGTATCCTATTTTCCCTTTCTTTTTGCTCATTACTTTGCATCATTATCCGGTGTATCGCGCCATGCTTATTGCAATCTGGATGCTGGTCAGTGTCTTTGACACTCTTTCCTATATAGGAGGAGTGCTTTTAGGGCGGCATGCCATTGCTCCTTCCGTTACTCCGCATAAAACATGGGAAGGCTTTATGGTGGGCATGGTCAGTGTTTTTATCACGCTGGTGGGCTTATGCTGGTATTATGCATCACCAATGTCGTACCCCCTTATGGGAGTTGTTACGCTTGTGGTTTCAGTGCTTGCATTCTTGGGAGATCTTTTTGAATCGTGGCTCAAGCGACGCGCTGGCATTAAAGATACCGGAGCACTCTTACCCGGCCATGGCGGCTTGCTTGATCGCTTAGATGGTATATTATTTGTAGTATTATTCGTGTATTTCTTTAGGGATTATTTAACAGCATGGTTGGGCATATAAATGGATCCCAACTTGCCAGAGAAATAAAAAATCGGCATTCTTACAGGTGGTTTTAAGCAACGGAGGATCAATGCGTTACATCTATTTTTTAATTCCTTTCTTTTGTACCTCTTCTTTTCTTTATGGTATGGCCTCATCAGCGCCTGCTTCTCCGGAAAGTTCTCCCCGCGTCTTCCGTTCTTCATCGTTGAAAGAATTTTTAGAAAAAAAGCAGCGATGTGGCCAACCCCAAGAACAATCCCTTGCTCGCTACGCTCATTTTTTGACAAGCCAAGCGGCGTATCTTAAAAGTCGTGATTATCAATCAATTCTTGATAATGCTGTCATAAGCGGGAATGTCGATCCTAAAATTGTGGATCACATCTTATCATTGCCGGCATTATACTATGCTCCCGACCCCGCTTGGCCGATACCATTAGATGAAGAAGTTCCAAAACATTGTTTGCGACTTAATCGCATTATTCCAAGCACTGGAAAAACACTATTGGCAACTGCTGCGATGCATGGCGATGTTGCAATGTGCGCAAAACTTCTAGAGAAGGGGGCAAACATTGAACAACGCGATGGAGAAGACAATACGGCATTATGGCATGCAGTAAGAACGCAAAAAGAACAAGCGGTAAGATTATTATTAGAGAAAGGCGCATGTCCTAATACTATGAAGTGCGCTATGTCTGTTTTAGCCTTTGCATTAATGAGCCCGAATCCTTCTTATGGAATCATTAAGTGTTTATTAGAAAAAAGTGCGTGGCCGTTGGTTCTAGCCCCAAATGGACAATGGCTTACAATGGCAACAATGCAAGCCCGTTCGGCTGCAATTGTTCGTTTATTAGATAAGCATGGCATTGATGTTGAAATTGAGGGCGATAAATTACCGCTTTAAATGGCCGATTGCAAGCAATGATGCGTCTCACAGGCTGTTGACATTAAAAATCTCGAATATAATCTTTATAGTTAAGTTTGAGAATGGTAGGGAGCCATAAAGGTTAGTAAGTGATAAGCAGCAAGCAGCTAACATATATCTACAACCTGAGGAGCTTATCATGCCCATCTCATGTCCTATTTCTTTAAATCCCATTAAGTCTATTTTTCTTTCTCTTTTTTTATTGTCTGGATGGGTGTTGAATCATGCTTTGTATGGAATGGAAGAGGGAAAATTTGTATCGCTATCACGCCATCTGATCGCTTCAAATTCCTCAATGGGAATAAATCCCGAAGCTGATCGACTGTATAAACAAAGAGAATTGGAAAGTGCTGAAAAAGGTAAGCAAAAAGTAGATGAAAAACACCTCCAAGAGATAGATGCGTATGATAAAGCGTTATATGAAGAGGCATTTGCAAAAGCGCCCCCGCGATTAAGGGCTCTGATTGAAGATAAGCTTCGTGGAAGAGAATATGCTCAACGCTATACATATATAATGCTTACCGGTCCTACGGGATCTGGGAAATCAACATTAGCCAGAGCTATTTTTTTCACGATGGGAATGAAGGCGGATATTATAGATGGGCCATCCCAACTAGGTCGCTACAGAGATCAAGCCGCTGAAAATGTGCGTAAAGCATTTCAAGAGGCGGGCAACGCTATTGTTTTTGAAGAAATGAATCTTTTGGCAGATAATTATAATTCAGAACATACTGATGCGCTCCATACAGCGGCTCAGATATGGACTACTCTGGATAGACGAGAAAAAGAGAAGGAGTTTTTTCTCATAGCGACGGGGAATAGAAGCAAAGGAATGCCACATCAACTGCAGAAACGGTTTAAAGGAAGAACTTTTTTTATTGACAATCCTCCAGAATCATTACGTTTACGATCCCTAGAATTTTGTATGAGACATCAGGGGGCTAGTAGAGATGAAACGTGCACCGATGCTTATTTGCAGGAACTTGCCAAAAAAGCAACTAATTTTGCACAACAAGATATTAGAAAGCTTGTAGATACAGCCCTTTTATTGTTTTATGAGTCAAATCGCAATGCTACTAAGGCTACATTATCAAAAGCATATCTAGAAAAGGCATATGAAGAACTGCAAAAAGAAGATGAAATCTTCTGGGATTTTAGTGAACATGTTACCGATGAAGAGCGAAGACACCGAGAAATAATGGCTCAGAATAAAGCTCATTACGAAGATAATAAAGAAACACAATTAAAAAGTGCCGAGCTGAGTTTGACGCATCAAGCATATATGATGTCGCTGACGAGTTTAAAGCGGGGTATAAGTTTAGAATTTGTGGAAGAGATGTTGCGTCATGCGGTTTTGCGTGCTTTTCCTGAAAGACTTTTTAGATTTCCTAGGCCACGATGTGTGCCAGTAGAGCTAAAGGAAAAGAATGACGAGTGTATCATACAATAATAAATTTTTAGCATGAAAAAGAACAAACATGTATACAAAAAATATTCTTTTATTATTTTCTTGTTTCATACCATTTTTGCTGAGGGGGATGGAAAGGGCTTATGAACCCCGATCCCGGCATGAGCAGTGTGTTGCTAATCATGAAGGTCTCCATAAAGAAACTTCAAGAGCGTTACAACAGTATATACAAGAGAATGGCGATCTCGATTACTCAGCATTGCAGCATGTAATGCATGAAGATATGGCCCTCATTAATGATATGAAAAAAAAGGCGGCAATTGTTTTGTTTGAGATTCCCGATAAGCCTCCACTGTATCGGTTAAGTAGAGAAGAAATTGCACGAGCAAGAGCGCTATTAAATGTCTATCAAATTGAAAATAGGGGAAAGTATAAAGCCATAAGCTTTTGCTATAACTATGGAGTGTTACTTCCAGAAAATCACGCACAGGCTCTTTATTTATTGTACAGTCCTTATGTGGAAAATGCCTCCACACGAGATGATATGAGCCCTCGATCTTTACAGGAGTATCATTCACAAGTAAGCCCTCCGCTCAATGAAATTCAAGCTCAAGCTTTCACGTTGTCAGAGGCGAAAATGGAAGCATTTTTACAAGATGCTGAGAATCATGCAAAAGCGCGCAATATTGTTTCTAATCATCTCAAAGAACGCTTAGAGCTTGATGGTAATAAAGAGGGTTTTTTTGGTTCTACTATTGTAAGAACAGATAAGGGATATCGCAAAATTGAAGATCTAAAGGTGGGTGATACCGTTGCCTGTTATAATGGAAAAGATTCTGCTACAACCTATAGCAAGGTAACCTTTGCGGATAGGTTGCAGGTGAGCAAGCATATAAGAATAGTGATGGATGGTGGCGTGATTCATGTGGCCCATGATCATAAATTTTATGCGAAATCGTCAGACTCATGGGTTACTGCGCATGAACTTCTCACTACTCCTGACTTGAGAAGGCTTGTTGAATCCAGAATGCAAGATGTCAAAGAAGTGAATCAGCCCTTAGAGGTAGTGAGAATTACTGTTGATGAACATCATAATTTTTACGTAACTCCTCATAATATTCTTGTGCATAATTATATACCTGTAGTTTTTGAAGTGGCTGTTGCTTGGGGTGGAGCAGAAGGCGTGATAATTACGTGGGGAATTCTAGCCCCGACTCTTATTGCTGCAACATGCGGAGTACAATATTGGTTTTACAATAGCATTATAGGGCCTCCACTCCCAATAGAGAAAGCTCCGGTGTCAGAAGTTATTTTTTCTCAGAATCCGGCAATTCCTCAGCATTTATTGCCTTTGCAAAATAATTCAGCAGAAACTGGAATGTTAACCCAGGCCCCTCGTATATCAGAAGGGGCTGTTCAAGCTAATACTCTTCAGCCTCCTGTATCCGATGTATTGTATGATCCTAGAGACCGATCAGATAAAAAATTGCCTGCAAATCCTTCGCTCAAATCTCCAGCAGGAGGTGGTGGTACGCCATCTTCTCCGCAGAAGCCTGATGATAAAGATAAGCATCCCCATGGTAAGTATGGAGATGCCGATTATCATCATAAAAATAGTCAGGGTCCAAAAAGTCCTGCGCCTCAAGATGGCCAAAAGGCTTTAGATAATTCTATGCAAATTAAAAAGGGCTCTCCACATCGTATTGCTATAGAACAAGGCAAATTTGTTGTATTAAACCAAACCCAGCCGGGGCTTTACCACGGACATGTAAGAAGTTGGGAGCAACTTAGACCTGCAATGCAAAGAGCATTGCAAAAGGCTGGCAAAGTAACCTTATCTGGAAAGATTATTTAAATGAAAACCATTATTGATTTCACCTTAAATGTAAATATAAAAATTACTATTATAATTCCCGAAGTATCTTCAAAATTTAATTATTATTATGAGCCTACAGAAAAACTCAATCAATTTGATGAGGCGACGGTTTATTTTATAAATTCAGCAAATAAACTAGAGCTCTACAAAGATGTACTGGATGATGCCCTTTTCTCGCTTAATGGGAGTTTAAGAAAAGCCGTATCTAATACACTGCTGTTACCCAAAACAATAGCTGTAGGTACTGCAGGATACGTATTTAACAATATGCTTAATGGTGTAATAGACATAGAATTAGAACACTTGTGGGTGTGGTCAATGAGAGGAATTTCAACACTTATCTATACTATAAATAATACTATTTACCTTGAAATAGTGCCTATTTATCCTTGGACATTCAGTGAGCCTGGTGGAGATAACTATATTTCTTTTGATGAATTCATGAAGAATTATAAACCATACGTTGTGGAAATTATTCCGCATGAAACTGCACTACAATGGATTAAAACGAGCGAAGAATATTTAAAAATTATTGGGTGTATTCCCTACCTAAAAAAATTGGATTAGTGGTTAAGATATTTGAGAGAAAAGAAAACAATGAAGACAAATGAAAATATACTTATATGCAAACGCGTCAAATTTTATGACCCACACGATGAAGACGCATTTTTTGAATGGGTAAAAAAGATACCATGCATACTCCATGCAGTAGGGGAAAGGGATGCTATCAACCTTTGCTGGTAAATACAGACATCAGTGATGATGAATTGTCTAGTCTTATGGGTTTGTTTCGTCGATATAAGATTCAGAGGAAGCAATTGGAGATACTTGTTAATGAGCGGAATCAAGAATGGTATGAATGGTGTAAGCGAGGCTTTTCCATTAATGTTTACCCTGCAAAAAAATGAAATGATGGCATCACCGTTTTAAATGGCCCACCAATTCTGATTGCGCAATCTTTTCTTCTGTTCCCGTGGTCATATTTTTGACTGTTACTTGATGACTTTTCTGTTCATCTTCGCCAAGAATCAAGGCGTAATTGGCGCCCATTTTATTTGCTTTGCGCATGACACTTTTGACCGAGTCGCCGGCCAACACAATATCGGTGCACAAATTTTGCGCTTGCAGTTCATCAGCAAGAAGCAATGCGAGTGGTTCTTGTGCTTTGGAAAGGGGAACCAAGACATAGAGTGCTGGTTTAGTAGGAATGGTAAGGCGATCTTTATATTCTTCAAGCAACAATAATAAGCGTTCGATGCCAACGGCAGCGCCCAAGGAAGGGCGATCTTCTTTGCCGCCCAGTTCTCGCACGAGCTGGTCATAGCGGCCGCCGCCACAAAAGGCATTTTGCGCACCCAATTGGGAACTGACAAATTCAAAGACGGTTTTGCAGTAATAATCAAGGCCGCGGACCAAGCGCGGAACGACCACAAAAGAAACAGAAAGCATTTCTAATTCATGCTGTAGCTTTGACCATTCTTGATTACAGGCTTGGCACAAGAATTCTAGAAGTGACGGTGCCTTTTCATAGGTGGCTTGGCAGACGGGATTTTTACAATCAAAGACGCGCAGAGGATTTTTTTGTGCTCGTTCGCGACAGAGATCGCAAATTTCAGTAGCTTTTGCACCCTCTAAGAAGTGCACCAATTTCGTTTTATAGCGCAAGCGATCTTCATGGCAGCCAAGATAATTGAGATGAATTGCATAGCTATTAATCTGGAGCGTTTCGTGGAAAAATCGATCGAGCATTTTTATGAATTGAACATCTTCTGAGACTGATGATGAGCCAATTACTTCTATATTAAACTGGTGAAATTGGCGAAAGCGGCCCTTTTGTGGGCGTTCATAGCGAAATACCGGGCCATAGCTATAGACTTTCCAGGGAATGGTTTCAATGTTGTTTTCAATGTATGCCCGCAAGGTGGGAGCAGTCATTTCAGGACGCAAGCAAATACTATTGGCCTGCTCTTTGTCATCTTCATCTTTTCCCTTAATAAGGAACATTTCTTTACTGATGACATCAGTATGAGTTCCCAAAGAGCGGATAAAGAGCTCAGTTGGTTCAATGATGGGAGTCATGATTTGAGTAAAGTGATAACACTCAAGATGTTTTGCCAAAGTGCTGACGGCAAAGTTATAGAGAGTAAGATCCAGAAAATCGTTGGTTCCCTTTACGCGTGATATCATGAAAATCCTTTAATTTAGCTAAAAAACTATTGTTAGTATAGCGAATCAAGATTTACTGGCATAGAGTTGTTGCGCATACCTTTGACGAAGAGGAAGAAATATTGGTAGAAGTAAAGCATGTTAAAAACCTTGGTTACCTTAGGAGATAGTATGAAGCGATGGATTGCTCTGCTTGCCCTCTGCGCGAGTATGATTATGCCCGTCTATGGAGAGGATTCTTCTTGCTGTGAATGCCGTACGAGTGCCCAGTCATTCATTTGGATACGGCCCCCGTTTCAGGTCAGTTCTCCTGAACGTTTAGCACACTTTCGTGATGACCGAGTTGAGCGAAAAGACGATGGCTGGCTTGGTGCAGTGCAAGTGGTGCCCCTGGGAGGGAGTCTTTTAAAGGGGGACGATGTTGCCACCTATTGGGGTCCGAGTTGCAATAAAACATTGATAGTGAATGAAAGTGTTACGGCTTCCGATACCGATATTTTAGCTAACCATTTAAATATTTATACAGCCAATGGTAATTTTTCAAGCCGCATCAATTTTCATTTTGCCCACAGATATGCAGGGGTCGGCCTTTATTACCAACAAGAAATATATCACACCCATACCGGACGGGCGATTTGGTTTTCCATTGCAGTGCCGATCATGCATGTGCAAAATAAAGTATCCATTACTGAAGCCATCTTAAATAATGGCGGCGGACTTCTTCCTGGTGAGGTTGCTTCGACGGTGGTCGGGCTTGGTTGTGGCAATGATTGCTCGACTTGTATTCAAAGTGACACCTTGCCGATTCCCTACGTGGGCTCTGTACAAGCAGCCTTTGATCAGCCGGGCTGGTGTTATGGCAAGATCAAAAGTTGCCATCCGATGAATGAAACGAAAGTTTCCAACGTTGAAGTTCGTGCGGCGTTGCAAATTGCTAATAATGAACATTCTCATCTTGAATCATGGGCTGGCGTAAACGTGCCTACTGGCAATACTCCCAATGGTATTTACGTCTTTCAACCCATTGTGGGTCATGATCACCATTTCACGGTGTTTATGGGCAGTTCCTTTGGAGTGCACGTGTATGAAAATGAATCACGCTCACTGATGGTCTATTCAGAATTTGATTTTAACATTCAATATTTCTTTCCGCATAATGAAACACGTTCTTTTGATTTAGTCGATCGTCCGTGGAGCCGTTACATGCAGCTCTATGATACTGCTCAAGCTACGGTTGCTGCTGATCCGGGAACACCCCTTTCTGTTGCAACCACGCTTCATACTCCTGGTATTAACGCTCTTACTCAGAGTGTAAAGGTAAAGCCGGGCTATGCACGTACCTTTAACGTTGCCTGGGATTTGCTCTGGCGCGCTTTTGAATTAGAAGTAGGATACAATTTTTATGCCCAACAAGCAGAATGTGTCGATGCTCCCTGCATTGCCGATGATTTAGCGCTGAAAAAAATTGGGGGCGAACTGTTTGATGGAGGATTGGGCTATACCTTCCCGGGGCAATTTATTAATAACAACTTTTTTACCGCAGTTGAGGGCTATCCTCTTTCATCGTTCCAAGCATTAACTACGGCTGATATTGATCTTCACTCGGCAGAGGTGCCTGCATACTTGAGTCACTCTTTTTATACGTCGGTAGCCTATGATTGGTCTCAGGGTTGTTATCCTGCCTTTATCTCGCTGGGCGGTTCCTATGAATTTGCTCCTGATAATACGGCACGCAATAAATGGATGGCTTTTGGAAAAGTGGGCGTATCGTTCTAAGTACTGAAAAAAGGAATGAGCTATGAAACGAATTCTTTTAGTGTTGATGTTGAATGGGGCGGCTGTGATGGCAGCATCCTCTGATTATGCGCTGGAGCAGGAATTTGAACGCCGCCATGTTGATGCTCCCCAGATTGATGCCTATTTTGCGGCATTAAGCACGGGTAATTATGATCAGGCTGCTCAGTTGGTTACCGAAATTCAGAATCTTATGGGTTCTACCTTAAAAAATGTAAAAACATCGGATATTAAGCGCATGAATGATCTCATTGCCGATGGAAGGGCTTCTCAATCGCGCAGTCCGGATACAGGTAGCGATGCATTGCGCACGCAGCTGCAACAAAAGACCGATGAATTTAATCGTGCACAAAAAGAAATACAAGATAAGGATAAGGAAATTACTCAACTGAAAGATCAATTGCAGCGATGCGGGACTATTCCCGGAGAATCGTTAGCATTGCGTAAAGAGATTGATCAGTTGCGTGAAGAGCGGGGCGGCTATAAGCAGCAGATTGCTGATTTACAAAAGAATGTAGAACAAGAACGAGCAAAAACTGATGCAAAAGTAGCTGAGGTTACTCGTCTGATGCAAGAAAAAGATAAACTTGCAGCCCAAGTAAGCCAAGAAACAGCGCGCTGCGATCGTGCAGATCTCTCCATGCAAACATTGGTGAACGAATTGAAAACAACGCGTGAACAGGGCCAGCAAACAGCGGCACAATTAAAGACCTGCCAGGCAGACAAAAAGGCGCTTCAAGATCAACTTGCTAATAAAGGGGTATGCCATGATTCGAATGTTGCAGAGTGGGAGCGGCGAGTTTCTGATCTTCAAGCGGCTCTCGCACAACAAACCGCACAAAATAACGCGTTAAATGATCAAGTGAAAGCATCGACTGATCAAATAAAAACATTAAGCGATGCAAAAAACATCAATTACCGCCATCTTTTTGGCAGCGATGATAATGCATTATTGCGCGTATTAAGTCGGTTTGCTTTGGGCAATGTATTAGCAGGCTCTACTCCTGATCAAATGCGCCGCACGTTGCGTACTCTCTATTACTCATTGAGTACTATTATTGCGCGTCCTGATGATATTGTGCTCAGTCGTTGGTTGGGACCAGAAATGAAAATTTGGTATCAAGCAAACCCGGCGGCATTAAAGCCAGCAGAGGTCGACCCGAATATGCCTGATTATCTGCAAAAGCAATATAGTATTGATTTGACCTTTGTTGAAAAGGAAATGCAACAGAAAAGTGCAAACCAAAAAGTGGCAAATCATTCTCGTTCCGTGAGCAAAAGGGCAGTCAAAGCCGCGTAGAAACGCGCTTTGATGTGTCATCAAGCAATGCTGCAGAGAGAAGTCGGAAGCAATTCCGGCTTCTCTTTTTTATGCGCTCCTTTGATACGATTTTTCGTTGAAACGAAAAATCACTCAGGATGAGTGGATTGTTGGAACCGCTCGTGGTGAGGAACGCTGTAGCATGTCTCGAACCATGGCGGCAATTTTCACTTACATTTGAGGGAAATTGAGACGGCGAAAGTTGTGGAAGAGTGGGATTGCTTGGCAAAGACAAAAACCTTGTTAAAATCTTTATAAATGCCCCACTGAGAGGTTACAGGGCTTTTGTAGAAATAGTGTTGTACATGGCAAGATACCCCACCCGCTCATCCTGAGTAGATCGAACTTTTGTGAGAGCGTATCGAAGGACGATAAAAGTAGATTTTTATGCAAGATTTTTATCTTTATATTTTACAATGTGCAGACGGTTCTTATTATGTTGGTCATACCGATAATTTAGAACAACGAATTGATGACCATGTTCAAGGCAAAGCGTCTTATTATACTCGTGCCCTTCGTCCTCTCACTGTAGTATTTTCTGAAGCATATGCGAGTCGAGATGAAGCCTTTCAAGCTGAACAACAAATAAAAGGTTGGTCACGCGCAAAAAAAGAAGCTTTTATTAAAAAAGATTGGGATTCAATAAAACAATTATCTAAAAAGAAGAATAAAAAATAATTTATGCGTCCTTCGATACGCTCTCACAATGTTCGAGCTACTCAGGATGACCGGGGGGGATTCTTTTTTAGTAACAATTTTGAATTGCATATTTTTTCTTCCGTTCATCCTGGGTATTCTGCGGAGCTTAAGCGAGGCAGAATGTATCGAAGGACGTCCCAAAGGTTTTAAAGAAAGTTTACATCATGAACAAATCACATATCTTAGTCACGGGTGGCGCAGGCTACGTTGGTTCCCATGTTTCTTTTATCCTACACCAATGCGGATATCGTGTTATTGCTGTGGATGCTTTGCGGCATGGGCAGCCATGGCCCACAACCGGAGCGCATACCATCACGGGAGATTGTGGCGATACGCAACTTATGGAGCATATTTTTCAAACTTATCCCATTGATACAGTGATTCATTGTGCGGCATCGATTGAAGTGAGTGAATCTATTGCGCAGCCCATTTCATATTACTTAAATAATGTAGCGGTAACCTTAAATCTGTTGCAGCTTATGCGGCATTATCAGGTTAAAAAAATTATTTTTTCTTCCACCTGTGCAGTCTATGGTAAACCAGAATTGATTCCTATGCCCGAATCTCACCCCAAGAACCCGTTAAGTCCCTATGGAAAAAGCAAGGCAATGGTGGAGCAGATTATTGCTGATGCTGCCCATGCTCACGGCCTTTCATATGTTATTTTTCGATACTTTAATGCCGCAGGAGCCTTGGCAGAATATGGCCTGGGTGAATGTCACGTGCCAGAAACGCACGTGATTCCCCGATTATTGCATGCTGCTTATAGCGGAGCCCCCTTTTCGATTAATGGCACTGACTATCACACTCCTGATGGCACCTGCGTGCGCGATTATACTCACGTGGTAGATATTGCACAGGCCCATCGGCTTGCTCTCGAATATTTAGCCCGGGAAGGGGAATCGGTGATTTGCAATCTAGGCAGCGGCAGGGGGACATCAGTCCGTCAACTTATTGCCGCCACTGAGCAGATTTTAGGATTAAAAATTAAGGTGCAATACTTGCCCGCTCGCCCCGGCGATTCGCCTATTCTCATTGCTGATACTCAGTTGGCAACAGCCCTTTTGGGCTGGGAGGCCCAGTGTTCGGCCTTGCCGGCCATTATCCAATCGGCTGCGGCTTTTAAGAAGGGCAGAGGTCCTATAGAATCGGTAAAAGCATCACAGCCTGTATGAAAGCATCAAAACGCCCAATTTGATTGTTTCAAGTAGAATAATTATTGCTATTTTTCAATATTTATATATTTTAGATAGTAATTAAGTATGTATGCGATAAGGATGTGGGTATGTATCCCTTTTTCAACAGGGTAGTAATGGCGTTTGTATGCTCAATGGCAGCGGGGCTTTTCGCTGCAGAAATGCCCGATCCATTTTCTGCTGTAACTCCATCAATGGATGTCAGTAATCTGGCGGTATTTTTAGATGGAAAAAATTCTTGGCTTACGAACTCAGGAGAGGAAAGCCATTTACAGAGTAATGGAGAAGTCCCGCCGGTAATGCCCGAGGTAATAAAGGCGCTAGAACAAAAAACACCTCTTATTCTCCATTCTATTTACCTCGATATTTTATTACAGCGAGGATTGGTTACCGCTTTGACGGCGACCCGACATACAGCATATGAAGATACCACGCGACCTGTTCTTAACATGGCATTGCGAACCTTAAGGGATGAATATCGGGTAAAAGTTAATCCAGAGGGTGATTTTGCTGTGGCATTGCCTGATAGTTATCCAGCCACTGCTTTTGATGAATTAGGTTTTGATACGAGCAGGTTGAAAGATTGGGAACACGATTCTCAAATAGCATCAGGAGCGTCTCTCAGCATTCCTCATTTTAAAGCCCTTTTTAATAAAGATAAGAATATTCCTAAAAATATCTTTGCTATTGGTCATGGTACGGTGAGCTGTGGTGGTTTCATTATGATGATGGAAAAGAAGCAGTATACTGAATTTTTACAGGCATTAGATGCAATAAATACGAAAGTAGCCTATATTACTTCGTGCCAATTAGGGGGCATGAATGCAATAAAAATGCATGATTATATGACAAAATTTTCTCTTATCTTGGGATCGAGTAATGATTCATGTCCAGCGAATATCAATTTCAAATTTAATGCATTCTTTAAAGGGCTTCGTGCTTATTGTGAAAAACTTCATAGTAAGGAACGCTGTGCTTGTTGTGGAAGACTCGATAGTGACCAACTCTTAGAAAAAGCATTGTATGATTTTTACGATCATTACTATAGTTCGAACAATATTCCTCTTCTGCGGTTACCAGGACAACCTTTCTTTAGAGCAGTTGAAATCAGTCCTCACATTGAGAGTATTACGATGGAAAAGTTAGAAGGACTAGAAAAAAAGGAAGAGGAAAAAGAGCAACGGCATCTTCAGCAAGTATTATTGAAAGGCAGTCATAGTTATACCCATTCCACTGACCGATTGCTCTATCCCGCTTCTCTTGATATTCCGCTTTGGCATGAATCGGGCATGTATTGGCATTCCATGATAGGAGGCAATGCTTTGCATGTATTGAGTAAAGTAAAAATACCAAGACCTTATAATGCTCAACATCCTCATCCTCATGCAGCATTATGGGCAGCTTTTGGAGGATTTTGTATGGAAAGCCAAACGGCATCATTTCTCGAAAAATTCACTAAGCCCTCAGTATTTTATAAAGCATTTGTCATTCGATTGCTGCAAAGCTGCGATCAAAAGACTCAAGAAGTGAAAGATATCTATGAGCCAGTGGTTGTTGGCGTTCCCCATAAAGCTAAAGAATTAATAGCGCGTGTTGTACATTGTTCCCATAAATCTGACTTAGCGAATACGTGGTTACATATGCAGAATTTCGTAATAAGCACTATTTCTCAAACAGAAGCACTTGCAAAAATGAAACAAATGATTAAAAATGCACAGCCTGATCCTGAGGCGCTGTGGCATGCAACCGATGGTCGGCAGAACTTGCAAACCATTCAAGAGGCATTGCCAGATGAATTGCAGGCAAAAAATAACGATACCTGCGTAGTATCGTAGCACCGGAGAAGGCACCAATGAAGAATAGATTTTTCACCGTACTCATATTTTTATTCACCAGCACATCTCTTTTCGCTGCAGAAATGCCCCAAGAAAAAATTCTCACGGTGACTCCTGATTTAGAAGTGAACAATCTGGCAGTTTTCTTGGATGGCAACCAATTTGCAGGACTGGCGGGAGAGTCAGAGCATCTAGTAGCCAATGGCAGAATGCCACCGGTGATGAAAGTAGTTGCAGATGCCATAGAGCAAAAATCGCCTCTTATATTGCAATCTATGTATATGGATATTCTTTTAGAGCGTAATTGGACTGGTATTTTTGCAGCTGCTACTCGTGATGAATACGTAAAAAGAACACGTCCTGCCTTTAAGGCAATACTGCAATCTTTAAAAGATGACTATTGGGTAACCGTTAATAAGAAAGGCGATTTTCTAGTAGCATTACCCCGGACCTATCCTTTTAGTGCATTTGAAACATTAGGATTTGATACTACGCAATTATACGAATGGAACGATAATACTCAAATAGCAGCGCGAGCTTCTTTAAATGTTGCAAATTTTAAAGCGCTTTTCAAAAGAAAATCAGCTGTTCCTGTAAATATCTTTGCAATAGGTCACGGGCATGTAGATCCTAATCTTGGTGGTAGTATTATGATGATGGGAAAACAACAATATACGGAATTTTTACAAGCACTCGATGCAATTAATACCAAATATGCATATATTACGAGCTGCCAGTTGGGAGGTATGAATGCAGTAAAGATGCATGATCATATGACCAAGTTTCCTCTTATTTTAGGATCCAGTAATGATGAATGCCCTCATCATAATGATTTTTGCTTCGGAGCTTTTTTCAAAGGACTTAAAGAGTATCAGAGTCAGTCTTATTTTACATTGCTTAACTCTCATCACAATGACCCCGTATTAAAAAGAACCTTATTAGGCTTGTATGGACGATACTTCGATGCTCATTCGATTCCTTTATTACGTTTGCCTGGACACTCGTTGTTTCGAGCAGTAGAAATGGATCCACGTATAGAGAGTATCACTCTAGAAAAATTACCTGAAATAGAAATAAGTGATGATAAAAAAGAACGTTCATATACTGATCGGCCCTTTGTACAGAATACTGATCGGTTATTATATCCAGCAGTAATCGATGTTCCCTTACGCAATGAAGGATCGATGGACTTTTATTCGATGATTGCCGGTTCTGCTTTGCATATATTAAGTAAGGTAAAAAGTCCTTTATGGCATGATAGTAATGAGTCACATGCAGCTATATGGAGAACATGGGGAGGATTTTTTGTAAAAGATCGCAAAGCATTTTTACAACAATTTACTGACCCCTCTGTTTTTTATAAGACATTCCTTATTCGATTACTCCAAGGGCATGATCCAAAGACTGAAGAAGTGAAAGATATTTATGAGCCCGTAGTAGTGGGTATTGCTGATAAAACGAAAGAATTAGTAGCTCGAGTAGTTCTCTGCCATAATAAGCCTGAATTAACCAATACCTGGATACATCTTCAAAGAGATCCCAATACAATAAATCCCATTTCTCAGACGGCAGCACTTGCAAAAATGAAACAAATGATTAAAAATGCACAGCCTGATCCTGAGGCGCTGTGGCATGCAACCGATGGTCGGCAGAACTTGCAAACCATTCAAGAGGCATTGCCGGATGAATTACAGGCAAAAAATAACGATACCTGCGTAGTATCGTAGGCACCTGGAGAAGGCATCAATGCAGAATAGATTTTTCACCGTACTCATATTCTTATTCGCCAGTACTTCTCTTTTTACTGCAGAAATGCAAAAACGAGTTCGTTTGGTAACGCCCAGTCTTGAGGTAAGAAATCTTGCGGTGTTTTTAGATGGAAGCAGCGTAAAAGATTACGGCGGTGAAGGGGATTGGTTATTGCGTGATGGAAAAATGCCACCGCTTATGCGTATCGTTACTGAAGCGGTACAACGAAAATCTCCGCTTATACTGCATTCTCTCTATGTAGATATTCTTTTGCAACGGGGGACTTCTACCGCTTTGGCATCTTTCCGACACGAAGAATATGAAAAACAGACGCGTTCCTATTTAACGATTTTATTAGGCGCTTTGCGAGAGGGATATAGAATAAAAGTTAATCCAGAAGGAACTTTTATCGTAGGATTACCGCGTAAAAACTATGAAGCTACTGCTTTCGATGTCTTAGGATTTGATACCAGTCGCTTGAAAGACTGGAAAGATGATACCCAAATAGCTTCAGGCGCTTCTCTTGATGTTGCTCATTTTAAGGCTCTCTTTAATAAAGACCGATCTATTCCTACCAGAATCTATGCTACTGGGCATTCAAATATTGGCTCTCTTATGTGTATGAGGGCAAAACAATATAAAGAATATTTGCAAACCTTAGAGGCAATCAATACGCAATTTTTATTTATATGGACCTGCCATTTTGGCGGTATGAATGCAGTGAAAATGAATAAGGGGATGACAAAATTCCCCATAGTATCGGGATCAACTAATGATGGGTGTCCTCCCGATCATTTGCATTGGTTTGCGGAATTTTTCCAAGGTCTTGATGCCTATTGCGCAAAGCCTCATGATGAGCAAGCGCTTAAAAGGCTGTTATGGGAATTTTATGGAAAGGGTTACCATCCGAATAATATTCCCATTTTCCGACCTGCTGGAAAATCGATTTTCAGGGCTGTTGAGATAAGCCCTTGCATTGAGAGTATTACTATGGAAACAGTGCCGGGGATACAAGAAGTTGAAACAGTGAAGGGAGGCGGGAAATCAGTGGATCGGTTGCTCTATCCGGCCGTTGTCGATATTCCTCTCTGTAATGAAGAGGGTATACGATGGCATTCCATGATAGGAGGCAATGCTCTGCATGTGTTGAGCGCGGTAAAGACACCCGTTTCTTCTGAGAATCAACTACCCCATGCAGCTCTCTGGAGGGCTTTTAAAGCGTTTCAAATGGACGAGCAGCCTTCATTGCTCACAAAATGGACATGTTCCAATGTATTTTATAAAACATTTGTCATTCGCTTGCTCCAAAGTTGTAATACAAAAACGGAGCGAGTGGAGGATGTGTATGAGTCAGTAGTTATTAGTATTCCCGATAGAACCAAAGAATTGGTAGCGCGAGTGCTGCATTGCACGAATAAGCCTGAACTTACGTATGCATGGTTGCATTTGCAGGAAGGGAATGATCGAATCAATATCATATCCCAGTCAACTGCACTTGCAAAAATGAAACAGATGATTACCAATGCGCAGCCTGATCCAGAGGCCTTGAACTATGCTACCGATGGTCAGCAGAATGAGCGAACATTACGCGATGCGCTGCCGGATGAGTTGCAGGCAAAAAATAACGATATGTGCGTGATATCATAGCGGCAAATGGGGGCATCAATGAATAAAAGATCTTTAATAACACTTATATTTTTACTAGTGAGCACATCGCTTTTTGCTGCTGAGGCAGAAGCACCGCCGGCTTCAGCACCAAAGCATCTTAATCTTGTATTGCTTTTAGATAGTGCAGATGGAGTTGCACCGGGTGCAGAAACGGGTTGGTTGTGGGCTAATGGCAAAATTCCAGTAAAAAAGGTTCGGCAATATCGCACAAATGGTAAATCATGGTTTGAAAGCCAGCCTGAAGGTTTTGAAAATCGCTGCGAAATGGTGGCAGTACATACTCATAAAGAAGAGGTTGAACTGGTAGCCAAGATATTGACCGCTACGGGCAAGCCTGCATTAGCAGGATGTTACGTTGCCATGAAAGGGCATGAAGGGCCCTTAGAAGTAATCAGCAAAGGCACTGCAGTATCAAAAATTAAGCAGATGTTGAAAAAATCTCAGCCCGATCCTGAAGCAGTGCGCCAAGCAACGAGTGGTAAGCAGTCACTTGAGACTTTGCGAGATGCATTGCCAGAAGAATTGAGAGTTGCGGATCAAACGTGCGTGGTATCGTAGTGTATTGCATGCAAAATTCTGGACTCTAGCTTTCTTTTTTTCTTCTTTATTATACTCAAGTATTGTAATAACAATTTTTCATTAAAAAGGGCGAGCAATGAAGAAATTGGTATTGATATTTTTTATATCGCTGGCGATGCCAGTTCTGAAGGCGGCTCAATTTGCTAAAGAAGCGGCAGGAACAGTAGAAAAAGCAGTGAAAGAAACTCCTAGTTCTTTATATGCGTTACTCCCTGAGCAGCAGGTGGGTATTAAAGATATTATTCGTTCTAATACCACCGCTCCTTTGGTGGCAGAAGATCTTCGCAGTAAATTTGCAAAGCCAGAATTTAGACCATTGATTAATAACCCTCTCTTCGTGGAAGATGTTACGCAAGAGTTTGCTGCATACCACCATCTAACGCTGGATGAAGCGCGCAAAATATTAGCACTTACTCCTGAGCATGCAAATCCTTTACTGAACCAGTTTATAGCTTTAACAGGTAAGGAAACTGATCCATATAACATAAATCTCTTAAATAGGAGAATAGTGGCCCTCCTTGATACCAATGCAAAACCAACCTATGAACATCTTATAATGGCTGTTCAAAATATGAATGAGGGAACTCCTGCACTTGTCGCTCTCTTGCTGCATAAAGGCGCTCCTATCCAAGAGGCTCCAGCCGCTCTTATTACGGCATTATATAGCGACAAAGATGTGGCAGTGCCAGTTCTGGGTATTTTGCTTGAAAATGGTGGGTATGAGTTGATACAAAAAATCCCTGCACTAAAGTCTGATTTTGAAAAATTTGCTGGGCCTGATCGAGTCCAACTCTTAAAAAGTCAGATAGCTGATCCCAAAATTTCTCCGGTTCAGAAGGCTTCTGATACGTTAAATCTTGAAAAAATAGGGCTCTATAATGAAATAAAGGCAAGCAAGCCGTCACCAGTAGAGTTGCCAACACAAGCCCCAGCAGCATCGCCGGCTCCCAGTTCTTTGGCTGCGTTGTCTCGTGAGCAAGAGGCAAGCATTAGAAGTACCATTCGTTCTAATCTCTCAGCTCCTTTTGTGGCAAAAGATCTTCGCAGTAAATTTGCAAAGCCAGAATTTAGACCATTCATTAATAATCCTCGCTTTGTGGAAGATGTTACAGAAAAGTTTGCTGAATACCATAATCTACCTCTGGATGAAGCGCGCAAAATACTAGCACTTACTCCTGAGCATGCAAATCCTTTACTGAATCAGCTTATAGCATTAACAAGCAAGGAAACTGATCAAGTTAGAATAAATGACTTAAATAGAGAAATAGCAACCCTTCTGGAGACCAATGCAAAGCCAACGTATGACCATCTTGAAACTGCAGTTCAAAATATGAATGAAAGAACTCCTTTAATTGTTGCTCAATTGCTGCATGCCGGAGCTCCACTACAAGATGGGACGCAAGTTTTTAAAGCAATATTACATAGTTCGCAAGAAGTCTCATTGCCTGTTCTTGACATATTACTTAAAAATGGAGGATTTGAAGTAATACAAAAAATTCCTGCCTTAAAGAGAGATGTTGAAATGTGGTCCTCTCCAGAAAAGATTAAATTTTTAAAGGCAAAAATAGCAGATCCTATGCTTGATTCCAAGTTCAAGGATATGGATCGATTAGATTTGGAAAAAATAATGCTGTATAACGCCTTAAAGGCAAGATTGTATCCAACCTCTCCATCTTGGTGGTCTCGTATGTTTGGAAACTAAAGATTATTTTATACGATCAACAATCGTTATTTAAATTCTGAGCTCATTACGCATTCTCTCCATGGCATTTCTTATATTTCTTGCCAGAGCCACACGGACATGGATCATTGCGGCCAACGCGATCGGCTACTTTGCGCTGTTGCACCGGTTGATTAGGAGCTTTTTCACTCGTATCCTGACCGGCCAACATATTAATTTCTTCCATTTCTCGTTGGCGCTTCATTTCAAGCGCATGTTCGTCAAAGCGTTCAAGATTTAAGTGGAAGAGGTGATGGACAATCGTGCGGCGAATATCATGCATCATATCTTCAAACATGGCAAAGGCTTCGCGCTTATATTCGATGAGTGGATTTTTCTGGCTGTAGGAGCGGAGATTGATCCCTTCTTTTAAGTGATCAAGATTGGCCATATGCTTTTTCCATGCATTATCAATCGTTTCAAGCATGAGCCATTTTTCTGCCGTTTGAATAATTTCCGTGCGTTGTTGATTGCGATAGAGGGTGTATTTTTCGAGCAAGATATTCACGATATCTCGTTCGCAGTCATCGCGATTGGCAACATTTAATGCAGAGCGATCAAAATCCGTTTCTTTAAGCCCGGTCATTATCACTAATTCTTTGATGATAGTGGTCAATTGATCTTTGCTGATCGTGCGATCAGGGCAATTGAGTGCAAAAATAGTTTCCACAATGGCGCAGATCATATCGCTTGCGAGATCAAAGAGGCGATTTTCACCTTCTAAGACTTCACGACGAATTTTATAAATAACAATTCGTTGTTGATTGAGTACATCATCATATTCCAAAAGATGTTTACGCATTTCAAAATTTTGCTTTTCAACCCGCTCTTGGCACCATTCAATATTGCGCGATACAAAGGATGATTCGATAATTTCATCCTCTTGCATGCCAAAGCGTTCCATATTCTTTTTTAATGAATCGCCGGCAAAAATACGAATAAGATCATCTTCTAATGAGATGTAAAAGCGTGATTCGCCCGGATCACCTTGACGGCCCGATCGACCACGCAGCTGGTTATCAATACGTCGGCTTTCATGGCGTTCGGTACCTAAAATATAAAGACCGCCTGCTTGCACCGATTCGGGGAGCAATTTAATATCGGTTCCACGGCCTGCCATGTTGGTTGCGATAGTAACGTGGCCCGGCTCTCCTGCATGAGCTACAATGTCTGCTTCGCGTGCATGTTGCTTTGCATTGAGCACTTCATGAGCAATGCCTTGGCTTTTGAGAATGGTGCTCAAAAGTTCGGAAGTTTCAATAGCAACGGTACCAATAAGGACCGGTTGGCCTTTTTTGTGCCGTTCTTTTACATCATCGGCAATGGCTTTATATTTTGCCATTTTAGTGAGGAAAATAAGATCTGATTTGTCATCACGGATCATATTTTTATTGGTAGGGATGGAGACAACATCCAGATGATAGATTTTGTAAAACTCTTCTGCTTCAGTTGCCGCTGTTCCGGTCATACCCGCTAGTTTTTTATAGAGACGAAAATAATTTTGCAAGGTAATAGAAGCAAGGGTTTGCGTTTCGCGTTCAATTTCTACCCCTTCTTTTGCTTCGAGTGCTTGGTGTAATCCATCGCTATACCGTCTGCCGGGCAAGATACGGCCAGTAAATTCATCGACAATAAGCACTTGCCCTTCGTGGACCACATATTCAACATCCCGTTTGAATAACGCATGGGCACGAAGCGCTTGGTTGACATGGTGCAGAAGATTTAAATTTTCTACCGCATATAAATTTTTTACATTAAGCTGCTGTTCAACTTTATCATTGCCCACTTCTGTTAATTGTACGGATCGAGCTTTCTCATCGACCTCGAAATCAACTCCCTTTTGCAAGTGTTGCACCACTTTATCTGCGGAGGTATAAAGGCGGCTTCCTTCTTCAGCAGAGCCAGAAATAATTAAGGGAGTTCGGGCTTCATCGATTAAAATAGAGTCAACTTCATCCACGATGGCATATGAAAGTTCCCGTTGCACGTAATCTTCAAGGCGAAATTTCATATTATCGCGCAAATAATCAAAACCTAATTCATTGTTGGTAGCGTATAAAATATCGCAATTATATTGTTGTTTTCGCTCTTGATCGCCCATATGATTTTGCAGGCAGCCAATGGTTAATCCCAGGGCTTTATAGATTGGTCCCATCCATTCAGAGTCGCGGCGAGCTAAATAATCATTGACGGTTACTAAATGGGCACCTTTGCCTGCAAGTGCATTGAGATAGAGAGGAAGGGCAGCGGTAAGCGTTTTTCCTTCACCGGTTTTCATTTCCGCAATTTTACCTTGGTGGAGTACGATACCGCCGACTAGTTGTACATCGAAAGGACGCATACCGAGGGTACGCTTGGAGGCTTCACGCACGGCAGCAAAAGCTTCTGGTAAAATGTCATCAAGCGTTTTGCCTTGGGCAAGTTGCTCTCTCAATTCGATAGTTTTATGAGCAAGTTGTTCATCAGTGAGGGTACTCATACTCGCATCAAAGCTGTTAATCTGATCAACTAATGGGGCAATAGCACGCAGCTGGCGTTCATTATTGGTTCCGACGATAAAGGCGAGAATTTTGCCGATCATGCTATTCCTTGTGGTTCAAATTTTATATCAGATTACTACTCGTTTTTTTACTTAAATTGCTTGTGTCGTCCAACCTATCATAAAATGGAATATTGCTCAATAGAATGCGCGTTATAACAGCACTCCCACTGTCATTTGCCTTCCTGCAGCTCCTGCTTGGCGGCGGTGAGAAAAAAAGCGGTGATCGCACATAGTGCAGAAATTATAGGAGGTATTAATAGGCTGAGTGATGCCTGCTTGTTGCAGTAAGAGTGCATTAAAAAGGGGCAGATCAAAGTAATAAGTGCCATTGTGCTGGAATATTGTCTTATCTTTGAAAAATTCAGGAATATTATCTAAAAAGGGAGCATCAACCTGATAGCAGCAGGCGCGAGCGCTTGGACCAAAAAATATTTCAAGATCAGTGGGATTGTCTGTGAGTTGCTTCATTGCTTTCACCGCAATACCAGCAACTGAACCGCGCCATCCAGCATGAATGGCAGCAAGGCGATGGTTTTTATGATCAATCATAATAATGGGCAAGCAATCAGCAGTCATAATCCCAAGTCCCGATCCTGATGTGCTGGTAATAAGATAATCGCCTTCCTGGGCAAATGTGGGGGCGATTTCTTGCTCTTCTAAGCGATATCCTTGAGTGCTGTGCGTTTGGCGCAGAAATGTTAATGAATTGAGAGCCATTTTTTGCTGCAGGGGGGCAAATAAGGGATGTTGTAAAAGTTTTGTCTGCGCCGGAAGGGCTAAGTACTGCGCGGGGTATAATTGGTCCTGTGCAGTGCCAAAGTAGATGGAAAAGGTTTTTCCTCTATGTAGCATGGGTTAATTATTAATAATAATGACCGGTGCTGGGGCCAGTTGAGGCGGTGGAGTAGGGCGAAGATACTTATCAATAAGTTCTACTCGTTTTAAATTATTTTCTTCATTTTTTAATCGATTTTGATGTGCCATTTGTGCTGCTTGAGCATGAGCTGCGCGAGCTTGATCTTCCAGAGCGCGTGCTTTGCGTCGTTCGGCTTCTATGCGTTCTCGTTCAAGCCGTGCTTGTTCGCGCATATGCAATTGATGGGTATACAGATCATCACACGCGATAGTTGTTTGCGCATACTGCAATATTTTCACCAATGATTGGGCAGCGTTAACGCGGTTTGGATAATTGCCATAGCAGGCGCTGATAGCGTGCATTAATTGAGTGCGATAGCCATCAATGGCATCCACAAAGTCAGCAAAAGGGAATGCAGTGCGGGTGGTGCAGGCTATAAATCCCTTGAGCTGTTCTTTAAATGCAGCCGGTTGATTTCCATACTGGTTGTAACACTCTAGAATAGCGGCGAATTGCTGCATGCTTTTTACTTCAGCAGTATAGAGGACAAAATAGGCGCGATGCGGATGCATGGAGGTTCGCAGGGTATTAAGAGTACCCCGCAGAGCTTCCATGCGATTATATACTGCTTCAAAGGGAACTGCCAAGGGGTGGGGGTGACCTTTAAAATATACAATGCGTTCCATAAGAGCCTGCATCGATTGGGAAAGCAAAGAATCATGAAGATTTACAAGATTCATAATGCCATCATGGGCATTGCCTGAGGTGCTATAGTGCTGGGCAAGATCATAGAGTAATTCTTCGGTACAGTTTCTGGGAGCCTGGAAGTGAGGAAGCATTGGCTGAATATCGCGCTCAGCATTCGCTAAGGCTTGTTGGCCTTCTCCTAAAATTTCTTGATCAGATTTTTTTGATGCTGCTATGAGCCAACTGATTAATCCAGCTATGAGTGCTACTCCGCCCAGCACTACCACACCAATACCAATTTTTTCTGGCCTGGACAATTCAGGAGCAAACATGGCATGTGAAGGGGTAGGAATTAGAAAGAGGGTAAGTAATGCCAAAAGATAGATGCGAATATTCATAAATTCCCTTATAGCTGCATAGTTTGAATACTTCTATTGTAACAGAAGGGAATGGAGAGACAAGGCGGGAAAGAGATCTTCTTTCCCGCTTAATATTAGCCGTTTTCAATAGTATCAGATGATTCTTTGCGCAAGAAGGCTGGAATATCCAATTCGTCTTGATCAAGGAGTAAATCTTGCCGTGCTTGGTAATCGGCGCGATCGACCTTTTTCAAGGGTGTGGCAGCTAATGGTGCTGCGGCTACCGTTTCTTCTATATGTGCTTCTAAAGGAGCCATTTCTTGCTCAGCATCAAGAGTGGTTGCCCGTACTTTCAGACCTTCAGGGGATACCTGAGAAAATCCGGTTGCAATAATCGTGACGGCGACTGCATCATTGAGTGATTCATCAATCACTGAACCTAAAATGATTTGTGCATTTTCATCCGCTTGTTCATGAATAATAGAAGCAGCTTGGCCAATTTCATGGAGGCTTAAGCTTTTGCTGCCGGTGATATTAAGTAACACCCCGCGAGCGCCTTTAATATTCATATTTTCCAGTAATGGAGATGAAATAGCAGCAAGAGTTGCATCAACTGCGCGGGTAGGGCCCGTTGCTTGCGCAGTGCCCATAATAGCAAAGCCGCGATCTTTAATAATGGTGCGAACATCGGCAAAATCAACATTGATATGGCCGGGTTTGGAAATAATATCAGCAATACCTTTTACTGATTGTCCCAACACATTATTGATCATATTGAATGCATCGATCATTGATACATGTTCATCAACCACTTCTAGTAATTTTTGATTGGGGATGACAATAAGCGTATCAACTTCTTTTTTTAGTTGTTCTACCACTGAATTTGCTATTTCTGCGCGTCGTTTTCCTTCAAAGATAAAGGGTTTAGTAACAACGGCAATGGTTAAAATACCGCGTTCTTTTAAGGCGCGTGCAATAATAGGAAGAGCACCGGATCCCGTGCCGCCGCCCATACCTGCGGTTAAAAAAACGATATCAGCAGGTTCAATGGCTTCCATGATTTCCGTAAGATTTTCTTCCGCTGCGCGCTTTCCCATCTCAGGATTAGCGCCAGTGCCCAGTCCCTTGGTTGATTTAGCGCCAAGGCGAATTTTTTTGGGTGCCTTGGAGGCATCCAATGCTTGCATATCGGTATTTGCCACTAAGCATTCAATGCCATTGTGCCCCGATTCTATAATGCTATTTACCGTGTTTCCGCCTGCGCCACCAATGCCAACCACTTTAATACGAGCACCACCAGTATGCTCGAGTGAGTCATGATCGAGTTCTATCATGTTTTCTCCTTTTTATGTTTTTCAGATTAAAAGAAATCAGCTACCCATGATTTCATACGATTTAAAATTCTTTTCACGGCTGGTCCATTTTGATCGTCAGTAAGACCAGAATTTTTTTGCTTAATACTATGAATTAAAAGTCCATAACCGGTGGCATAAATAGGCGATTCTAGTGATTCAGGCAGGCGATAATTGAGTCGCGGTGCTCCTAATCGTACGGGCATATGCAATATTTCTTGAGCCAATGGTGCAATCCCTTGCAAGAGTGATCCACCGCCGGTGAGTACCAGGCCTGCTGGGATGAAAGAGGTTAACTTTTGCTTGATAATTTCTTCGTGAATAAGGCAGAAAATTTCCTGCGCTCGTGCATTGAGAATATCGGCTATTTCTGTATGAAATATGAGTTGCTTTTCTTCCCCTTGTAACTGTGCAATTTCTAAGGTTTGTTCATGGGCTAAGAGCTCTTTTTTTGCAACGCCATATTCTTTTTTAACTCGTTCGGATTCTTTGATAGTAGTACGCAATCCAACCGCTAAATCATTGGTGAAATGATTGCCTGCAACCGGCAAAACCATGGTGTGGCGAATACTATTGTTTTGGTATACCGCAAAATCGGAAGTGCCGCCGCCAATATCCAATACCGCTATGCCTAAATTGCGTTCATCTTCACTTAATACCGCGTGGGCCGATGCAAGCTGTTCTAAAATAATGTCAGTAACTTTTACGCCCGCCAATTCACAACATTTCATAAGGTTTTGTACCGATGCAATAGCACCCATGATAATGTGTGCTTGTACTTCAAGGCGAATGCCATGCATGCCAATAGGATTGTGTACTCGATCGTGAGTATCGATGACAAAAAATTGGGGCAATACATGTAAGATTTGCATTCCGTCAGGAATAGGAATTGCCTTTGCTGCGGCCAACACATGCTGCACATCACTTTCAGTCACTTCGCCATGACGAATAGGAACGACGCCATGAGAATTGGTGGATTTAATATGTCCGCCAGAGATTCCTACACTTGCAGCACTAATAGAAATTCCTGCCATCAACTCTGCTTCTTTGACAGCAGCCTTAATGGAATGGATTGTTTTGCCGATATCGACTACGACTCCCTTTTTTAATCCATCCGAAGGCGATTTACCCACTCCAATAATTTCAAAATTATCGTGGTCAAATACTTGTGCTACGAGCACACATATTTTGGTAGTCCCTACGTCGATCGATACCATAATCCGATCATTAAACCCTTTAGCCATGTTTATTCCCCCCATTATCCCCTGATACTACAATTTGTTTATCAAACCGTATGTCCGCTTTTACTATTTTTGCATTGCTTTGTGTTTTATGCTGCGCAATATCCTTTTTTATATTTTCACAGAGGGCCAGAGCTTGTTCGCTTAATGGTTGCAAGCAAGTGGTGACAATAGAAAATGAAGGGTTATTTTTTTCGGTCAGTATAATTTCATAATCATGATTCCAGGTAAGGCTATAACGTTCAAATACTGTTTTATTTAAGGCGATAAGCCACGCTTTAAAGGTTCCTGAGACCAAAGGGGTGCTCCGCGCAGAAGTTTTCATATAAATATCGGGTATGCCCATGAGGCAGGGCTCATGATAATGAGCACAGGGAACAAACGCTCCGAGCTCAGTGAGAATCCATTGTTGATTAACACGCACCAGAGGAGGAGTACTGGTCACCATAATATGCCAGCGAGCATTGGGGTGCCGTTGTACTATTACTTGATCAATAATAGGAAATTTTTCTTTTATGAGGGTGGCAACACTGGCAGGATTTTTGAACCCCGTTTGACATACCGTAAATTTAATTTTTTCTTGTTGAACTTTGGAAAGAACGGTATCGAATGCAAAAGAAACAGAGCGTGCTTGCAGCAAGCGTTGGCATAGATGATTTATTCCCCAAAAACCAGCTATGACAGATACGGCTAGAATGCCAAGCGAAATTGTCCCACGCTTATTCATCAGCGTCCCCTCTCATTACTACTTAACTCTTTTTTATCCTTTTTCTCTCATAATAGTCAATAATTTTATTAAGTTTGGTAAGAAGAAGGCGAATTGGGCGACTTTTTATCGCATCAGATTTTCTTTAATTGAATTGCTGCAGCGAAGAGTAAAATTCCCGCAGCTACGGAAGCATTATAGGAAATAGTGGATTTTCGTTGAGGAATGGTGACCGCAGTTCCTTTTTTCGTGAGTGCCGCAGAGACACCCGTTCCTTCACTGCCAATGACTATGCAGAGTGGTGTTTTAAAAGATACTTCAGGCAATGATTGGCCGCCAAAATGGGCAACATAGAGATGATAACCAGCTTTTTCAAGTATTTGACCAGCTGCTCCAGCAGAAGGGGCAAGCATAATTTCTAAATGTTCAGAAAGACCTGCCGATGCTTTTACTGCCGCAGCAGTAAGCGGAGAACTTGCTTTTTGAGAGATAATAACTCCATCAACATTCATACAAGAAGCTGAGCGCAAAATAGCACCGACATTGCGCGGATCTTGCAAGCCATCAAGTAATAATAAAAAAGGCTGCTTAATGGAGTCAAAAGGTTTTGATCGAAAAGGAAAAGGGCCGACTGCCGCAACAATACCTTGATGGTCAGGAGTTCCTGCCCGATGGGTGAGTTGTTCACGGGAACAATGGGTTATGGGAATTGAGCGCCGCGAAATTTCTGCTTCAAGAGCAGAGAAGCCTTTCGGGGCCGGTTTGCTCGTATAGATATGATATATTTTGCGTCGTTTTGCCTGCAGGGCTTCTTGCACCGGGTGCATGCCATACAAGACATCCGTTTTTATTATGTTCATAGGCTTTAGAATACCATCAAAATCGAGCTCTTACTAGGTGTCCGTTTTGTAAGAAATTGCTGTTTTATGTTATAATAATGGTCTTTTATAATAGAACAATATAGTTTTGGTTGAGATTTTATGAGGAAATTGTTTAGAATAAAGACATGGAGATATATATGAATAAGATTGTATTATACCTATTAGTATGCACCGGATTTTTACAAGCGATGCAACCTCAAGCGTCAGAAATTGCTTTTAGAATTCCCGGGCAAAAGACTCAACGCTTAAAACTCAATGCTCTTGATCCGCTTTCAAACCTATCCTATAGGGATCTTATTCGAGCGCAATTTCAACGCAATCCAGCCTTTATTCTTGCAGGGGTTTATTCGCCTTCTGCGGGGCTTTTAACTCAATTTTTTGAAGCAGATAGGATTAATAAGTTGATATTCGACGGCTCTATTATTCCTCAGTCGGAAACAAAAGAGTTATTGACCCATTCTCCTGTTTATCTTCTGACTTCTGCACCCACACCCATTACAGTGGGAAATGTGCATTATTTTTTACTGAATAATCCTGCTGATACTACTTTAGATTATCTTGGTTCAGATAAAGATCTTCTCGAAGGAGAAAATAAAGGACCATGGTTACGATTACTCCTTACGGCTAATTATGGAGAATCAGCGGGCATTAAAGCAGAAGCGCAATACAGAGTAGGTACCTTGTACCAAACGGCTGCTCATCAAGACAATGAACGGGCTGCGCTGACCTATTTTACTCATGCAGCACAACAAACGGTGAATAGGCAAGCTCGTATCAAGGCGCTCCTTGCTTTGGGAAAAATAAACTATAAAAATAACGAATATGGCTCAGCCTTAATGCAATTTCAAAGTGTTATTGATGGAGCAAGTGAGAATGAACTTACTGAAGCTAGTGAAGCCGCTTATTATCTGGGTTCCTTGTATCATACTGGTGGCCATGGAGTTCCTCCTAATACCGTGCGAGCACGAATGCTTTTTGAGTGGATAGTTAATGAACCGGCTGTTAATACTATGCTAAAAGGAGGTGCTTATTATCAACTAGCCCAACTCGAATTGCATTTTGCTAAAAATCAACCAGCATCAGCATCGCGTTTTGCTAATTTTCATCGCTATGTCGATAAAGCAATGACTACTCCTTCTACTCCTGAAATACAGCAAGAAGCCCGTGAGGTTAAAGAAGAGGGGCAGATGATTGAAGAGCAAATGTTACGGGATGAAGCCCAGTATTGGAAAGAAGTACTGCCCCATGTGTTGAGAATCCCCGAGTAGCAATTCTTAAAAATCTTTTAATATATCCTTTTATATAATTTTGGTGATGGTGATAATGGGGGAATTTGTAATATTGCCTACGTGTACGGTCCCTCCGCTTGTTTGATTGGTAAATACGGTAAAAGTAGCATTGGCAGATAAATTAAGTATACAGGCGGTGGTGTAATCAGTATCCAGAGATCCACTAGAGGCCTGAGAATTTCTAAGTAGACCATGACTATTGCCATCAGCTGTTTGAATACCGACTTCTAGAAGGCCGGCCGCACCCCCCGAACTAGATCCAAATCCCATTTGTTCAAGAGCTACTAAATATATTCCGGCTACCGGAACAGTAAAAGTAGTACCATTAGTTACTGTGATGCCTCCTTGATTAATAAGTGATGGACCTGTCCATCCCGTAAAGGCACCCGTTACACCCGTGTTCGAAAGAAAGACATTAGAAGAAGTACTATAACATACTTGCTCGGGTAAATTGACCTTGCCAGCAATATAAGTAGTTAATCCTGCTCCGGTTGGACCTAAAAGCATAGCACCCGTATAGGCGGTTACGGGGTTAGCTCCTAAAAAGATATTATTAGAACCGGTAACATTATTACTTCCTGCTTCATAACCAATACCAATATTATTTTGCCCGGTAGTATTTGCAGCTCCAGCACTTGATCCTAAAAAAGTATTTTGTGATCCAGTAGTAAGTACTCCTGCCTGATATCCTACCGCAGTATTTTGACTCGCCGACGTACTGGTATTGAGTGCGCTGCAGCCTACCGCAGTATTATCTATTCCTGATGAATTATTTTGTAATGCACCTTCACCAATGGCGGTATTGCCGGATCCATTCGCTACATTTGCAGTATTATCTCCTGAAGAGAGATTACAAAGAGTGGAATTACTATAGTATTCCGAAGGTCCTGTAGCTCCCGTAGATCCTGTTGATCCCGTTGCGCCAGTTGGGCCTGTAGCGCCTGTAGATCCTGTTGATCCCGTTGCGCCAGTTGGGCCTGTAGGTCCGGTTGGCCCCGTTGCACCTGTAGCTCCTGTTGCTCCGGTAGCTCCTGTAGGTCCTGTTGATCCCGTTGCACCGGTTATGCCAGTTGTGCCAGTGGCACCAGTAGTACCAGTACGTCCCGTCGCTCCAGTAATAGAAGAACCAGTAGATCCCGTAGCACCAATAGCACCAGTGGCTCCTGTTGCACCCGTAGGGCCAGTGGCGCCAGTAGCTCCCGTTGCTCCGGTAATAGAAGTTCCGGTAGATCCCATTGCGCCGGTTGCACCAGTGGCGCCTGTTGCACCCGTAGGGCCAGTTATGCCGGTTGCTCCCATTCTGCCCGTTGCACCGGTAGGACCAGTTGCACCAGTGGCGCCTGTTGCTCCCGTTGCGCCGGTTGCACCCATAACACCCGTGATACCAGTCGCATTGAGAGAGCCGCAGACATATAAGTTACCTTGAATAGCAAGACCGCCCGCAACAACTAAAGCGCCTGATGAGCAACTATTACTTTGAGTAGTATTGGTAATAGTTACAGGGCTTTCAAAAGTACTGGTACCTTCAACAGAAAGATTGCCACAGGTATTAATATTTTGTGTTACTCCTAAACCACCTTGTATTTGGACGGCGCCAGAATTACAGTCAGTGGAATTTGGTCCGATAAAGGTAGCAGTGCCCACAATAGTAATGTTGCCTTGAATAGTTTCATTGCCAATGACAATTAAATTATGAAGAAAGGTCGAGCCACTGACATTTAAATTTCCTTGTATAATAGCATTACCATCAACTAATAATTCTCGCGCACGCAATGCTCTTTGTGCCCAAAGATCAAGTATAGTAGCATGCTCGCGAACGCCACGGGTAGGATCTTCTGCTTGAAAAATAAATTGTTGATACTGATCAAGGTATGCGGTCAATGCTTTGTAGTCTTCGGAAGAAATGCGAGCACTCTGTTGTTCTAGAATTAGTTTGCATGATTCACAAATCGCATGAGCAGTATCAAGTGGCAAAAGTTGCACATCATCTTGCAATATTTCTTCAAAATTGCATGAAAGAAGAATGTTTGCTTCATCATATTTTTTAAGTTCTTGAATACATATTTTTATTTCAGCAGGGAGATAGACAAGCGAGCCATCAGTAAGATTGGCATGGGCAAGAGTATGATTGATTGTTAACAATGCGAGGAGAAAAATGATAAGAGAATGCTTCATAGATTTTTCGCCTTCTATAATATTTTTATAATTGAGATGACAGGAGGGTAATTAATATTGCCTACTGATATAGTCCCAACAGAACCATTTTGCCGAACATATACGGTAAAAGTAGCATTGGCGGCTAAATTAAGTACACACCAGGTAGTCATATCATTGTTGTAAGGTTGGATGGGTATTTGTGAAACATTACTATCACCGTGGTTGTTACCACCAGTTTGAATGCCTGTTTCTGTATATACTAAAACACCCGAATTCTGTTCAAATCCCATTTGCTCAAGAACCACTAAATATACTCCCGCTACTGGAACAGTAAAAGTAGTGCCGCTGCTGACCTGAATCCCGCCTTGATTAATAATGGCCGGTCCTGTCCACCCTGCATAGGTCATAGTACTGTTTATTCCCAGTGAGAATGTTGAATTTGAAGAAGTGCTATAGCATACCTGTTCTGGTAAATTAACGATGCCGGCGGTGTAAGTAGTTAATCCTGTTCCGGTTGGACCTAAAAGCATAAGGTTTGATTGAGTGGTAATAGAGGGACCAGTATTACCTAAAAAAATATTATTAGATCCAGAGGTATTTTGAAACCCTGCTTCATAGCCAATACCAATATTATTTTTCCCGGTAGTATTTGCAGCCCCAGCACTTGATCCTAAAAAAGTATTTTGTGATCCAGTAGCAAGCACTCCTGCATGATATCCTACCGCAGTATTTTGACTCGCTGATGTACTGGTATTGAGTGCGCTGCAGCCTACTGCAGTATTAGTAGTTCCTGATGAATTATGCTGTAATGCATTTTCACCTATCGCAGTATTGCCAGAACCATTGGCGACCGAATTAGTATTATCGCCTACTGAAAGATTGCAAAGGGCTGAGTTACTACTTACCCCCGTAGAGCCAGTAGCCCCTGTTGAACCGGTAGCACCAGTAGAACCTGTTGCACCCGTCGGTCCCGTTGCTCCTGTAGGTCCCGTGATAGAAGGTCCTGTTGGGCCTGTGATACCTGTTGCGCCAGTAGATCCCGTTGATCCCGTTGCGCCAGTTGGACCCGTTGCTCCTGTTGAACCCGTTGCCCCAGTAGCTCCTGTTGAACCGGTAGCACCCGTAGGACCAGTTGCTCCTGTTGCTCCGGTGATAGAAATTCCAGTAGATCCTGTCGAGCCAGTTGCACCCGTTGCACCAGTTGCTCCGGTAGCGCCCGTAGGGCCCGTTGCTCCTGTTGCTCCGGTGATAGAAGTTCCGGTAGGTCCCGTTGCACCAGTTGCTCCAGTGGCGCCCGTTGCACCCGTAGGACCAGTTGTGCCTGTTGTTCCTGTTGCCCCTGTAGGACCAGTTGCTCCGGTAGCGCCCGTTGCTCCGGTAGCACCAGTTGCTCCTGTGGAGGATACGGCACCGGTAACTCCTGCGGCACTCAGAGAACCGCAGACATATACATTACCTTGAATGCCAGCTCCACCGACAACAACAAGAGCTCCTGATGAGCAGCTATTACTTTGAGTAGTATCGGTAATAGTTACGGGGCTTTCAAAGGTACTGGTACCCTCAATAGAAAGATTGCCACAGGTATTAATATTTTGCGTTACTCCTAAACCACCCTGTATTTGGACGGCGCCGGAATGACAGTCAGTTGAATTTGGTCCGATAAAGGTAGCAGTACCCACAATAGTAATGTTGCCTTGAATAGTTTCATTGCCAATGACAATTAAATTATGAAGAAAGGTCGAGCCACTGACACTTAAATTTCCTTGTATTACAACATTGCCATCAAAGATAGCATTGCGCGCACGGAGAGTATGCTGCACCCAGAGATCAAGGGATACTACCGATTCTTGTTGGCGTCGGGTTGTTTCTTTATCTGCACAAGAAAGGAGAGCTTCTGATTTTGCGATAAATTCTTGGTATTGATCTAAATAGGCTGCAAGCGCCTTATAATCATCTGCCAAAATATGCGCACCAGAATGATCTATAATGATTTTGCATGATGTAGAAATTGCATGGGCAGTATCCAATGGTAACACATGAAGGGCCTTATCCAGTGCCTTTTCAAGATCGCAAGAAGATAACGAATTGGATTCATCATATTTTTTGAGTTCTTGAATACAGATTTTTATTTCTTCAGGAAAATAAACAAAATAACGAGCAGGTTCTTCATCCATCCATGTATAATCTTTTTCACTGAGTATAAAGTCATTGCCAATAATGCTATTAATTGCGATAAGAGCTAATAAAAAAATAAAAAAGCGCTTCATGTATTGGTTACCTTATATTATCTTGGTAATAGTAATAATAGGGGTGGTAGTAATAAAGCCCACGTTTGTAGTTCCTGGCGAAGAGTCGAGGTTGGGTGTTGCGACATATACTTGTATAGTGGCATTGGCAGCTAAATCAAGTACACACATGGTAGAGAGATCATAAGCACCTTGCCCACTCGTGCCGCCACCAACGATCGTGTCACCATGAACATTGCCATCAGCCGTTTGAATATACATTTGTGATACATTCCCTGATGCAAACTGCATTTGCTCAACAACTACTAAATATACTCCAGCCACTGGAACGGTAAAAGTTTCGCCACTGGTGACCGTAATGCCTCCTTGATTAGTAAACACCGTTCCCGTCCATTTAGTAAAGAGAGTGGGATTTGGAGGATAAACAATTGTCTGCGTTGTCGTAGAATTAATTTTATAGCATACCTGTTCGGGATAATTAACAATGCCGGCAATATACGTGGTCATTCCTATGCCGGTTGCGCCTAAAAGCATAGTCTTACTTACTGCTCCACCGGGGCCAGTATTTCCTAAAAAGATATTATTAGAACCGGTAGCATTGCTGTTTCCCGATTGATATCCGATACAAATATTATTTTGCCCACCAGTATTATTTTGTCCCGCTTCATATCCTAAAAAAGTATTTTGTGATGCAGTAGTAAGTATTCCTGCATGATATCCTATCGCAGTATTTTGACTTGCCGACGTACTGGTATTGAGTGCGCTGCAGCCTACCGCCGTAGTATCAGTTCCTGATGAATTATGCTGTAATGCATTTTCACCTATGGCTGTATTGCCAGAACCATTGTTTACATTGGAAGTATTATCGCCCACCGAGAGATTACACAGCGCGGCGTTGCTTGGCGTTGCTGAAGGTCCTGTAGCTCCGATAGCGCCTGTAGCACCAGTGGTTCCTATTGTGCCGGTAGCACCCGTTGCGCCGGTTATAAAAGGTCCTGTTGGGCCTGTGATACCTGTGGTTCCAGTGGCGCCGGTTGCGCCGGTAGCTCCCGTAGGTCCGGTAGCTCCTGTTGATCTCGTTGTGCCGGTAGCGCCCATTGCGCCAGTGGCACCGGTAGGTCCTGTCGTGCCCGTTGCTCCGGTGATAGAAGCTCCCGTGGCTCCCGTAGCTCCCGTAGATCCCGTAGATCCAGTAGCACCGGTAGCACCTGTGGGTCCAGTAGCGCCTGTTGCGCCGGTGATGGAAGCTCCCGCAGCTCCCGTAGATCCCGTAGATCCCGTAGATCCGGTAGTGCCTGTTGCGCCAGTAGCACCCGTAATGCTTGCGCCAGTAACACCAGTAGCACCAGTAGCGCCGGTTGGTCCCGTTGCACCAGTAACGCCAATAGGACCCGTAACTCCAGAGACACCGCGAGCATTGAAAGAACCACAGACATATAAGTTTCCTAGAATACCAGCCCCACCGACAACAACGAGAGCTCCTGATGAGCAGCTATTACTCTGAGTAGTATCGGTAATAGTTACGGGGCTTTCAAAGGTACTGGTACCTTCAACAGAAAGATTGCCGCAGGTATTAATATTTTGCGTTACTCCTAAACCACCCTGTATTTGGACGGCGCCGGAATTACAGTCAGTTGAATTTGGTCCAGTAAAGGTAGCAGTGCCGACAATAGTAATGTTGCCTTGAATAGTTTCATTGCCACTGACAATTAAATTATGAAGGAAGGTCGATCCGTCGACGTTTAAATTTCCTTGTATTACAACATTGCCATCAAAGATAGCATTGCGCGCACGGAGAGTATGCTGCACCCAGAGATCAAATAATACTACCGATTCTTGTTGGCGTCGGGATGTTTCTTTAGAATCAAGAGAGATCTGCGCATCGGGATTTTGAATGTATTGCTCATATTCATTGAGATAGACAGAGAGTTCAAGGTATGAAAGAGCAGAAATGTCTTCTTTCCGTTGTTCCAAAACGCTTCTGCAATGAGTAATGAGTTGGCGTGCTTCATCGGGGGTAATGAGGGTTTCATGAAGAACATTACATGATAAAGAATTGTCGTATGCCTGAAGTTCGATAAAGCATTTTTTTATTTCTTCAGGAAAATAAGTGAGGGAATTTTTGTGTTGTTCCAAAAGCTCTTGGGTATTTGCCTGTAATGGGAGAGGTACATTCAGAGAGAGTATGGCAATGCCTATAAGCAGGGGATGAATATATTTTTTCATACCGGTTTCCTTTTTTCAATACAGACGAAACATAATAAATTTTGCCTGTTGATTGCAATACACTTATATATTGATACTGCGTTGTGCCTACAGTAGACTCTTCTTAATGCATTTTTTTCAACTTAGAGTTTTATAATGATGGACAATCCCTATCTATGGATCGAAATTAGTAAATCTGCCTTTGCCCACAACCTGAATATGTACAAAAAGGTATTGGGATCGGCTGCTCTTGGTGCCGTTATTAAGAGCAATGCCTATGGTCATGGATTGTTAGAAATGGGTCCATTGTGCCAACGGAGTGCCGATGTTGACTGGATTTGTGTGGCTACCGTGCGCGAAGCGCTTATTTTACGAAAGCAGGGCGTTACTAAACCCATTTTAGTAGTTTATTTTATTGACGCAGATCCTGCCCTTGCTATTGAACATGATATTGATCTGATGGTATGCGATTTAGAAACGATTGACGCGTTGCATCAGGTAGGAATAGCTCATCAAAAGCCAATCAAGGTACATCTTAAGGTTGATAGCGGTATGTCTCGTTTTGGGTTTTTGCCTGAGCAAGTGATGCCAGTAATCAACCACATCAAAAATTTAAAAGGCATAGAATTGCGGGGTATTTATAGCCATTTGGCACAAGCAGCAAATGAAGATCAGACAGTGAATTATAATCAGCAGCAGATTTTTAATACGGTGCTTGCAGCATTAGAGGAAGCAAAAATTGATATTCCCATTAAACATCTCACCAATAGTGCCGGCACAAGTGTGATGGAGGTAAAAGACTATAACCTAACGCGTGTGGGACTAGGAATTTATGGCTGGTGGCCTTCACAATTTGTCAAAGAATATACCCAGAAAAAACATCCCTGGTTTGAGTTGAAACCGGTGCTTACGTTAAAGAGTCGCATTCATCAAATTCGAGAAATTGGTAAAGATTGTTTTGTGGGTTATGATCGCACCTATAAAACGACCCGCCCGACCAAAATAGCAGTGATTCCTATGGGATATTATGATGGCTACGATCGTCGTCTGAGTAGCAAGGGGATTACTCTCATTCATAATCACTATGCACCAGTTATTGGTATCATTGCGATGACGACCATTATTGTGGATGTCACTGATATTCCGCAGGCCAAAGTCAATGATGAAGTCATTTTGATGGGCAATTATGAAAAAATCACTCCCACCCAGCTTGCCAATGTTATCGGTAGCTTTAATGCACGCGAAATTATTACCCGCTTAAATCCAGAGATTCCTCGCATCGTGGTTGATTAAGACCCAACCCTCTTTTATAATGGTGTTAACATCTTATTTAATGCCAAGGAGCCTCTTATGATACAGCGTAATTTTTTAGTCCTGAGTATATTTTTTAGTATTGCAGCACTAGGGGGCTGTCGATTATATTCCATGGAAGGGGAAGAGGGTACCACCGCTGTAAAAGCAGTGGATAATTGTGGTAGATATAATGCTGAAGAACACGCTAATTTCTTGCGTACTACCGCTGAGCGTCAGGCATGGGAAGTCATTAAGTCATGGGATGGAGACCTGGCGCAATATGGTCAGCCAAGACATTATGACTTATTGGTTGTGTGCATAGGGTTGGAAAAAATTAAAGATCCTATAGTCCGCCGTTGTGCAGTGGGGGCATATGCCTTGTTTCGCACCGCAACCTTGAGTAATCAGGGCATTCGAGAAAGAACCTATGATATGTTATGTCTCTTAAGGGCTATTTCTACGCATGAAAGTGAAAAAGAAATTATTGATGTATTGCGTATTGGATGTCAGGCAGGCAAGACCGATGTCGTTGATATAGCTGCAAGTAATGGATTATCAAAGGCTGTGGATTTTTTGCTTGCTTTAGGTGATCCAGTCAGTGATAAAGCTTTACATTCTGCTCAATATGGCAAACATCATGAAGTAGAAAAAAAATTGTATGCAGCTCGTACTGGTCTTCAAGTAAAACACTAAAAATAAGAGAATTACTGATGATAAAACATACTCTTTTAGTATCTATTATCCTTATAGCAACTATCATAGTTCCTGCGCATGCTATGAAAGAAACTGAAATGCAGCTGACTGATGGAGCAAAGCCAGCGCGAGTTTGGAGTAAAATGGTCACTGGGGCATATATTGTATTCAATGACTATAGAACAAACCATGCAGGTGATTGGAATGCGCGAAATATAACCCAAGAGCAGTTGCGTGTTTTCCGAGAAGCTACTAATGATATGCGCGAGAAAGAAATTATCGTCCTCTTTCAAGTAGGATGTCTAAAAGGGGCTAATCTAATGGCCATTGCTGCACATGCCGGATCGGTGGCAGCAATAGATTTTTTACTTGCTATGGGTGAACCTATCAGCGATGAGGCAATGCGATTTGCTCAGTCTTCTACATTCGAAATCTACGAAAAATTAAACACAGCTCGTGAAACGGGACTTCAAGAACAACAAAAATAAGAGGATGACTTATGATAAAACATACTTTTTTATTTTTCATCGTGTTGATAGCGACTACGGTAGTTCCTGCACATGCTATGTATAAAGAGGTGTCTGCAGGTGGTACCCAAAAGGCAATGACTGCAGGAATGCACAATGACTGTGCCCGCATGGCGTATGTGATGTTTACCTTCTGTAGGAAGCAGCAGAAGCAATCAAGGGCTATTTCTATGGATGAATGGGAAAAGAGTTGGACATTGTGGCAGTTAACGCGGGAAATGTTGAAATTTTTAGAAGAAAAAGCACCTCGTGAACAACAAGAAATTATTTCAGTACTGCAATCGAGTTGTGGGGGCGATCCTGATATTCTTGCTAGGGCACTCAGTTCTGATCATGCTTCGAAAGTGATCGATTTTTTTCTTGAGATGGGTGAACCGGTCAGTGAAGAAACAGTCCGAATGGCTCATTGGGGTTCGCCAGAACCAATATATATAAAGCTAGCTCGGGCAAGGCTTGCACAACAACAGATAGAAAAAGAAAAATAAGGATATTCCATGTATATCGTAGAAGGTAATATAGGGGCAGGAAAATCAACTTTTTTGTCGTTGGTTGCCCAAGCCGCGCCTCATATTTCGGTGGTATTAGAACCGCTCCATCATTGGCAGCGGCAGTTGCATGGGCAATCTTTATTGACCAATTTCATTCATAATCCACGTCGATGGTCGTATACCATGGAAACGTTGACCATGATGTGCCGCGTCAAAGATCATTTGCAAGAGCAAACACTTCCGGAACATAATCGCCTTTTTGAACGATCTATTTATTCAGGTCATTATTGTTTTGCCTTAAATGGCTATGAAAGTGGCTTTATGAGTGATATTGAATGGAATATGTATAGCCAATGGTTTGAATTTTTGATTCCCGGCAAATGTCGTCCTCCTCATGGATTTATTTATCTCAAAGTTGATCCGAATGTTTCCTATGAGCGCATTGCCAAACGGCAGCGCCCAGGTGAAGAGGATATCACGCTTGCCTATCTACAAGCCCTTGATCGCAAGCATGATGATTTTTTAATTCATAAGAAAAACATTTTACCCGAATTAATGCCGGTTCCGGTATTGACCTTGGATATATCTGCGGAATTTGAAAAAGATGCGCAACATTTTGAACAGCTACTCTTTAAAGTAGAAGAGTTTATCTTTAGTACACAGCGTGTCCCGACTGCATCCCAACATTCATCACTTCATGTGCGCTAAGGAAAGATGATGAAACAATTACTTTTGTTGACCGGAATATCATTCCTAGTGTGTTGTAGCTCCGGATATGCTCATGAACCTGTAGGAAATAGCACGAGTATATGTGGCATTCAAGCGGTACAGAGGCTGACCCATGCTATTGAAGATTTGGATACTCGGAGTGCGGTGCGTGAAGTTGCCAAGATTGTGGCGGATAATATTGCGTGCGGTGATCCAATACCTTCTTATGAATGGATTACCCCTAAAAGATTAGTGCCTTCAACGGTCATTCAGCAAGGCTTGCTCTTAGTTACTGATCATAATACTCGCTACAGTATTTATTCATCTGCCGGATATTGCATGTATGTAGCATGGGCCGGGAAACATATGTATCAAGAATGGATCCGACACTATGAAGAGCGTAATATTTTTTATCACATTACTACTACACCCGTGGAATTTCCTGAAATGCGTGCGCAATTGGGGTTGATGTGGAATGAAAAAGCATACGCTATTAAAGCAGTGAATGGAGAGGACATACCTCCCCTTAAAATGGTCTTTGATCAACCACCTACCACATAATTACTTTATTTTATAAATACGATGTTTGCCTACCTTAATAGTAGTACCCGTTTTGACAGCAACAGTTGCTTTAAAATCGGTAATTGCAGTGCCATCAATATGAACCGCTCCTTCTTCAATCAAGCGCTTAGATTCAGTGTTGCTCTTCACTGCTTGCAGATCTCGTAAAACATCAACCAGTTTTCGTTCTCCCTTTGCTATAGAAACTTCGTGGGCTTGGGAATAATCTTTTTTCTGAAAAAGGGCTTCAAACTGCTCTTGAGCTGATTGAGCTTCTGATTTTGACCAAAATTTGGCTACAATGTCATGGGCAATCTGTTTTTTAACCGCCATTGGATGTGAGCTGCCTTTTTTAATATTAGCCTGCTGCATCTTGATCTCTTCTGGTGCGGTTAGCAATAATAATTCTGCATAATGCCACATCAAAGTGTCGGAGATAGACATTAATTTTCCATAGGCTTGGTCAGCAGGTTCTGCAAGACCAATGGCATTATTCAATGATTTAGACATTTTAGGTCCGCCATCAATCCCTTCGAGTAGAGGAGTGGTAATCACTACTTGGGGTTCTTGGCCATAATGTTCCTGCAAGTATCGGCCCATTAATACATTAAATGTTTGATCGGTCCCGCCCAATTCAATATCTGATTTAAGCACGACAGAATCATAGCCTTGAAAGAGGGGATAGAGTAACTCATGAAAGCTAATAGGCTGAGATTGTTTGAGGCGTTGGGAAAAATCTTCACGCTCAATTAATCGTGCAACCGTTACTTTGGCGCAGAGCGCTACCATTTCTTTGATGGTAAGAGCATCAAGCCATTCAGAGTTATATCGAATAGTGAGTGATTTGGGGTCAAGAATTTTTTTTACTTGGTCAAAGTAGGTTTTGGTATTATTGGTAATTTCTTGCTCAGAAAGAGGCGGGCGAGTTTTTGATTTGCCGGTTGGATCACCAATGCGGGCAGTAAAATCGCCAATAATGAGAATGGCATGATGTCCTAAATCTTGCAGTTGGCGCAGTTTAGAAAGTACTACTGCATGGCCTAAATGAATGTGAGGAGCAGTAGGATCCATACCGAGCTTAACGATAAGAGGCTTATTTTTGGCCAATTTTTTAAGCAGTTCTGCTTCTGGGATGATGGCACTCGTTCCTCGTGCAACTAATGAGAGTATTTTTTCTGGCTGATTCATATAATTCCTTTATGCAGAGGCTGATCCTGCCCCGAGCAAAATACCTGCCATGTAAATGATCTGGATAATAAAGATACGAAGTGGTTCTGCAAAAAATATAAGAAATAAAAGAGCGCTCACTATCAAAAGGAGACTTCCTAGTTGTTCTAAGTCGGGATAGCGCGCCATAACAAGACTCAAGCCATAGCGAACCGCATTTAAAAGCAGAGAAAGCGCAGCAAACATAGTATTTACATAGACAATTAAAATCAAAATTAAGGCAATAACCAATGCTAATGAAGGAAGAGTGGGATAGGTAGCCATGAGTACCCGATGCGAAAGATGCTCATAACGAGCCACCATTGGAAGTGCTACATAGAAAATATGAATGCCAAAAAGTGCAGCCAATAAAGCGATTCCTATGGTTGCAATGACCATATGAATAATGCTTTCAATAAGAAAAGCGGCCAAAATACGCAGGGTGCGAAAACGAGGACCAAGATATTCAGTATCAATAGGAAGATTTTTTTTCCACCCAAGGCCTATAAGGTAGAAAAAAAGAAAGCCTAAAAAATCTAAATGAACGAGGGGATTGAGTGATGTGAACCCTAATTCTTTAGCGGTTGAGTCACCCAGAAAAGAGATGACCCACGCGGCCAGCGCACGAGTAATAACCACGGAAATTCCGTAGGCAATGAGAAATGCAAGAATGCTGATAATCGAATCGGCGATCGGTATTGTTAACACAAAAAACCTCTTAATAATAAAAGTCATTGTAGAATAAAGAGGTTGCATGGTCAAATCACATGCTCGACAACTACAGGGATGCTTGAGTAAACTGGGGGCGGTTTATGAATAAGAAAGTGAGATCATGAAAAAAATAATATGGTATTATCTGATTCCAAGTCTTGCCCTTGGGATTGTTACTTTTCTCGTATATTGGCATACCTTTGACTATGCCTTTCATTTTGATGATTTAGCTAATATTAGTAAGTATTTTGCCATTCGGCACAACACCTTTTCTTCCCTATTCTTTTCCGGAACACGATGGATCAGTTATTGGCTCAATGCTCTGATTTATCGAATTAACTATATAAATCCATTTTGGTTTCGTTTTTTTGATGTACTTATCCATGCCGGGAATGCAATTTTCCTTTTTGTTGCTCTTTTTTGGTCCTGCTCTCGGTTGCCTCAGGGGCATTGGTTAAAGCGGCATGATTTTACTATTGCAGCACTCGTTTCTTTTCTTTTTGCACTTCATCCGGTTCAAACTCAAACGGTGTGCTATGTAATACAGGGGCAGTTGGAAGGGATGGCGATGGCAAGCGTATTACTATTAATCCTCGGTCTTTGTGTACATACCTTTGCCAGTAATACCTATGTAAAAATGATCAGTCTTGCCGTATCAGTATTGATTGCATTTTTGGCTACAGGAACCAAAGAAATCGCTATTATTGCGCCTGTTTTACTGGTGATATGGGATTGGTTCTTGATTGCAAATCGCTCGTGGAAATCATTGCGATCGCGCCTGCTTTTTCATGGTTTGATGGCGGCCACAATATGGATTGCCTATCTTTATTTGCTCAAGCCCGATTTCTTTATCGAAGTATTTGGCCTTACTATTACTGCTAAAAATAATCAGGGGAATATTATAACGGCTGCACCTGACCAGATTATAACTCCTTTTTATTGGCTTCTTTCGCAATGCAAAATATTGGTGCATTATATGACCATTTTTTTCTGGCCATTTGGTTTGAGCGTGGAATACGATTATAAACTCGTTGATACTATTTTCTCCCTTGATTTTTTGATTCCTGCCGGTCTTTTGGCAGTATTGGTCTATGGGATATTTATATTAATAAAGCGTTCAGAAACTCTCTTGGCGGGAATAGGATTGCTGTGGTTTTTCCTGAGTATGTTCCCGCGCACCAGTATTATTCCTTCAGCAGAATTATGCGTGGATTATAAAACATATGTGGGGTCTGCAGGGATATTGATGGCGCTCGTCAACGGCGTAGTGCTTCTCGCGGTATGGATAATGCCGCATATGCCAATGCGCTTGCGGTCTCGATCTTTTGGTGCAGCAGCGAGTCTGCTTTTATTAAGTTCTTTTACCTATGCTACCTGGTGTCGTCAAAAAGTATGGCGTTCTGGTATTGCTTTTTGGGCTGATGTGATTGTAAAAGCGCCCCATAAAGCGCGGGGCTTTAATAACTTTGGCGTTGAACTTTCCAATGCAGGAAAATTTGAAGAAGCGCTGCCCTACTTTCAGAAAGCTATTGAGCTGGACCCTTTCTATGTTGATGCCATTAATAATGGTGCTGTTGCCTATGCAGGAGTAGAAAATATCGATAAGGCGATAGAATTATTTGAAAAAAGTTTGAAATTAAATCCTTTATTTCCTGAAGGATACAATAACATTGCAGGGATGTACCAAAAGAAGGGGGATTTTACCAAAGCAGAAAAAGCCCTTTTAATGGCGGTAAAATTACGCCCCCATTATGGGAAAGCATGGTATAATTTGGGCCTCTTATATGTAGAGCAAGAGAAAATGCCGCAAGCATGGGATTGTTTGAGAAAATGTTGTTACGATGCTGATTTTGATGACGATACCGGATTTCATGCTTTTGCTAAAGCAAGTATTCAATTACAAAAATATGATGATGCTATTTCCGCATACCATACCCTTTTAAAACGACAACCGCGTAACGGCGAAGTTGCTTTCCATCTGGCCAATGCCTATTTTCTGGCAGGGCAGTATGATCAATCTCTTTCACTCTATCACCAATTATTACAAGCAAGTCCAGATGATCCTCGGTTGTTAATTAATATTGGCGAGAATTATTGTGAAAAAGGTGAACCGGCTAATGCGTTAATGTATTTTGGTCGCCTTGAGCAATGCAAACATCAAATTCCTTCTATTTGTGTTCGATTAGCGCGTTGTTACCGTGATTTAGGCCAGCATGATAAAGCGCGTTCACTCATTGCAGAATGTTATGCTTTAAATCCAAGCCCTACCATTTTAGCCAAAGCGCAAGAGTTACAAAAAACCTTAAGTTGATATGAAAGCACATGGATTCATAGTTTTCATTGGTATTGGAATTCCCTCTGCTTTGTGGAATATGGATGGTTCATTGTGGGATCCCGATGCCGCTTCCTATTCTGCAAGTCGTACTCTTGCGGGGGAATCATTTGAAAATGGTGATGAAGTTGTCTATTTTTTAAAAACATTTGGCGATAGAAAAGAGTTATGGCGAATACCGCATATTCTCATTTCGGGCAATAAAAATTCTGGAAAAAGCTGTGTGGTTGGATGGCTCAGAGACATTTTGCGGGTGCCATTGTATCACATTGATTGTCAAAAAGAGATTAAAGCAGTTCATGATGCCGTTGCTCCTCAGCATGAGATGCTTCGGCAAAAAACTCTTTTTTACCTCCTTTTAAGCCGAATTGCACATTATAATAATCATGCCAAGCCGGTGAATATAGTATGGCTTGATAATGTTTCTGCTCTTTTTCCTGCGCTCTCCCAATTATATCCCCGCATGGGATGCTTGCTTGGTGCTATTACCGATTTTTTAAAAGAAAGGTATAGCATCCATGGAAAACTGAGTATATGTCTTACGGAAGTATTAAATGCAGATTATCGTACAATCAGGCGTGAGAAGGCGCGGTTGCCCTCTCCATGCCAGAATCCTTTTGAAAGTGGCATTATGAGTATTCGCGTTGGGAGTTATTCTTTGGAAGATAAACTCTGTATATTTCTTGATACAATATTGACCTCAAAAGTGTTCAGTTGCTCTGACTTAGAAGGCTTTTTTATCCGAGACGAAACAATGAAAGGAGCAGTGCATCAAGCCTTACAACATATTCATCGACCAGACCATATACAATATTTTGCTTCACGCTGCATGACCTATGCATTGCTCTATCACAATGATCAGTTAACATTCCAGGCCTGCGCACAAGGATGTTATGATACTCTGGAGCAAATATCTTGTTCATTACAAAAAGATCGTATCCATGTCATAAAAAAAGAACTCAGTCCTTTTAAAAGACCCGGTTCTTTACCAAAAAAGAAGCCCACCACTCTTAAAACTCTTGTATCTCCTCACGGTAATTGTCCTACACTAGAAAGAAAATAACTTTCATACCAAGGAGAGAAAAAGTTATGCGGCATTCTCTATTTTTATTAGTAATGAGTGCGATATCTCTGAATGCAGATCCAATGTATCAATCGGTGGTGGGTCAAAAGGCGCCTCTTTTTAAAGCGCAAGCGGCCAAAGAAGCTCAAGAAATTACCATCGATATGGCATCATATGCGGACAATTATATTATTCTTTGTTTTTATCCTGCGGATTTTTCATTTGTGTGTCCTACTGAATTGCGCGAATTACAAAAAAAACTGCCTGAATTTGAAAAAAGGCATGCCGTAGTAGTTGCTGTTTCAACTGATCAAATTTATAGCCATTTGGCCTGGCTTGATGCTCCTGCTGATAAAGGGGGCGTCAAAGGAATTACCTATCCCTTAATTTCCGATGCTTCCCATGCTATTGCCCGTTCGTATGGGGTGTTGGATCCAAAAGGATATGCCCTGCGAGCTCTTTTTATTATCGATAAAAATAAGACAGTGCAAGCAGCATTGATTAATAATGTAGAAATTGGCCGTAATATTGATGAAGCATTGAGATTACTCGATGCCTTGCAGGCATCAGAAGCCCATGGTGGAGTATGTCCTGCGTCATGGCATAAGGGACAAAAGACCATGGCCCCCACGAAAGAAGGGCTCGTAGACTACATGAAAACTTCACCCAATAAAAAAGGAGTATAAGGATGTCGTATTTTAAACTCATAGCAGTAGTAGGCTTAAGTCTGCTGCCTTCGGCTATCTGTCCCTGGAGTCTCGGTGGAGGCATATCCACTGTTTCATCGGCAACAAGCTTTGATAGTATGTTGTCACAAAATACTTTGGTGTTAGCAGAATTTTTAAATCCTGAATGTCCTCATTGCATAGCCTTTGAAAAATCAGGAATTTTTCCCACCTTGGCAGGTGAATATCCCAATGTTAAATTAGTGAAGGTGAGTGTTGCCAAGACTCCTGAGTTGCATCAAAAATATAATATTTCTGGAACTCCTACCTTCATCTGGTTTAAAAATAGTGAAGAGGTTGGACGACTAGAAGGACGAGGAACTTCAGTGAGTTCCTATGAAAGTTCGATGCAGCAGTATTTTGGCATTTCACCAAAAGGTGGCAAAGGATAAATTTTTTTGTTGTTATTGGGAATATGCGCTTTATTAATCCACTTTCTATAATTTCATTATTACTTCTCGTGATACCAGGGTGTGGGTTGCGCAAAAAAGCTACCCTCAAGCGTTCTGTAGTCCTTTCCCAGGTTCCAAAACAATCAGCCAGTATAGAAACCGGTAAGCCGTATCCCCTTACCATTTGGATTCATGGGACACGGCTTTTACCACAAGGAGTATTTGAGCGTTTCTTTTATACCGAACCAGGGTTGCACCATTACACTTTTTTAGATTCGCAGTATAAACATCATCAAATTGTGCGTGATATCATTGCCAGTGATCCTGAGTACTTTGTGGCAGAAGGCTTTCATATCTTTGGTTGGTCAGGAAAACTTTCATTTCAAACGCGCAAACAAGCGGCCCAATCTTTATATCAAGAATTGCGATCCTTGCGCGAGAGCTATAAAGAGCGATGGTCGCAAGAGCCCATTATTCGTATCATCAGTCATAGCCATGGTGGCAATGTAGCGTTGAATTTGGCGGCCGTTAAAGATCCTGCAGATGAAACATTCATGATTGAAGAATTGATTCTATTAGCCTGTCCTGTGCAAAAAGAGACCGCCTCGTATATTTGTGATCCGCTTTTTAACCATGTTTATTCACTCTATTCACAATTTGATATGATTCAAGTTCTTGATCCGCAGGGTTTATATAGTGGTTATCCTTCACGCACAATTCCTACTTTTTCGGGACGCTGTTTTGATTGTGCTGGCCATGTAGATCAGATTCAAATTATGCTTGATAAACATGCCGCTTTTCATATCGATTTCATTCGTTCAATATTTGTGCAGAATTTGGGTCTTGTTTTAAATACGATTAAAGAATGGCGGGAGCAGGTAGAAGGAGAAGGGAAAGAATGGGTGCATACAGAGAAAGTATTAAATCTTTATCGTGAACCATTGCGCAAAGTTCGTATAGCTCGCATTACAAAATCAATTTCTTCACCGCTTTTATAATACCGGTGGCATCAATGCCAGCCCATGCTAACAATTCAGATGCTGTTCCTGATTGGGGTAGTTCAGTTACCGCAAGGCATTCAATAGTGTATCCAGAATTGCGCAAGGTATAGAGAACTGCTTGTCCCAATCCCCCTTGAATATAATGATCTTCTACCGTTATTGCTTTTTTTCGGCACCGACTTACATGGTGGTGGAGTGTTTTTTCATCGAGGGGTTTAATACTATAAAGATCAATAACGCACACTGCTATGCCTTCTTGTGCGAGGAGGGCATGCGCTTTGAGCGCTTCGTGAAGGGTAATGCCTGCGGCAATAATACAGACTTTGTCTTCAGGGCTTTCTTTAAGAACAGAACAACCACCGATAGTAAAAGAGGGTGTAGTGTCATAAATAATCGGTGTTTTTTCGCGCGTAGTTCGCAGATAACAAATGCGTTTTTTTTGTTCAGCCATACAGGCTACTAATGCGGTAGTACTTGGTGCATCAGCGGGATACAATACAATAGATTCTGGAAAAGCAACCATCATAGCAATGTCATCGAGGCCCATTTGAGAGGGGCCATCTTGGCCGACTGAAACGCCAGCATGCGATCCTACCACGCATACCGATGCTCGACTAATTACTGCCATGCGCATTTGATCATGAGCATGAGTAAGGAAGGCGCTAAATGTTGAGGCAAAGGGAAGTTTCCCCATATACGAAAAACCAATTGCCATACCGAGCATATTTTGCTCTGCTATAAAACATTGAAAAAATCGATGAGGATGAGCATTTTCAAATAATTCAGCCCCCGTTGAATTTTTTACTTCGGCATCTAAGGCTACAATATTAGGATATTGTGATCCTATGGCAGCAAGGGCATGGCCATATGCAATGCGAGTCGCAACCTCTTCATCGTTTTTATAGAGTGGCAGGGCAGGAGGAGTATTTTTTGAAGGCGAGATTGCAGGGGTCTGAGTAGGTAACATTGGATGCCATTGATAACCATTAGGAGTGCTGACAGCGGCAAATCTTTTCTCAAAAGCAGGAATTATTTTTTCAAGCTCTTCCTCAGAAAATGCTTTACCATGAAATCCTTCTTTATTTTCTGCTTGTGCTACACCATATCCTTTAATGGTTTTGGCAATAATCATGGTGGGATTTTCACTCGAGTTTCGTGCTTTATCTAAGGCGCTGACAATTTGTTGCATATTATGGCCATCAATGATGATTGTTTTCCAGCCAAAGGCTTCACATTTCTGTGCATATCGTTGTACGTGATATCCATGCATTGTTTCAGAACTTTGACCCAATCGATTGCAATCGATAATACCAATGAGGTGTGAAGTTTTGTAAAAGCTGGCCAGTTCCATAGCTTCCCATACAGAGCCCTCACTCATCTCGCTGTCGCCCATAAGCACATAGGTATAAAATGACCGGTTATCAAGTTTTCCGGCAAGTTCCATACCAAGGCCAATAGAAAGACCGGTGCCTAATGATCCGGTTGCTGCTTCAATATGATCAAAGCGTGGCGTTGCATGTCCTTCAAGAATAGAATGAAACTTTCGATAGCTCATCAATTCATCTTCAGTGAGTACTCCTGCTTCTTTCCATGCAGCATAAAGAATGGGGCTGGCATGACCCTTGGAAAGAATGAATCGATCATTATCAAGATTATGGGGTGTTTGCGGATCATAATGCATCGCGTAAAAGAAAAGAGCCGATACAATATCTGCAGCAGAGAGTGCAGAAGTAGTATGGCCCGATCCGGCAGCAGTAGTCATGCGTAATACATTCAAACGCATGCAATACGCTTTATTTTCTAAAAACTTTTTAAGACCGTGTAGCATAGATATGCCGTTACTTTTTCTCATCATGTCGTCGCCATTGATCTTTATGGGCAGAGGTGATGACGCGATTTACTTCTTGGGCCCCCTCAGACATGGTGACATGTTTTTTTGATTTCATAAGACTACGCCAGTATTCGCGTAATCGTTCTCGTGCTTCTGCTCCGAATAATTTTCCAAAAAATTTCTTCATGAAAGATCTCCTTGAGTATGATACCACTAGCATACGCCGAAATGGGCTGATAATAAAAGACAAACACCTATAATTTTTGATATTCTGGTCTCTATGAAGAAATTGTATGCATCAGTAGTGAGTTTTTTCACTCGGTTTTTGTATCTCCAATTATTTTTGACTCTTATTTCATTGCCCGTACTTATTGCATGGGGTATCCCTATCTCACTGCTTACCTTTGCAGGAAATTTGCTCTTTAGTCCCATTCTCACTCTTTTTTTGTTATTAAGTTCATTGCTTTTTTTCTGCACTTTGCTTCACCTTCCAACGGGAATTCTTGCGTGGTCTCTCGATCGCATTACCCATCTTTGGTTGTGGATTATGAAAAGTATGCCCGGCTCATGGTATATCGGTTTTGCACAGGTGCCATGGTGGATGTTTGTTTTTTTAGTGGTAGCGGTTTTGGCTATTGTGCACAGCAAATATTTAATCAAGCCTGTTCATGCTATGAGTGCTCTTCTTGCGGTTGCAATACTGTTTTATGGCATGACCTGTTTATACCATACACCGGAACAACGTACCATTATTCCTTCTCCAAAGGGGATAGTAACCATGCATGTTCATAATAATGAGATATGTATTGTAGAAGAAGGAGCATTCTCTTCGCAAACATCATTGGCAGCATGGCTTGAATATACCTTATTGCCTACTGTTATTAAAAAAACAGGTATATGCCATGTTGAATATTGCATCATTACTTCACATACGCAGCGAACACTCCAAGCGCTTGCAGATTCAATAGGGCGGCTTGGTATCAAACATGTATATATACCGGCATGGAAAGGTATCATTCCTCCTCGTCATTATTATGCTTACAAAACATTGCAAAAGAGTGCCCAAGAGCATCAATGTGCATTACATATTATTGGTGAGCGCGAACTGTTAGTAGGCGATCATTATCGCATTATTCCTACCGGTTATCGCAAAAAGCAAGAGTATGAACTTGCAACATTCACTATGGAATCCTTTGCAAGTGGTGTTGCATTTCAGGAAGAGCAGGCCGCGGTACCACACCCGCTGCAGTAGCACTGGTTCCTATATAAGCAGCAGCAGGCGCTACAGTGGCGCTCACTGAACCCACTTGAGTTGTACCCGTTCCGGTAGAAGCAGGAGGTGTAGTAGTACCAACCGAACCCGGCGTTGTACCAGTTCCTGGAGTTGTTTGAGTTGCAGGTACCATGCCCGGAACTGCGCCAGGAACCGTAGTAGGAGGAGTACCCAATGGCGGTTGACCGGGAAGCCTTGTTGATGTCGGAGTAGTTGTAGTCGGTGGCACAGTTGTCGGTTTAGCAGTTGTTGCAGGGGTGGTTGGTTTAGCTTTTTCAGCGGGTTTCTCAGCAGGTTTCTCTATTACCGGCTGAGGTTCTGGCTGAGGAGTAGGTTTTTGTTGAGGTTCTCTAAACGGGGGAGGTGTAGGTTTTGGGGCAGGCGGTGGTGCAGGAGGTGCTGTACTTACAATGGCGGCAGCTTCAGTAATAGGCTTAGTTTGGTTTGCTGCCTGAGTTCGTGCAATTTGTTGTGCCTTCATTTGATCTTCATTGCCATAAATCATGTTATCCAAAGGATAAAGTTCATTATCATCGGCGGTAATAACCGGTTTTCCCTGCAAAATAAAACAGCGCAGATCGGGTTCTGCAGCTCCCACATATTTACCTTTAATGCCTGCATAGGGGCCCGAAGTAGCTTCTATGGTGATACCATAATCGAGATTTTCAATTGCTCGGGGTAACACATTTAACGATAATGAATCAGCTTGAACTTTGAAAGTTTCGGTGGTGATGTTACGAATTTGTACTCGATAAGAAAAGCATGGAGAGCTCAACATAAGGATTGTTACAAAGAGGGAGAGAGCAATATTCATAAAAAGGGCTCCTTTTGTTCGGTGGATATTATCAGAAGATTAGTGCTAAACTTTGAAAATAAACAAGATTATTGGTAAAGGGGTTTACTTATGTCACACAAAAAAGTACTTTTTGTTGTTGCTCATACAGGCTATCAATCAGTTGAATATAACGAACCAAAGCGTATCTTGCAGCAAGCAGGGTTTGTTGTAGTTACTGCAAGTAATAAAGAGGGCACTGCTACTGCAAAGGATGGATCAACGACAGCTATTGCAGTTACTATTTCCCACGTATCTATTCAGGATTATGAAGGCATAATTTTTATTGGTGGACCGGGTGCTATGGATGCACTTGATAATGAAGAAAGTTATGAATTACTTCGAGAAGCATTTGCACAAGAAAAAATTATTGGCGCCATTTGCGTCGCGCCCCGTATTCTTGCAAATGCCGGCATTCTTACTTCCGTTGCGGCAACAGGGTGGGATGAGGATGGTCAATTAAAAGGCATTTTTAACGCAAGTGATGTGCATTATACTCCGGCACCCGTCGTCGTTGACCAAGATATTGTGACCGCGCAAGGACCCCAGGCTGCTCAAGAATTTGGCAAGGAATTGCTTCGATTGCTTACCTCAAAGACTACATAATATTCAAAAGTCCTGTTCTGTTTCTCTCTCAATATTTTTTTAATTTTTCTCTACAAAAGACTTATTGATAAGCTATTTTACTGACCTTCGTGAAACTCTTGTTTCTGACATAAATTATTTGCTAATATAAAATTGTATTAGTGAACTAATCTCCTGATAAAAAAGGAAATGTGAGTATGAAGTATATGGTAAAGAAAATAAGTACCCTGATCATGAGCGTAGCAATGATTCTGCTCTGCTTTGATGTTCCTTGTGTATATTCTCGCGGTGGCGGCGGCGGCGGTCATGGCGGTGGTCATGGAGGCGGCTTTCACGGAGGTGGCTATCATGGTGGCGGTCGCGCCTATGGTGGATACCACGGAGGATATCGCGGTGGACGCGGCGCACGACGTGGCGCATATGGTAGATCCGGACGACGAGGCGGCCGAGGTGGTCGTGGTTATGCCGGTCGAGGTGGCTGGGGACGTGGTCCTGGTGGCTGGAACCGTGGTTTTAGAGGCGGTTGGGGCTGGGGATGGGCCTGGGGTTGGTACGGTGGCTTATGGTTATGGGCTGGATGGCCATTATGGTGGTGGCAATTATACTACCCGAGCTATTATGATAACTATGTACAACCAATGCATATCGAAATTAATAACCAATATCCTGATGGATTATCCGATGAAGATTCTGATGATTCAGATACTGGAGAAAACTTAGAAGATATTGATCCCAATAGAGTAAAAATCTTAAATCCATCACGAGTGCCGGGATTGCAACGAGTACATAATGACTATACCTCTGGCAATAAGAGGACGGAATAATGAAGGCATTGATAAGAGTTATCATGCTGAGCGCTCTCAGTGCCTTATGTGTTATAGCACTTGGCATACAATATAGAGTTGCTGCACGCTCGCTTGCATCATTTAATCAATGGATAGTTACCAATAAAACTACCTGGACTATTTACGTGCGCGATGCAGAAACAGGTGATCAATTGCCCATTCCACCAGACGAGACCATGAGCTTAGCTCGGGGTTCAGATTCTTTAAAAGTGAATAGCATGGGAGATCACTTTGTGTTTAAAAGCGCATCTCAGCATGTGACTATCCTAGAACTTTTTAAAGGGCAATTAACATTGCGACCCGATGATTTTGTATGTTGCGATGAGCCCGATGAGCACGGGCATACTCAGTGCTCTTTTTGTAATATTTCTGAATAAGAATCAAGTCTATTCAGCGCTGCTAAACAATGGAGCAATGCAGCCTGCGCGGTAGTTGACGATGTTATATAATAGCGCAGTTGATTGTCAAAACCGACCACTACAGTACCACTTCCAGGATTGACTAATGGCTTTGCCCAGGTGGCACGACGTAAGGGTGGATTTTGAGCAGTATCATGGAGCGTGTGCTCCTCTTTCCCTGCGTAATTTAACTGAGTAATGGTGAGTTGATTTGGATTATCATTGTCTTGTGCAACAGCCACCATCCGTTTATATCCCAAATATGTAGCAACGCCTAAATGACGACTTTTATGGGGTGCATTAACAAGCCATAACAATTCTCCCTTCATATCTACGGCCATTATGCCTTTAAATGAGGATTGAATTACTTGATCGGGAGCATAGGTGGTGGTTAAGCCGGTTTGTGCAAATACTTCAGTAGGAATATCCATGCCGGTGATCCCTTCATAAGAAGATGTTTTAATTTCCCCATCCTTACTATTTGCATTGTAACCCGATGAATAGACAATAAGGTTTTTGGTAGGATCTTTCACGAGAGCAGTAGGTATAAATTCAGCGGGAAATTGATTGAGAAGAAAGCCATTTGGTTGGATAATCTCTATTACAGCATTGAAATCGTTCTGGTTATCGGCAACAACCACTGTTTCAGTAGCCATATAGCCACTATAGGCAATGGGTGGTAGGAGATGGCTAAAACAGGTACCAATACTATACAGTTGAACCGCTTGAGGGCTATAAATTTTTACTCTATTTGCAGTAGTAGAAGTCATAGCAACATTACCATTGGTTTGGTTTATTGCTAATCCAGAGACAGGAAGTCCTGTATCAGCGGTTGTCACTCCAATCCCATTTTGATCGCGCCATGCAAGTGTCGTTCCTGAACCATATACAATAAATCCGGTATCGCGGTACATATCAAGCGCATCCGGATTAATGGTATCTTGCAGAACCTTCCATGGTACTAATGCATGCCAATCTCTCAATTTTGCAAGAGCTTCCTCTGTGTCTTGTTCAGATGCATGCGCTAAAATTTCTTCATCTAATCGCTCTAAGACACGATCCAAAGTGCTGCGAGAGGTGATAGTATGAGCATGTTTTGTCAAAAAGAGCCATATTTGAGAAAAGAGATCGGGCCCGTGGGCTTGCAGTGCGGTGGAAATAATAAAAAGAGTAATTAAGATACGTTTCATGAAATGTTTTCCTTAAATATATAGACTAGGAATGTAACATGCTCCCATTCCCCGGTCATCCTGAGTGCGCAGCCAAGGCTGCGCGTATCGAAGGAGCGAAAAATATTTACGTGGTTCGATACTATTTCTCGCAAAAGCTCGAAATAACTCACCATGAGCGGTGTTAATAATTTCATTTATTATGCCTAAATATAAGCAATCACTGTATCATTCTTGGAATAACCGATCAAGATTTGATCAAAATTACGCGAGCTGGTGCCCCATCCAATCCTTGGAGTGCCAATGGCAGACAAAATAATTGGTAAGGGCCCGCAGTAATATGGTTAAGGCGCAATCCTTCGATCAGGGCAATCTTATTCTTAAGAAGGGTGGTATGTGTTTCATGGCCCGGTTGATTACGCTCGATACCCAAATAATCGATACCTATGGCAATGGTTTGGTATTTCACGAGTAATGCGGCAGCATCGGCATGCAGGTAAATAAATTCTGTATCAAAAGGATCGGTAGGAGCATGGCTGCTGTTACGGGTTTTAAAAAGAATCCGACTTTTTTGGGGCAGAGAGCTTTTTTCTATATGGTGTGCGCGAATACAATCGGTGACATGAGTCATATCAATAACATGGCAGGGGCCACAGAGCGCAGAAAGACTGATATCAGTAGTAGTAGCACCGGACTCTATAAAGTGAGACGGCGCATCAATATGGGTTCCCGTATGGGAACTGAGGGTGATCAAGGTTTCACGGACACCATCGTGTGCAAACTGTTTTGTTGCTTGAAACTGAAGAGTCTTTTTATTTTTGTAGGCAGTTGTTTGCTCTGAAAGAGGCCAACTAATATCAAGTATGGTCATAGGGATGTCCTCCAAATGCATTGCGTAATAATGCAATTAATTTGGTTGCAAAATTGCCGCCCGTTTTTCGTGACCATGCACGAACTTCGAGCGATTTTTCAATCACGGGAACAGGAATTTTGTACTGCTGTGCAGTTTCTACAGTCCATGCACCGGTTCCATTTTCTTTAATTGCACCGCTTATGCTTTCCCATGCGGGCTGCTTTTTTACGATTTCTTGAGTGAGTTCAAGAATCCATGAACGAATAATGGCCCCATGATTCCAAACCTGAGCAATTTCGGTCACATTAAGATCTTTAAAAGGACCTTCTTTGAGCAGTTGAAAACCTTCAGCATAGGCTTGTAATAGTCCATATTCAATGCCGTTGTGGACCATTTTCACAAAATGGCCTGCTCCCGATGGTCCCATGTAGGCATATCCTTGAGGCGCGGCAATCGCTTTCCATTGAGGAATGAGTTGCTCGTATATTTTTTTATCACCACCGAGCATGAGAGAGTAGCCCTGTTCTTTGCCATGTACTCCTCCTGAGGTGCCACAATCGATGAAATAAAATCCTGCTGATGCCATTTCCTGGGCTCGGCGTTGCGAATCGGTATACTTACTATTTCCCGCATCGATGAGGATAGTATTTTTTTGTAATACTGATTTTAATTGTATAAGAATATCATCAATGAGTTGGCCTTGGGGAACAAGTAACCATATCACCGATACTTGAGAGCCGAGAGATTCGAGTGATGGTGAAAGAGAAATATTTTCTTTGTGGGCTTCTGCTTGTGCTTGGGCAGAAGGATCGTAGCCAATAATCTGAAATCCTGCTTTTTGTAATCGTACTGCAATGCCCAGGCCCATACGCCCGAGGCCTATAATACCTACTTTCATGAAAACCACCTCATGCCATGATTGCGAGCCCACTCAGTTGCTTGCGCTGGGCCACTGCTTGCTTTTTCGTAGGGATAGAGGGGCGGCTTGAGTGCGCGTAATTGTTCTATAATGCGCCAGGATGATTCAATTTCATCAAGGCGAATGGAAACCGATTCTTCACCCCGCATAATTTCTTCAAATAATAATTCATATGCTTCAGGAGTAATTGCTCCTGCTAAATGATCATGACTCAACGTCATATTAACGGGCATTACTTCTGAACTCAGGCCCGGCTTTTTAATATTTAACCGTAATGACATGATACTTTCTGGGGTAATTTCAATGGTTAATGAATTTGATTCGCTTGGGCAATGATGAGCCAGCCGACATTCTACTTGCTTAAATTTAATATGAATCACAGTATGCCGTTTTTGTAAGGATTTTCCTGTTTTTACGTAGAAAGGAACGCCAGCCCATCGGGGATTATGAATACGCAATAAAGCAATGGCAAATGTTTCTGTGGTTGAACGGGGAGCAACATGGGGTTCATTATGATATCCCGTATACTGACCGTAGAGGGCATCAATGGCCTGTACTTTTTCTAAGACTTTTGCGCGTTCATTACGAATGAAATTTCCCGTTAAGCGTTCGGGAGCTTCCATGGTAAGCAGGGCTAAAATTTCCAAAATATGATTTTGCATAACGTCAGCAACGGCTCCATAATTATCGTAATAAGAACGGGAGCCGATTCCAATTGTTTCGCTTAAAATAATTTGCACCGCATCAATGTACTGATGATTCCAGAGTGGTTCAAAGACGCAATTGGTAAAGCGTACCAATGCTATATTGCTCACAAATTCTTTTAATAGATAATGATCGATGCGATAAATTTGGTGCTCTGCAAAATGTTCTGTGATGCAATCATTAATCGTTTTTGCAGAGATTAAATCAGAACCGAATGGCTTTTCATATACAATGCGATAAAAGGGGGTATGATGAGCAGGCATTTTACGCGCTAATCCACTTTTTGCAAGAGCGCCGGTGATGCCGCAAAAGAATGCAGAAGCGGTTGCACAGTAAATAATACGAGAGCCAGACATTTGATGTTTTTGTTCAAGAGCAGTTACCGTGGCTGTTAATTTTTCAATATCAGAATAGTTGGTAACATCGGTTTGTTGGTAGATAAAACGTTCTTGCAATTGAGCGAGAATTGCTGGATCAACTTTTTCAATAAAAGGTGTTGCGGCATTAATAATTTCTTGTGCAGAACTTGCTTCGCGTGCGGCACCCACAATAAGAAACTGTGGAATTTTCTGGTGAGCAACCAAGCGATAGAGCGCAGGAATTAATTTGCGTTTGCATAGGTCTCCCGTGGCACCAAAAATAATAAACGTTACCTTACTCATGGGCTAAAATCCTTTGCGTTTCTTTTTTATACAGTTCTACCTGGGGCTGATCAAAGGGAGAAATTCCCCACAGCATTCCCACATACATGATAGTGATCATAGAATACTGCATGAATTGTCCGATTGCATAGGGATCAAGCTGTGGTAATTTCAGCGCCATCCAAGGAAGTTGTTGTTGCGTGTAGGCGTGCTGCACTCCCCGCTCAATGGCATCCATGAGTGTTGCATAGGAGGTATGAGCAAGAAGGGGATTTAATAAAGTGTCATCAGGCAGAGTAATCTGATGATGAAATTTTTCTACGGTTACAAAGAGGGTGCACCGATTGGGAGGTCCTGCTAAATAAAGTTGGACCATCGAATGCAAATCAGTAGTGCCTATTGATACCGTAGGAGTAATGCCATACCGTTTCTGCTCTCTTTGTTTACCTAAACTTTCTGCAACTAATTGTCGATACCAATTACCCAGTTCTTGCAAATGCATGCTAAAGAAAAAAAGATCAAGAATACATGCTCCTTTTTGATAGTGATAATCAATGAAAGTTGCTGTGGTAAGAGCAGGATTGCTCAGAGTCAATTCATCTAAACAGGTCTCAATAATGGAACTGGCGCCCGCGCACAGGCTCTGTATATCAACTCCGGCTAATGCCAAGGGAAACAATCCTACTGCTGAGAATACTGAATATCGGCCGCCCACTTCTTTGGGAATAGCAAGATGGGCATATCCTTCTTCTTGTGCATAGTTCCAGAGGGCAGAATGAGCGTCAGTAATAGCAACGATATAGTGTGCGCTATTCTTGGGATGGTATTTTTCTAAGAGTTGTTTAAAAATTAAAAAATTAGCGGAAGTTTCAGTAGTAGAACCTGATTTGCTAATGACGATCAGAATGACTGTTTTTTTTGATTTTAAATAAGATTCTACCTGCGCACATTGGTGGGCAATAAGATCGGGATCGATCGTTTCGGCAAAAATAAGTTCTGGACCTGGACGTGATACTGAAGGTTGTATTGCTTGCCAGATTGCTTTGGTTCCTAAGGAACTCCCGCCAATACCAATAATGACGATTGCTGCGGGATTCAATGCTCTTTTTTCTGTCGCAAGGGTGGTAATAGTATTGTGATACTCAGTATCAGTGCTCAAATTAATACTAGCAAAAGCAGAGTCATATTTTTGTGTCTGTGCATTACGCAGTTGCTGAATTAGTACCATACAGCGTTTTTGATATGCGGCAAGTACTATTGGAGTAAGTTGTGCATGGTCCGATGAAAGAGTGAATGATGCCATTACATTCCTTTGCAGTGATCAAGCATGCTATACATTTCTATGAATGTAATATATTTATTGGTTGTCGTCGCCTACTATCTACCTATTGAGAAAGGAATTATCCATGAAACCATTGTACGATATTAAAATAATGGTGGGACTTGTTATTGTCGTAGTAGCACTTGCTCAAGTGAGTGACACCTTTAAGCAATCTTCAGTTTCAGGAGCAAAACAATCGGTATCTCTCTTAGATCAGCAAGTCCTCAAGGCTCCCTTATTAAAACCAGTTTCTGCTGGATTGCCTCCTGCAGTTACCACGCCAGCGGTAGAGCATGCATTAGAAAAAGCTGAAGAAAACATTATAGTATTAGAGTCATTGGATTAAAATTATTTTTCAAGGATTGTTATGCGTTATTTGCTTCTCATATTTGCTCTTTGTTTCGCTTCTTTACAAGCGACAGTAACCGTCATTACCGATGAAGCTTCCTATCAAACGGCACTCAATGCGCCAGTTGTGGTTATCGATTTTTATGCCAACTGGTGTGGTCCTTGCAAACAAATGGATCCCATTCTCAAAAGTCTTTCCCAGAAATTTCCCCATATCCAATTCATTAAAGTTAATATAGATACCTTTCGTTCAATAGCATCTAACTGGAACATTCGTTCCTTGCCAACGCTTATTATTCTTAAGAATGGCGGGCAAGTATTTCGCCGTTCCGGTGTTATGAGCAAAAGTGATCTTGCGGGGATACTGCGCCAATATTAGCCAAGATAATGGGTTAATAATGCACTGAGAATTGGTAATCCTACTGCGCCGGCAATACTGCCTCCTGCTACTATCACTGCTCTTATTTTTGCCTTATTAGCATCAGATTGACCCTTAGCAAAGACATCAACCAAGAGATTTGTTATTTCGGTACTTCCTGATTGTTGCAATTGGCCAAGTGCTGCTTGTACTTGGGGATTATTCGCTTCTGCTACAATAATTTGCGATAAAGTACTTGATAAAGAAGCGGGATTAGTAGCCGTTGTTGTGGTAGGAGTAGTAGACGCAACGACATTAAGAAGTGACGTTAACACGGAAGATAGAGTTGTAGTGGTGGGAACCGGCGTAGCGGGAGTAGTCGGTGCCACTGTAGCTACAGAACGACTCGTTGCTGCGCGAATAGTTTCTGGTCCATGGGTAGCGACGCGGCTGGTAATATTTTGTTGTGTTTGGGCATCGCGTTGTTTGTAAATAGTGACGGCATCTTGGAGATTTTTGGGAGTTATTGCTTTTCCATGCAGAGCGGCGGCTAAATGAAGTGCAGCTTCGGCGATATCTTCATGGGTTAAATTAATGGTACCCAAATTTAAGGCGGGTAAATTTGCACCAGCCGTTTTTGATGCGGTTAATTGTGCTGCTGGTTCTGCTTTCTCTTTTCCCTTTCCTGTTCCTTTTTCTAAGTCTACTTCAGTCATTGTCGGTTGTGCTGCTAAGGCAGCAGCTGCTGCAGCAGTTGATGCAGTGTTGGATTTACCAAGATCTCTTTCCATGCCACGAACAACAAACGTTGATGTTACGGCAAAAAGGGTAAGGGGCAGAAGTAATTTTTGCATGACGGTTCCTCAAGAAAAATGTGTAACAATAGTTCTGAGGTTCAGGGTAACAAGAGGAATGGTTTTTAATGCAAGAGTTTCTATTCTAAGTTAGAGTTTAGTCTTAATTCTTTCTATGAATGTGGGGATAATATATCCCCTTATCCACAATTTCAAGAAGGCGTAGCGCGGCTTGGCTTGGGGCTCTTTGCCCTGATTCCCAAGATTGCACTGTTTTGATGCTGACATTAAGAACTTTTGCAAAGACACTTTGCGAATAGCGATTCTTTTCGCGTATTCTTTTAATATCTTTAGCCTTGTAATGATCGGGAGCCGTAGGAATTTCTATCAACTCAGAGCGAAGATCGAGTTTGCCCTGGTCATGGGCAATTGCTTCTTCCAATCCTGCCTTTAAGGCTTTGAATAATTTACTCATATTAAATACCTCTTAAAATGATCGCTCAGGCTTTTGAGGGTTTTCTTTTCATCTTCAGTTATATTCTCTTGCTCATTTTTTGCCAATATATGGAATAAATATACTCTTTCTTCAACCTGTAAATAGAAATAAAAAATCCTAAATCCGCCACGTTTTCCTTTGGATGCCGACTTTAATCGCGTTTTACGAACGCCGCCAGTTCCCGGAATAACATCTCCCATCTCGGGATCTTTGGCTAATTCCTCAATAAATTCGTCGTAGTCTTCTTCTAAAAGCTGTCTCTTTTTAAAAAAACTACGGAGAGTTTTATCAAAATAATTTGTTGGTATTATTTTTATATCCATAAAAATTAATGTACTACAGTGTGGGATAATGTGTCAATACTTGTCTCATTATCAAACAGCTTATTGGACTTTGACATAGATATTATGATGGTGGTGATGGATAGGTAATGGTAAATGCAATGGGATTGCCGGCAAAATTAAGATCATCCGTTGCTTGCTGCACCGTCAATTGCCCTGATGAGTTCACATTAATGCCCAGTGACACGTTGGAGCACCAGAGTGTGGTATTTGCAGGCCAATTAAGCTGCATAAAGCTCTGGAAATTTTGAATCGTAATAGAGTTGATACACCCATTATTAAGATGTACCCATTCTTCATCATTAAGATCCACCACCCAATAAATTACGTCCCCAGTAAGAGACTGTGTAATGGTAGGGATAGTATTGACATGCACATCGAGTACCGTAGAAGAATAATTTTTGATATACACTTGATGGCTTGTTTTATTAGCATCCGCAGCTTGGGCAGGTGTGTATACAGCAAAGGTTGCTGAATAACCGGTAATCGCAGGGCCGGTAAAAATGCCGCTTGAAGATGAGTTATTAGCATCACTGGTAACTTTCGTGACTGAAATTACTCCCGCATTGTTCATGGTGATAGAAAATGAAAGATTAAGACAGGTATCGTTGGTTCCGGTAGGAAATTTCCACGTAAGAGTGCCCGTATTAGTGCTGAAAGTCACATAATCGATACAGAGATCATTCAGATGGAGCCAGTCTTTATCATTCACTCCGGTAGTTACTATCACCGGAGCTCCTGAGCCGCTCGCGGAAAGGGTGGCGACGGTGGTGGTAAGCGGAACGCCGGTATGATTTTCTACATAGACTAAATGGCTTGTTTTATTAGCGGCCACAATTTGGGATGGAGTCAGTTTTGCGGCGAAGGATTCTATTTGTTGGGTTAACAATCCTGTGGTACTTGCAGCGGGAGCCGCTGTTGAGGTTGTTGTAGTAGTGGTTGTCTTTGGAGCGGTAGTAGAGGTAGCACTTTTAGTAGCAATTTCGGCAGCGAATTCTTTTAATTGCCCAGATATCCCGCCGGTAGCACTCGAAGGGGTAGTAGTTTTTTCAGAAGAAGTAGAAGCAGTTGTGGTGGTGGTCTTTGGGGCGGTAGTAGAGGTAGCGCTTTTAGTGGCGATTTCGGCAGCGAATTCTTTTAATTGTGCGGGTATTCCGCCGGTAGCACTCGAAGTTGATGCCGATGTTGATGGTGTGGGAGTAGTTTTATTAGAAGAAGTAGAAGCAGTTGTGGTGGTTGTCTTTGGGGCGGTGGTAGTAGTAGAAGTCTTGCTTTTGTCGGCGGCGGTTTCGGCAGCGAATTCTTTTAATTGTTCCGCTAAAAACCCTGTGGTAGGCGTCGAGTCTGTTTCAGCAGTAATACTAAAAATCCAGCATAAAAACAGAATATAAAAGAGCGAGTACCTCATTTTCATTGCAAGCTCCTGTTTCTCTTCTCAAAGGGTTCAATATCCCTGCCAGTATCCTAAATGAGGAGCAGCTTTTTCAATGGTACGGTAAAGAACCGTATATTTATCCTCTTTTTTTCAAACTATTGCAAGTGAGTGGTCACCTTTTTTAGGGTAAGGGAGGAAGAAAAGGTTTTTATTGCAAGGGAAGCATGAGGGGATTTATGCGCACGAGAATACTGTGTGTACTATTCATAGCATTGCCTTATTGTATTCACACCTCTACACCGCCGGTAACCACAACTTCTTCTTCCACAGGATTTTTAAGCCAGCAATTAAAAGAAGTCGCTGCCTCAACCGCCGGCACAAGTAGTACCTCTACTCCTGCGGCAACCACATCTGCACCATCATCAACATCTACCTCTACCACCGCTTCATCATCGGGAACCACAGCAATAGCGACCGGCCAAGCGCCTGCTTCTGCGGCAACGCAAACGGCGGCTGATACCCAAGTTGCTGGCACCAATCCAACTTCTACACAACCTGCGGTAAATACCAATGCCGGGTATGATGCCCAAGGATATCCCGATGGAAGTTCGCTCAGTTCATCCCAACAAGGAACGAGTGGGCAAACGGATGCAACGCAGCCTACTACCTTTAGCTCTTCCCAAGTAATGACCTTACTAACACAGGCAGCGGGTGGTGATGCGACTGCGGCTTCTCAATTAGGAATACCGCCCGGCCAATTGGGCAGTTCAGGCCTTTTGCCTTTTGTAAGTATTCAATTTACAGAGACGGCTACTCAATTGATTTATAATGCCATGATGGAACTTTCTAATCTTATCAATCAAGCAAAGGCTGATGTGGCAGCAGTACAAAGTAGTGTCACTTCGACATTAGGTTCAACAGAGTCAACCCTTGAAGGAAAAATTTCAAGCATTCAAAGTCAAATTAATACTTTGGTTGCGCAAGATCAGCATCAGATTGATGTAGCGCAGGCAAAATTAAATGTGGTCAATCAAAGTATGACCGCTTTGAATAATCAGATTAATAAATGTACCGGTGCTCATCCTGAAGTAGCTTCTCAAGTGACGCAATATGCACAGCTTATGGATGCCCAAGGATATGCAGCGTCAAGTGCAGCACTCGCGCAATATATTAAAGATAATAATGTGCCCCCAACCTTAGCACAGGCTATGCAAAATAGTTTGCAACAAACCATAAATGCATTACCAGCCAGTATGCAGACGTTGATTCAACAAGTGGAAGCAGGAACTATTGCAACCACGGGAACTTCTACTGCCAATGCAAATGCTCCTGCTACTGATGCGCGCTATCTGGCGGTGCAAGCCTTATTAAAACAATTAGGATCGAATGAAATTACCAGTGCTGCATTGCAGGGTGCAACGACTGCGAAGGCCGTTGCTGTTACTACTGCATTTTCAGGGATGGTATCTAGTGCGGCTACTGATATCAGTACGACCGTTCTGACCGAATCAGAAGCGGAGCAGCGCTATCAAACCATGCTTGCGCAAGGATGCCCCGCTCTTTCAGTGCAACAGTTACAGTCGATGGCAGGTTCATTATTGCAGATCTATAATAGTTTGGATTCTGGACAACAACAATTATTTAATAATAACCGTAAGTATTTATGGTCACAACAATTACAATGGATCCATTCCTATATTACTTCTAATCTTCTGAATGAGACGAAAGCGCATACTTTAGAACAGTTTTGTATGCAGGCATTTATATTTGATCTTAATATGTATGTGACCAAGACAAAATATGAAAAACAAACTGCAGGAAAAGTATTAAGTGAAGTAGGTGGTGCAATAACCAGCAGTTTTGTGTCGGTAGGTCAAAGTATTGC